>Ga0265293_10002877_pt1 | contig 33225 bp, 29 predicted proteins | sample Munlanlewell138R_FD_192505 | JGI IMG/M metagenome (GOLD analysis project Ga0265293, IMG submission 192505) | Leachate microbial communities from a municipal landfill in Southern Ontario, Canada - Leachate well 138R | ecosystem: Engineered > Solid waste > Landfill > Unclassified | place: Canada... | reverse complement strand
TGTCATGGGGCGACTGCAAGACCCCGTCTCTGGGGCCGGCGGTGGCGGCGCCAGCCGTCAGAGCCACCATCAGTGCTGCTAGCAACAGGCTCCTCTTCTTCATTCTTTCTCTCCTTGTGGACGTTGGCATTCGGAAAATTCCTTACCTCTGAAATGGTCCAGAAAACCTCCTTTCCGCTCGAGGCCGGCGGCCTCGTCCTATAATGATAGGCTTAAAATTAAAACTTATTTTAAGCTACCACTCTTTAATTTATTTACAATAATGGGAAGAAAGAAACTGATCCCCCTGGCCGTAGGATCCGAAAATATCCATCACATGCGCACCTCCTCGCAAAAAAACCCGCCTCTTGCGAGGCGGGTCCGGGTAACTTGCCGGGACCAAAGTCCCGGCGATAATCAATCAATTAGCAAAACGCGTGATTACGGACGGGTCGCACCCAACCAAGTCGCAGCGTGGGGATACGCGACGGCATCGACGACCACGCTCTGATCCATGACGGCATTATCCAGCCAGTCGAGGGAGTCATAGATCAAGCGCTTGGCATAGAGCCGATTGTGAGCGTATGCGCCCGGCTCGTGGTGCAGGTAGCTGTAGTTGTGCATTGCACCGCTGTGACCTTCGTTTTGCACAGCTTCGGCCAAGGTTGGGGTGGCAATTGGGTCAGTGACAACGAAATAGGGATAACCGCTGTCGGGGGTGGTCCCGGCAGCAGCCAGAGCAGCGCCGAAGACTTCAAGCGCCTGATGATAACCTTCCGCTTCCTCTTCGAGGAACGCAGCGGCGGCGGCGGCGGTGCCGAGGGGGCCGTCTTCGTTGACCAGGGCGGCGCCATGGGCGCCGCTATGGCACTCGACGCAATTGGCGGCGAGAAGCTGGGTGATGGCGCCGGTGGTTTCATCCTTGGCCACGACGGCAAAGGAATGGCTGTTGTCACTGGTCATGTGACACTCGGCGCAGCCAACCTGGTTGTGAGCGAAATAGCTCGGATTGGCATAGCTTGCAGCCGGCAGGCCGAAGGTATAGCCCACTTTGGTTTCCACCTGGTAGATGGTCGCACCAGCGGCGAAGTAATGGGTGGATGTACCACCGATTTTGTAGTCGGTAATGGCATCCGGAGTTGCCGTTGTGCGGCCATTCAACAAACTATCGGCATTACCGCGACCGCTGTGGCAGGAGAGACAGGCGGCGGAATTGCCATCCGGGGCGGTCAGGCTGGGAAAAGCTCCATCGACCGTGTAATCGAGGGGAATGGCGCCGGTGGCGCGCAGGGCGCCGGAGTCGACGCTGCTGTGGCAGCCCCAGCAATAGAGCAACTCGTTCTGTCCGTCCAGCAGGTGCGAGAAGTCGTTTGCTGTTGGGTCATAAGTGGCGAACTCATCCGCCGCAGCGTCCATGAAATTGGCGGCGCCGGTGGCGGTGTGGCAATGCTGGCAAGCCTGACGGCTGGCGGAATCCCAGTCGTAATGTGCCCAGGCGTTGCCGATGGGGGCGTCCTCGACGCCGGCGGTCATGACGGCGGCCGCATTTACAGCATTTCTGTTGTAAGGATTGCCCTGAGCGGCGAAAGCAGCGATTTTGGCCTTGAGCAGCCCGCCGGCATGGGCCGACATGGCCCAATCGGTATGGATCGTCGCGTCCGTCGGCGTGGCGGAGGCGACTCTGTTGGTATTGGTGCGCAACTCGTGGCCATGGCAGTCGGTACAAGCGGTGTCCGCATTAAGGCGAACCACATAGCCCTCGATCGTCTTGGGCGCTGCTGTCACCCCATCGCTAAGCAGGAGATCAACGCCGGTGGTCGGCAGGTCATAGTGGGTGGAGGCGATGTTGCGGTACCAGTCTTTGCCGTGCTGCTGTTTGGCCAAGGTGGTGACCTCTGCGCCGACAGGGCCAACGGGAAGACCCGCGGCAATCGGCGTTCCGCTCGCATCGACCAGGTTGTGGCAGCTGGTGCAAACGTTGGCCTGGGCGGAGCCGATGGCCCAGCCCGGGGTGGCGCGCAAGTCGCCGGTGTGCGGATCGTGGCAAGCGGCGCAGCTGACGTTGATCGTTGCGCCGGCTACGGGAACGAAACCAGTCCCATTATCCGGGCCGCCGAAATCACTCCCGGAGGCGGCGAAGGCGAGATAGCCCTCGAGAGTGTGGCAACGCTGACAATTGGCGCTACCATGACCTTCTTCGGTGGAGATAAGGTGCTTGGAGGCAGCCACTTTCGCCACGATGTCCGGTCCATGGGCCGGGCGGGTTGCCGTCTCATAATGATAGCCGCCGGTGGCCTGATCGCGATTGTGGCAGGAGGCGCACCCTTCGACAGCGACGCTGAAATCAAAGGTATGCTCGTCATTGTGGCAACCGCGGCAGCCGACTGCGGCGAAGCCGTTGTCGGCGCTTACTTCACCGTCCGGCTGATGGCAGCGCGCACAGGCTTCGCGACCCGTCGCATGCTCGTTGCCGGAAGCCTTCGCGCTGGCGGCCCAGCCATTGACAATGCCGCCGTCATGACAGTTGATACAGCCATTCGCACCATCGCCGTTGTGCGGCGCATCGCCGTGGCAATCGGTGCAGGCCCTGTGGCTGTGGGTGCCCGCGTCATACTCGGTTATTACCGCCGGAGTGCTTTGCGTGTGGCAGCCGGTGCACAGGAGGTTGGTCATTTCATATTCCCGCACCACATTGATGGTAGCGGTCTTATCCACGAGGCCACCGTTATCGGTGGTAACGGACATGGTGAGCGTATAGGGAGAATCACATATCGGGCTGAAAGAGAAAATCGGGGAAGAGCTCGCGACTTGAAGGTGGGCGTCAGTTTCGGTTTCTATATCCACGACCCCGTCATGATTCATGTCGCAAGCACCGGTGGCGCTAAAGGCATACTGAATGCCGCTGTCGTTGCTGGTGGTGCCATTGGCATTCACGGCAACCGGGGTGCGCCGGATAACCCTGCTGGGCGCCGACAGGACTGGCTTGATCCAGGGAACCAGGGCGAAGGAAGCTTCCACGCTGTGGCTGGCGGCGCCGATCGTCAGGGGCACGGTCTTGACCGCGCCGGCGGCGGATGCGGCATCGCTTCCGGGAACCAGTACGCCGTCGACATAGATGCCGGTGACCGCATAATCGATTTTCGGCATCGCCTTAACGGCAATGAGGGTGCCATAAGCCAGATTGGTAAAACCGGTCATGGAGCTTGCGGAGCCCGACTGCAGCACCACCGAGCCACCCGCCTGTTTTTGCACATTCACATCCCCGATCGCGCCGGAGGACTGCCCCCAGGCAACGGTGAATGCCTGATCCGCGCTTCCCAGCGTGTAATCCCAGTTGAACGTTAGCGGCTCGGTCGGCGCGGCGTATACCGCAGAGGGCTCGGGCAGATAATTAATGGCAACGGAAGCCTCAAGACCGGTGCGGTTCAGCACAACGGCGGCTTGCGCCTCGCCTTGAAGTTGCAGATAGGTGGTGCCCCCTCTCAATTGATAGGCAACGTTGGTGTATTGGCCATCCACCAGCTCCGGCACCAGGTAATCGTCCAGAACATCTGTTGTCGCCGTATTCAAGTTCCGGTCATCCTGAATTAAAACGACCCCGTCGCTGCTGTTCCCGCTCACCTTGGCATACAGCGTCCAGGCGTTGGCGAGCGAGGGTACGGTCAGCAGCATCAGAGCGATACCGATGAATCCTCCATGTTTGCGCATTCTATGCTCCTTAGTGTAATTGATCCGTTAATCCAAGCGCCTCGGGCCCGTGAAACGGGGCCGTTGAACTCCTGCCTATTTGATATGGCAGGTAAGACAGAGGGCCGAATCGGTCTGCGGCGACAGCACCAGATAGTTGGCCGCGGCCGTTTCCTCATCCATGTTCATCTTGTTGTGCACGTCATGGCAGGAGGCGCAGGTCATGTACTGCCCCTGATGCAGGCGATCGACCACCCGGACGCCGAAGGTGTTGCCGGCAAATTGCAGGGTTCCGGAGGCCGCCTCGCGGATCCACGGATCTTCGAAATTGTCGCGGCTGGAGACGGCGCTCCCCGTCGGATCGCCGGTCGCCGGACCGGTGGCGATCTCGTTGTAGTTGAAGCCGATCGGGTGATCGTCGAGCAGCTTGTTGTCGCCGGCGCCGATGCCCGGCTGGCCCCAGCTGTCGCCGGAGAGGGTGTTGACCACGCCGTCGAAATTGTAGTGCTGGTCGGGGGCGATGGAGCCGTCGTGACAGCTCATGCACAACCGGCTGGGACCGATGGCGATGTCGCTGGCGTAATCGGAGGCGTTCATGGTCGGCGAGGTGTACGGGCTGAAAGTTTCCGTGTCCAGTTGCCGGGACCAGAGCGGATAATAGGCCTGGGGATCGGAATCGAGGTAAGCGTGGTGCGGGGTGTGGCAGAAAGCGCAGACGCGGTCGTTTCCACCGAAATCGACCGCGCCCGCCGAAAAACGCATGTCATGGGGCGACTGCAAGACCCCGTCTCTGGGGCCGGCGGTGGCGGCGCCAGCCGTCAGAGCCACCATCAGTGCTGCTAGCAACAGGCTCCTCTTCTTCATTCTTTCTCTCCTTGTGGACGTTGGAAAACTGAACTTTCCTTTGCCGTGCGCAAATTTTGCCTCTAAAAAACCCCCTTTCCGGCCAGCGCACACGTTGCCGACCCTAATATTAGCGACTTACCATTAAACACCAGTTTGCGATAATAACCCTAAATAATTAAATGTCAATAATTAAGGGTAAATTTTATTTTATGTGGACGTTACACAGGATCAAGGACTAAAAGGGTATGGATTGTAGACGGCGGGTTGGGTTACGGCAGCGGGATGGCAGACCACTCCGGAGGTTCCGGGAAGGGTGGGGAGGGAACAACTTTGATTCTTCGAGCTGTACGCGGCAGCGGCGGGGGCATAACGCAGGTCGAAATTTATCAGGTGCGCGCCATTATCGCTCGTGCTGCGCCCGGCGATGAAGGGGACGCCGTGCGGATCGTGGCAGGCGGAACAGGAGACGCGCGCCGTACCGCCCGACAGGTGAAGGCCGTAAACATGGGCTTTGTGCAGGGCGGCGGAAGGGGCGGTGTTCATCAAAGAGGTCTGATCGTGACAACTGTAACAAAGGGGATAGGAGGTGCTCTGTCCGGACGAAAACGTATCGGGGTTCGCCAACCGCAGCATGTGCGGTTCGTCCGAGCCGTGGGGATGATGACAGCTGCTGCAGTAGATGTAATTGGTATCGGCGGTGGGCGACAGGCTTTGTCCGGCGGGAAACGGGGCGGCTATGGGATGATAGGAGATGGCGGAGGCCGGATTGAAACGTTCGCTTTGATTGAAGGAGGTGAAGACCCTGGTCACTTGCAGGGTCGGATCGTGGAAATTGCCGTCCCCGGCGGCGCTTCCCGCATGACAACGGAAACAGACCTGATATTCGTATGCCGCCGGCTCGACAGGCGCTTCGCTCATCGACACGCCGCGCATCCCCTGTAACACGCCATTCACCTTCGGGGCATCGCTTGCCGCCAATGGCGCATCCCGCCACTCGGTTTGGTGGGGGTTATGACAATCGACACAATGCACATGTTTGTCGCTGGCCGCCAGTGGCAGCCTTTCCGTCGAAAGGTGTTTTTCGCCGCCGGCGTCGTAACCGAGGGGATGGGCGTATCTGCCGGCCGGATTGAACTGGCCCGGGATATCCGAATAGGGGTCGGTGCCGTTGTGACAGGAAGAAAAACAGTTGCTGTCCAAACCGGCGCCCGCCGCCGTCAGATTAAGGAGATTGACCTCGTGCTCCGCGCCATGCGAGGTGTGGCAATTGACGCATCCTTTCTGCGCAACGGTTTGCGGTTCGGCGCCGGAAAACCGCGTCCCCCCCGTCTGGTGGGCGCTGCCGCTCCAGCCGTTTTTATCGTGGCAGGCCGTGCAGAGGGCATCGGCGTGTTGCGAGATATCCTGCACAAGAAATCCGCCGAAACGGTTGTCGTGGGGATTGTGGCAGGAGGTGCATTCGACATAAAGAGCGCCGGCGCGCCGACTGAGGCGGATGTTGTTGCTCAGCAACGAACCGGCGTCATGAAACTCCCCCGGGGCAGCGCCGTATTCCATCGAGATCGGATGATCGTCCGCGAGATTCAGTCCAAGAACAGCCGTTTTTTTGGGCGCGGGAGGCGCGGCGAAGCTGTCGAGGGAAGGGAGATTTGCCGCCATGTTGCGGTTGGCCGGCCCCGCCAGGGCGATGGTGCCGTCGTGACAGCTCAGGCAGAGGCGGGACGGACCTTGCGGCTGCCGCGGCAGGCCGACAATCGTGGATGAATCGTAGACGGTGTAGATTTGGCCGTTCTCTTCCCGGCTCCACAAGGGACCGCTGAATTCGGGATCCGATGAAAGGGTGGCATGATGCGGGGTATGGCAGAAGATGCAGACGCGCTTCTCGTCCGCCGCCTTGATGCGCGCCGAGCTGCCGGCCGAGAGATTGTGCGGCGAGTCGAGGATGCCGGCGCCATGCCCCGCCCGCACCGGCTGCAACGCAGAGAGCGCCAGCAGTACCGGGAGGATCGTTCTTCCCATGCGCAGAAAGGTCGATTTTCTCACAACTTTTCCTCTTCAGCAGTGTCCGGACTCAGGCGAAAAACCTGCACCCGCTGGTTCCAGGTATCGGCCACATAGATCGTATCCCCCGCATCGATATAAATTCCGGAAGGCATCCAGAACTCGCCGGCATTGCCGCCCCGGCTGCCAAAGTTCATCAGCAACAGCCCCGATGCGTCGAGGGCATGAACCGCATCCAAGAGCGCATCGCAGACATAGATACGCCCCTGGCCGTCGACGGCCACCCCCTTCGGTTTGAAGAAGTCGCCGGGCGCATCCCCGGCCGCGCCGACGGTCCGCAGAAAATGGCCTTCCATAGTAAAGATCTGGATTCGGCCATTGAGCGGGTCGGTGACATACACCCGCCCCTGCGCATCGCTGAACAGATCCGTCGGATAGTTGAGCTCCCCCTCCCCTTCGCCGCGACCACCGATGCGAAACAGCTCATTTCCGGCGAGATCGAAAATCTTGACCCGGTGCGCCAGGGTGTCGGTGATATAAAGCAGCTGGTTGCGCCGGTTGAAAGAGATACCCGTCGGGCGTTGCAGGTGGACAAAGGGATGCAACGTGCCGTCCTGCAATCCATAGCGGTAGACCAGCCCGGCCGTCGAGTCGGTGATATACAGGTTTTCCCGGCCGTCGCCGGCGATGGCGATTGGCGTCTGGAACGGCTTTCCGGCGCCTTGGCCAATGGTCCAGTAACGGTTCTCCTGACGATCCATGACATGCACGACGCCCAGCCCCGGATCGGCGATAAACAATCGATTCCGTTCATCGGCAAAGACGCCGTAAGGCCTGCCGATGAAGGCTTCGTCGGCGCCGGTGATAAAGTCGGAGAGTTTTTGCCACCAGTTGCGGGTGATGCCGGCGTCGGCGGGGGTTCGAATGCTGCCCACCCATGCGATGCCATCGGTGGCAGCGGGCAGCGGCCAGCGCATACCGAAATCCGCCGGATGATGCCTCTGGCCCCCGATGCTGCAAGCGGCCGCCAGAGCGCAGGCAAAAAGAAGAGCGAACAACTGAAAGTGCTTATTTTTCATCGTCCCGATTATCCGCATCAGAAAAAGCGCGTGATCTCCAGCCGTACATGCTGATCGCTGGTCGATTTGCCGTCCAACCGGCGAAATCCCGCCTGCGAGCGCAAGGAGAGCGTGAGTTTGCGAAAAGCCCAGCGAAAGTCGGCGCCGAGAGCAATGCGGTCGCTGTCCGATCCGCCCATGACCCGCTGATAATCCGCCGTCGCCGTCGTCTGCACCGAATCGAACAACAGCGTCCGGTACTGTCCGCCCAACGTCAGCGAATTCTGGTCGTCGATGGCGGCGCCATTGTCGACGTCGTACCACCAATAGCGGTCCCGCAGATAAAGGGAAAGGCTGCCGTCGGGCAGTATGGTGTAATACCGCAGGGACCCGCCCAGAGAGCTATGGACATCGCGATCCGACTCAAGGCGCTGGTATTCGCCGAGAAGGGTAATGGTCTCCCACTCTCTTTCGAAACCCATCCGCAGCGTATTCTGATCGGTGAGATGCAACGCATTCTCATCCCCGCCGGTGATGTCCTGCCGCACCTGGTCGTAACTGCCGAAAATGCGATAACGATTGCCGCGCATGCGGATTTCGCCGGCGATCCCTTCGGAATCGCTGGAAAATTCCAGGTTCGGGTCCACCTGGACGTCGTAGGTGATCAGCAGCACCATCCCTTCTTCGATAACGTTGCTCAGCCCCGCTCCGGTGACCACGATCTGCGTCAAAGCCCCGAGTTGAACCACGGTGTAATCCACATCCCGCTGGTAATCGCCGATATGCAGGAGCGGATCCGCATTGCGCACGGCGATGCTTTCCGGCAAGACGTTCAGGTTGTTGAGAAGGAGCCTTTCGGCGAAGTTTACGGTGTGCGCCTCGTTCGGATAGGTCTGCCGCATATTCTCCAGATCGCGGTCGGTCACCTGATACTGCTTGTACAGTTGAATATTGAGACTGCCGGTTGCCGGAAGGACCTTTCGGTACGCCCACCCGATGCGGCCGCCGACAACCTCCTCGGCGCCCGGAGAAAAATCGGTGTCCCGGGCGAAAAGTTCCAAACGGGTGATCAGGCTTTTGAACAGTTCATGCTGCAGCCAACCCCGTTCCGCCGTGGCTGTGCGGTCGAAGCGCTCGCCGCGGGCTCGACTGAAGGAGAAGATCGCTCCGGAGTGAAGCGCCTGGCCGAGCTCCCACGCCAGGGACTCACTCCACTCGAGATCGTCGCGTTCGTTCAGACCGGTCGCTTTCCAGACCTTGAGGAAGGAATTCAGCCGCCGGAATTTCCCCAGCGTTTCCCAATCGAGGGTATTGCCGAAATCGAGAATGGCCGAATCGGTAAAATCGTCATCGTCCGCAACATACGAGCGATAATTCTCATCCAGAAACGTCAGGCTGAGATAGGTCTGGCTTATCCTGTAGCTGTTTTTCACATGCAGGCTCAATTCATCGCGGATAATCTTATTATCGATTTCCATCCCGTCGATTTCGCTGACGGAGTGCATGTAATTGATCGTGCTCGGCAGATAACGATTGCGCAGTATCAGGGAGAAACCGTAATTATCGGTGGTCACCTGGTAGTCGATGCCGTACTTTCCAGAAAAATCTTCTATTTTCGAATTCAGGAAAAAATGCAGGGGATAGGCCCCCCGGTCGCCAAAAACGCCCCGGATATCGTAGAAAACACCCAAGCCCGTGGAGGTCGAGCTATCCCCCTGGCTGTTCGAGCGGTCCTGTTTGAAACGAAACCCCAGGCTGAAGCGGCCATTCACGAGGCGCGGGTCAAGAACCGCGTAATCGGTGCCGACCACGTAATCTTCATACGCCCGATGGCGGGTCGAAGAATAATCGGAAAAATCATAATTATTGAAGTTGTAGGTAAAGTGGACAACCTGGTTGAAATTTTTAAACAGAAAAAGGCTTTTCCGCTCTGCGGCGGCAATTGCCACAGAACCGGCAATCGCCAGGAAAAGTATCAAAAGAGTAATTACCGGCCTCATCCCCACTCCGGCTACTTAAGGAAATAAGGTGAATTTCCATAATGAGGATTGTGGCAATCGGTACATTGAATGTTATGGTTTTGCGCCGTTTCATGCATGCTTTCAGCAAGCCTCTTTTCCCGATGACAGGTTGCGCACAACTCACCCTTGGCGACCTTGAGCAATGCGGTGTGGCGGGACGAATGCGGATCGTGACAGGACAGGCAGGCGGCTACGGCCACCGGGCCATGCACGAAGGCGCCCTGGATAAAATTTTTATGGCAGTGGAAGCAAAGCTTTTCTTTACTGTCGGTTACAAACCCGCTTTCCCTGGTTTTTTCATGGCACTCGCCACACCGCTTTTTGTCCTTGTATGCCGGATGTTCGGATTGCTGGCCCACTGCGGCGTTTTTGTCCGGCCCGAATTGTTCCGCGTCGTGCAAGGCGGCAATTTTGACCTGCGCGTATTCTTCACAGACCTGCTCGGGCGGCGGGGGATTCGGCACCCCGTCGAAGATCGTCGAAAGGACTTTGTAGCGGGACACCTGGTCGCAACCGCAGAGAAGACAGAGGATGCAGGCGCCAACAAGCGCGACAGAGGTTTTGGTCATCACCGCGCGCCTGGTCAGTGGTTTTCCTTGGCCGGCTCACTGCTGGTCCGCGTCTCTTCCTCGATGGCCGCCGTGTTTTCCATTCCCGTCATATGGCCGAGACCGTAAATGGAAACCTTGTCCGGACCCATCTGATTCGTCACGAATACGATTTGCTCCAGAATGAAACCCGGCGCCGCCAGGGTTTGGAAATAATCCAGATTGTCGGTAGTCAGGGCGATTCCGGCCGGCAGGTTCATCCCCCCGGCCGGAATCGGCGGATCGCCGAAAAACATCAGCAGTCGCTTGTTCTTGCTGAAAATCTGCACATTCTGATGGCCGGCATCGACAATGGAAATGCGTCCCTGGCCATCGACGGCGATCCCTTTCGGCCGGGTGAATTCACCGAAAGCGTCGCCGATGCGACCGAACTGGTCGAGAATATGACCATCCTTATCCAGCTTGACGACGCTGCCCGTGCCGACATTGGTCACGTAAAGAAATCCATCGGCGTCCATGGCGAAATTGGTTGGAATCGACAATCCCTGGCGACTGCCCTCCGTTTTGCCTATGCTGCCGACCAGACGATCGTCCTTTTTGGCAAAAATCTTGATGGCGTTATCCGCAAGATCGAGGACGTAGACATGCTCCTCGTCCGCCAGAACGTCCGCCGGCTTGGCCACTTGTCCCGTGCCGACAACCTTGAGAAAATTTCCCGTCGCGTCATAAACCAGCACTTCTTTCCGCATGCTGTCGGCAACGTACATGTTGCCTTGCTTGTCGATAGAAAGATTCACCGGTTTCTTTAATTTTCCATATCCTTTATTGCCCTTGAAATATTCGAAGGAATGGTTATTCAAGTCGATAATGACGATGTTTGGCCCTTGCAGGTCGCAGACATAGATTTTTCCATTGGCATAACTGACTCCGTAGGGTTTATTGATTTTCTTTACGACTTCATCTTTTTTGCTCCCCGCCAGGGAAAAGATGGCGAATTCCGTCGATTTCCGTTCGACATCCTTGGAATTGGAGATCGATTTCAGAAACTGGACCTTGGGCGGATTTGGCGGCGCGGGAAAAAAAACGGCCTCTACGGTTTTTTCCGGTTTTGCCGCCGAACAACCGATGCAGCCCATGAGCAAGGCAAGACCGCCGAAAATTTTCATGGACAATAGCGGGAGGCGAGAAAGGGACTTGTAATTCATTGTCTCTCCTTATTGGTTCCGGACCGGATACGTGACCGGCTCCGTGCGGTCATACGCCAACGGACGATGGCAGCCGGGAGCACAACTGCCGCCGGTCGCCGTTTTTAAAAATCCGACGGGAATTTTCCAGTTACCGAAGGGCATGCCTTCTTTGCTGATCAAATGCTGGTCGTTGCTGGCATGCGTCTCATGGCAGGCGCGGCAGGTGCGCCCTTTTCGCTTATCCGCCACATGAACGAAATGCAGGTTTCTCTTTCCATTGCGAAAGGCGGTGTAGAGGGTCGTATCCTCGAAGCGAAGCAGGTTTTCTTCGTGGCATTGCAGACATAAATCGTATTTTCCCTGGGCGTAGGAAGCATAGAGCCCTGCCGGGTAGGATCTGGTCAACAGACGGTTGAAATCCGATCCGTGCGGATCATGGCAGGGGGAGCATTTCCCCTCATTTATGGGTCCATGAAGATTTTCTTTCTCCTCGATTTCTTTCTGAATGTTTTTCATCGATGAAACGCTGTCCGATCCATGACAGCGGAAACAAACATCCTTTTCCGCGCCGGCGAGCAGTCCGGGGACCTCGGAGTAGTGGGTCGAATGGCAATTGCCGCAACTGCCCTCCTGCTCGACGGGCGTGTGTCGGAATTTGCTTTTGGCCAGGCGATTACGCACTTCCGTGTGACAACCAAGACAGAGATCCGGCATTTTCTCTTTGAGATAAAAAAGCTGTGCAGACGCATGTGGGTCATGACAATCGGTGCAGGCGCCATTTTTCACCGGAGGATGAAGAAACTTGGCCCCCGAGAGATTTTCGGCGAATTCGTCGTGACAACCGAGACAAACCTGGTGGGCGCTGTCTTTGAGCAGTTTTTCCCGACCGGAGGCATGAGGGGAATGGCATTGGATGCAGGCGCCGACCGCTACCGGTCCATGGATGAAAGCCCCGGCAAAGGGCTCGTGACAGGAGAAACAGAGCTCGGATAAGTTGGCCCCGACATCGAGAAGAAACGGGTTGGCCGCGCCGTGCGGCCGATGACAGCCGAGGCAATCGCCTTCGGCGACCGGGGCATGCACAGATTTTCCTTGCCCCTTTGCTTCATGACACTGCTCGCAGAGTTCAGCCCCCTTGAGCGCCAGCGCAAAGCTCTTTCCCCCCGCAATGGGATGCTCCTGCCGCAGCCGCGCATGACAGGACAGGCAATCGCCATCCAGCACGGGCTGATGCGGATGTGGGATGGCTTGCATGTCGTTGTGGCAGGATTGCGTACACGTTTCGGCGCCCACATCCGGTTGCAGTACAAAAAGAAAAGCGAAGCACACTATGCCCGGAATCAATCGCATGATACATCCAAATAAAGGTCAAGCTTAATTAAACCAGAATTAATATTACGGATTTTTAAGGATAAGTCAAGAGGATTACCCGCTGGGCTCGGCCGAGAAAAATCAGGGGTAAACCGAGAAGGCCGATGGATTTTTTTCGGAGGGATTCTTTTCTTGAGGATTCAGTTATGGAAGTCTATACTTCGCCAACTGAAAAGGACGGGAGAGATCTGTTATGGAAAGCCGTTGGGCTAGTGTAATTCTTTCGGGGGGTTTTGCCGGGGCTGCAACTTCGCTCGGCATGTACCTGGTGCTGGCGCGGGAGCGGTGGAGCCGACTGAACTCGGCGCCGCTGGTGTCCTATTCGGCCGGGGTATTGCTGGGAGTGGGGGTTTTGCATGTTCTTCCCGAATCGCAGGAGTTGACCCCCTACGCTCCCGCGTTTGTCCTTGTCTCCTTTTTGCTTTTCTACTTCCTCGAACATCACATGTTTTTTCATGCCGGACATGAGGCGCAGCATCACCCTGGGCTGGAACCGGACTGCCACGATGGCCACTGCCACTCGCCCCATCCCTTGGGGATGGTCGCCTTCGTCGGCATGACGCTGCACTCGTTGATCGATGGCATTATCATCGGCACCGGCTTTGAGGCGGGGGCGGATGTCGGCCTCCTTTCGACCCTGGCCGTTTTGGCGCATGAGGTGCCGGAGGGGATCGCCATGCTCTCGATCCTGCTGCACTACGGGTATCACCGCAACCGGGCGGTCCTGTTGACGGCGCTGGTGGCGGTCGCCACCCCCGCCGGGGCGATTATCACCTACGCCCTGGTGCAGGCGGTCCGGCCGGAAGTTCTCGGCAGCCTGATGGCCATGGCAGCCGGATCGTTCATCTATATTGCCGCTTCCGACCTGATCCCCGAATCGCACCGCGCCCGCGGCTGGAAAGGAAGTCTCGCCCTGACCGGCGGCGTGCTGACCGCGGTGGCGGCCGGACTGGTGGCGCATTAACCTTATTCTTTCGACACTTACCCCGTTTCGCCTATTTTCTTCCCCGGCCTGGGGATCCCGCCAAAAATTAAAATTGTTGCATTTTCTTCACACTAATGGCATTTATTCGCCCCTGCCCGGCGCAATAATCAAATGTTACAGGTGATGAGAAATGAAAATCGCAATGAATTCCCTGACACGTCCTTTTACATGGCTTTCTTGCCAAACAACAGCCACCGCCGACGCTTCAAAGGGGCACAGACCCGGAGTGGACGGCGCAACGAGGCGGTCCGACGGCGTTAAATTCGGCAACGCCGACAGCGAAGAGACCGAGCCGGCGTTGCGGGAAAGCGAGCAGAAATTCCGGGCCATTTTCCAGACCAATCCCAGCCTGATGCTTGTGACAACCATCGAGGGGGGGCGAATACTCGATGTGAACCGATCCTTTGAGACGACCACCGGTTATTCGCGGCGCGAGGTTCTGGGAAAGACCCTGAATGAACTGAATCTGTGGCCGGAGGACGGACACGATCGCCTAAAACATCTTCTGCTGACACGAGGATCCTTCCAGAATGAAGAAATCCGGATCAAGTCCAGGTCCGGCAACCTCACCACCCTGCAGTTATCAACGGAAATTCTCGAAAGCGGCGGGGAAAAATGCCTGATTTCCTCTGCGCTGGATATCACCGCCTTGCGCGCCAGCCGCGAAGAACTGGTGAAAGCGAAGGAAGCGGCCGAGGCCGCCAACTGCGCCAAAAGCGAATTTCTCGCCAACATGAGCCATGAAATCCGTACGCCGATGACCGTCTTTATGGCCGCCATCGACCATCTGCAACGGATCGACAGAGACCCCGAACACCGGCGGGTGCTCGACATGGCCGAGCAGTCGGCGCAACGACTGGTCCTTCTCATCGACGATATCCTCGATCTTTCGCGCATCGAAGCGCGGCGGTTGGAAATCGAGGAAATCCCTTTCGCACCGCAGACCTGTACGGAAACAATTATCGAGATGATGCAAATCAAAGCGCGGGAAAAAAATCTTCGTCTGGGGCTGGAGGTTTCGTCAAAAGTCCCGCGCCAGATGCTTGGCGACCCGAACCGGATCGGGCAGGTGCTGACCAACCTGATCGACAATGCGCTCAAATTCACTGAAGCCGGCGAAGTGCACGTCAGCATCGGGGTGCGGAATGAAAATCTCGCATTTGCCGTCAGCGACACAGGGATCGGCATTCCCGAGGAGAAAAAGGACCTGCTTTTCAAAAATTTCAGCCAACTTGACGGCTCCCTCACGCGCCGCTACGGCGGTACTGGACTGGGCCTGGCCATTTGCAAAGGGTTGGTCGAATTAATGGGCGGCAAGATTGGCGTGCAAAACCGTGAGGGCGGCGGCAGCGTTTTTTCCTTCTTTCTGCCGCTGAAAAAGACTGAAACAGGCGCTTCGGTCCTGGATACCATGCCGGTCGAGGCCGTTGCCGATACGGGAGAACCGGGACTTCGAATTCTTCTGGTCGATGATGAACCGATGGTGCGCAATATCCTGCTGCTCGCTCTCGGGCGGTGCGGCTGGCGGGCGGAAACAGCCGAAAACGGCCGAGAGGCCGTGGACAAATGGAAGAATGGCGATTTCGATCTGATTCTCATGGACCTGCAAATGCCCGAGTTGACCGGCATTGAGGCGACAAGGGAGATAAGGGCGCTGGAACAAAACAGGAGTAAGCGCACCCGCATTGTCGGCATTACCGCCTATGCCCTGCGCGAGGTCAAGGAGGAATGCCTGGCGGCAGGCATGGAAAATGTGATGACCAAACCGTTGAAGTTAAAAGAGCTGGAGGCAATCGTCGACAGTTGCCTTGCGGAGCGGTTGGACAGTTGCCTTGCGGAGCGGTTGGAGATTCTCTGAACAGCGTAATTTCGTCAGGCCGCCGAAAACAATTTACCGAGCGCAGTCGCTCGGATCGCCTTTCAACTTGGCCAGGGCATGCGGCAGGGCGGGGAGGAGGACTTCGAGGTTTTCTCGGACGCCCTTCGGACTGCCCGGCAGATTGACGATAATCGTTTGCCGGCGGGTGCCGACAAGGGCGCGCGATACCATGGCATGCGGCGTCTTGAGCATGCTGGCGGCGCGCATCGCCTCGGCCATGCCGGGGATCTGGCGCTCGATCACCCGGGCGGTGGCTTCGGGAGTAACATCCCGCGGACTCAGTCCGGTGCCGCCAGTGGTGAGAATGAGGTCAAGCCCCTGACGGTCGACCCAGTCGACCAGGGCGCCGACAATCAAGCCCTCTTCGTCGGCAATGATCCGGTATTCGGCGACCTCGCCGAGCGGGGCGATCATCTGCCGCAGAACGCGGCCGCTTTCATCCTCCCGCTCGCCACGGGCGCCTTTGTCGGACAGGGTGAGGATGCCGATGCGGTATTTGGCCGTTTCCATCTTCACCCCTTCTCTGCGGAGGAGACGATTTCGATGCCGTCTCCCCGGGCGATATCTCCCCCGCGACGCACGATGGCGAAAACACCTTCCTTCGGCATGACGCAGTCCCCGGCCTGGTAAAAAATGGCGCAGCGCTCATGGCAGACTTTGCCGATCTGCGTTATCTCCAGCAGCGCTGTTTCGCCGGCCCGGAGACAGGTCCCGACAGGCAGGGAGCAAAGATCGATCCCGGTGGTGGTAATGTTTTCGGCAAAGTCGCCTGGCCCGACATCGAGTCCGGCGGCTATCATTTTATCGATACTTTCCATCGCCAGCAAACTGACCTGCCGATGCCAATCGCCGCCGTGGCCATCCCCTTCGACGCCAAAATTTTCCACCAGTCTGCCGCGTCCCTGGTCCTTTTTGCGCCCTCCCTTTTCCGGGCTGGTGCAGACGGCGATGATCGATCCTCGCTTCATCCGTTTCTCCAAATGTTAACGCTTCTGTTCTTTTGCGATCAGCAGACGGCGGGCGTTGTTGACGATGGCCTGGGCGACCCCGCGACTCTTGGCTATGCTTTTAATGTCCTTGAGGGTGAGCACGTTCATGTAGCGCAAGGCCTTTGGCAGGGGGGTGCGGGCGTGCAAAACCAGTGCTTTCTGGATTTCGTAATTCTTGATCCAGTCCCTGTTGAGGGTGATCAGGCGGATCATTTCATCGTTCGATCCCTTGCTTTTGGCGATAGTCAGCACCTCGCCATCGGTAATGCGGGGATTTTTCATCACCGCTCCGCTGACCAGTTTATTCGCATCCTTGATAAAGATGCTGCGCCATTCCTTGTCCCCGGTCAGGGCCATCTTTATTTTGGCTGAGACATCCATTTCCAGGGCCTGCTGGTACTTGGAAAGGTTGAGTTCCTCCTCGGCGGGCTCCTCCTCTTCGCTCTCCGATTGTTCCTCTCCCGGCTCGGCGGCTGCAACCGCGCTCGGCTCCTGCCAGCCGAGACGGAGCTTCAAATTTCGATCGGCGTTCGGATTGGCGCAGATCGCGGCGATAATTTCCGGCTTGTTGCCGCATAAGCGCGGATCGCCGGCAAGCAGGTGAAGCAGCGCGGCGTCGCCGATTTGCGCCATCTTCAGCACGGTGGTTTTCGGCAAAGCCGGATGAGCGAGAAGAGGCCGAATAATCTCCGGATCGCGCAACCGCACTCGAGCGACAAAATCGAGCACCTGTGGATGGGTTTCCGGATCGGTGACGACCGACGCCAGAGCCGCGGCGGAAAAGTTCTTCATGGTTTTTAGGGCCATGCCACGCAATTGGGCATCGCCGCCATGGCAGAAAAAAAGCAGCGCAACGAGCAGCTCGCCGGGCGGCATCGGAAGGGCGCCCCGCGCCGCATCCATCTGTAGCGGGCGGGGCGCTTCTGGACCGACAAGGCGCGCCACTTCGGGAGGAACCTTCAGGCGCACGGTTGTTTGCGGATTCGCCATACGCAATGATTACTTTCGGGAAGCCAGCGCCGGCTCAAATCCGGTGGCTTTCAGTTTAGTCATGACGGTGGCCGCTTCGTCCTGATTGGCCAAACCGTCAAAGGAAACCACCTCCAGCGACATGACCACCCGGGCGTTTTCTTCCTCCACCTCGATCCCCTCGCTGTACAACTTATCGGCGTAAACGCGAGCCTGATCGAGGCTGTGGAAAGAGCCGGCATAGACGAACAGCCGCCCTCCCTGCGGCGCGGCAAAGGCGTTGGGCGCCACCGCCGCCACTTCTTGCAATTTAATTTCCGCATCCATCGGCGAATAGGGCCCGCCCAGACGCAGCCGGGTCATTTCGACCGGCCGTTGCACAGAGGTGATTCGCGGTTCATAGCCAAGTTTCCGCACCGCTTTTTCGGCCGCCAACCGATTTGACTTCAGCAGATAGGATCCGACTTCAATGCTGTACTGATTCGCATCCGCCGGCGGGGAATCGATGTTGACTGCGGGGGGGCTCACTGAGAGCGCCACCGCCTGAGCCGCCTTCGCCGGGGGCGCGACAGCCGCCGGTGCGGCCGATGCGGCAGGCGCTTCCTTGACGGCCGGCGCCGCCGCCGGAGAAGTCGCCTGCGGTGCAGGCGCCCCACCCTTGTTCTCCGCAGCGGTCGAGGCGGACGGTTGCTGGGGCGCTGCGGCCGGGACGGTCCCTTTGTTTTCGGCGGCGACGGGAATCGGCGTCGGAGGTTTCACCGGCACCGGAATGGCCCGCTTAACCGGAGCAGGCGGAGGCGGCGGCGGTTCTTCCACTGGGGCGAGAAAAAAGAAATAGCCGCCCGCGCAAACAACTACCAGCAGCAGAACAAGCAGGAGCAGACGGGACCGGGACGCTTGTTTCTTGCCGGTCTCCGCAGGCGCCAAAGGTTCGTGCTCCTCGGTCGCAATTTCCTCGTTTTCGTTGAAGAAATTATCGTCATCAAAATCCAGTTTTTTCTTGCTCATCAGACCCTGCCTCCAATCTGGTTATGTTCCTCGGATTATTCCGCCTTTTTGACTTCGGTAAGGATCTTGGCGGTCAAATGAGGAGGGACTTCCTCGTAATGGGAAAATTCCATGGTGAACAACCCCCGATCGGAGGTCATCGAACGCAATTCCGGAGCATATTTAAGAACCTCGGCCATGGGCACTTGCACCAAAATGATTTGGCTGCCCGACTGGGGCTCGACGCCAAGCACCTTGCCACGGCGAGAGTTCATATCACCGATGACATCCCCCATGCAATCGTCGGGCACGGTGATCTCCATATGCATAACCGGCTCGAGAAGAACCGCGTTGGCCTCCTCCATGCCGTGTTTGAAAGCCATGGATCCGGCGATTTTGAACGCCATTTCCGACGAATCGACGGAGTGGTGACTGCCGTCGAAAAGAGTGGCCCGAAAATCCTGAACCGGGAAACCGGCCAGAATGCCATGCCGCATCGCCTCCTGAATCCCCTTGTCCACAGCCGGAATATACTGGCGGGGGACAACGCCGCCGACGACTTTATCGACAAATTCATAACCGGCCCCCCTTGGCAACGGCTCGATTTCAACATGGACATCGGCAAACTGTCCCCGCCCTCCCGACTGCTTCTTGTGCCGGTAGTGTTGTTTGGTCGCCTTCTTGATCGCCTCCCGGTAAGGGACCTTCGGTTCCTTGAGCAGCACATCGACGCCGTATTTTCGTTTGAGCCGCTCCACCGCCACTTCGACATGCACCTGCCCCATCCCCGAGAGGATCATCTCCTTGGTCTCCTCATCGCGCTGGAACTGCAGGGTCGGGTCCTCCTCCATGAGCTTGTGCAGTGAGCTCATGATCTTGTCCTCATCCCCCTTGCTTTTGGCCTGCAGGGCAAAAGAAATGACCGGTTTGGTGATCAGGGGGCTGGCATAGACGATGGGGCGCGCGCCGTCGCAAAGGGTGTCGCCGGTCGCCGTTTCCTTGAGCTTGGCCACGGCGACGATATCGCCGGCCTCGGCAACCGCGACCGGTTTCTGCTTTTTCCCCTCCATTTCGAAAAGCTGGCCGATGCGCTCGGGACTTTCCCGGTTGGGATTGAACACCACCGAGTCGCTCTTCAGCGTCCCCGAATAAATACGGAACAGGGACAGCTTGCCGGCGTAGGGATCGTTGACGGTTTTGAAGACCATGGCGGAAAACGGCTCGGACGGATCGGGGTGGCGCTCCTCCTCCTGGCCGGTCTTCGGATTGGTTCCGTACTGGGTCCCCTTGTCGATGGGCGACGGGAGGCAATTGATCATGTAGTTGAGCAGGTTGCGAACCCCGATATTGGCCGTGGCGCTGCCGCACAACACGGGGGTGAAAACCTTGGTCAGAGAGCCCTCGCGCAAGCCGCGCAGAATTTCGTCGCGGGTGAGCTCCCCCTCCTCAAGGTATTTTTCCATCAATTCGTCGTCGCCCTCGGCCGCCGCCTCCACCATCAAGGTGCGCAGCCGTTCGGCTTCGGCCTGGTACTCGGCGGGAATTTCCGTTTCGTCGTAGGTTCCTGCATCATCGAACTTGAAAAAGCGGGCTTTCATGTCCACCAGTTCGATGATCCCCTTGAATTCCTCCCCTTCCCCCACCGGCATGGCGATAGCCACCGCCCGGGTCTTCAGCGTCTTAGAAAGATCATCGACGGTTTTCAGAAAATCGGCGCGTTCCCGGTCGAGTTTGTTGACGAACACGACGCGCGGGATCTCGAATTCCTGCGCCCACTGCCAAAGTTTGGTCGTTTGCGCCTTGACCCCATCCACCGCGGAGACGACGAGAACCGCGCCGCCAAGTATGCGCAGGCAGTTGCGGGTATCGTGCAGAAAGTTGGTATAGCCGGGGGTGTCGACGATATGCAGGCTGTGTTCGCGCCACTCGCCGTGATGAAGACTGGAGCTGATGGTGATGCCGCGCTTGATCTCCTCGGGCTCATAATCCATTACCGAGGTTCCCTGATCGACCTTGCCCAGGCGATCGGTCATGCCGGTATTGTAGAGAATCGCCTCGGTGAGGGAGGTCTTGCCGGCGCCACCCTGACCGACAATGCCGAGGTTGCGAATCTTTTCCGTATCGTATTTTCCCATGATTTCTCCTTTGATTCCCCATCGGGGATCGGTTGAAGGATGCCAAGGAAACGATCAAGGGGACCCGTCGCGCGGACCGTCCCTGCCATAAGGATTCGAACTGATTCAGGCCGGCCGGTTGCGGCCGTGGATTATGCGCAGTCCCTCCAGGGTGAGAAAAGGGTCGACTTCGACAATGGTGCGGGAAGCGGGAGCAATCACGCTGGCCAGACCGCCGGTAGCGACCACCAGGGGCTCCTCGCGCATCTCCTGCCGCATCCTCTCGACGATGCCGTCCACCAGGCCAACATAGCCGTAAAAAAGTCCGGCCTGGATGCTGTTGACGGTGTTCTTGGCGACCACCTGCGGCGGCCGGGAAAACTCCACCCGCGGCAACTTGCTGGCCCGCGCGAAAAGCGCCTCCGCCGAAATATTCAGCCCCGGCGCAATCGCTCCCCCTTGATATTCGCCCCGGGCGGAAACGTAATCGAAGGTGGTGGCGGTGCCGAAATCGACGATGATCAAGCTGCTCCGGAATTTTTCGAAAGCGGCCACGGCATTGACGATGCGATCGGCCCCGACTTCGCGCGGATTGTCGTAATGGATGGGCATGCCGGTGCGAATCCCCGGTCCGATGATGTACGGCTTGCGCTGGAAGTAGTCCGCACAAAGCCCTTCCATCGTGGTCAACATGGGAGGAACGACGCAGGAAATGACCACATCTTCGACATCGGCAAAGTGCAGGGAGGACAGATGAAACAATTCGTGGACGAGAATCGCGTACTCATCGACGGTGCGGGATCGATCGGTGGTAATGCGCCAATAACGCACCAGCTCGGTGTCGCGGTAGATGCCGAGTACGGTATTCGTATTGCCAACGTCTATGACCAGGAGCATAAGGGCGTTCCAGTGTTCAGCAGGGTCTGGTAAAAGTTTTTAGCCGGCGGCCGCTCCTAAACCGGCCTGACATCGCCGGCGAGAATCCGTTCCGTGTCCCCGTTGGGCAGGCGCAGCAGCAGAGCGCCGTCGTTATCGAGACCATCGACCACCCCGCGCAAAAGACGTCCCTGGCAGTCGACTTCCGCCGCCCGGCCGGTCAATTCAAAGAGGCTCTCCCAGGCGCGCAGCAGCGGTGTGAACCCCTTGAGCAGATACAGTTCATAGAGCTGGTCGACATGGCGCAGCAGGGATCGGACAAAGGCCAGACGCGATATCGGCTCGCCTTTTTCGATGGCCACCGAGGTGGCTGGATAGCGCAGATCTTGCGGAAACTGGTCGGAGCGCATGTTCAGATTGACGCCGATGCCGAGAATGACGTAGTGCACCCGCTCGGTCTCGGCATTGAGTTCATTGAGCAGACCGGCCACCTTTTTCCCGCCCAGAAGGATATCGTTCGGCCATTTCACCGTGGGTTCCAGACCGCCGACCTCCTCGATGGCGCGGGCCACCGCCAAGGCGGAAACAAAGGTAAGTTGAGGGGCCATGCGCGGGGGGATGGGGGGACGCAACAGAATCGAAGTATAGAGGTTAACCCCCGGCGGCGAAAACCAGTGCCGGCCCAATCGCCCCTTGCCGGCGCTCTGGCGATCGGCGACAACGACCGTGCCCTCGACGGCGCCGGAATCCCCAAGGGCCTGCGCCCGCAGATTGGTCGAGTCGGTTTCCTCGAAAAAGACGACCTCGCGGCCCATGATCCGGGTCCCGGAATCCGCTTTGATTTCCGCCGGCAGCAGGGTATCGGGCCCGGACAGCAGGCGATAGCCGCGCGAGGGGACCGCCTGGACCGAATAGCCCTGTTCACGCAGCAGGCCGATCTGCTTCCAAATGGCGGTGCGAGATACCCCCAGGAACCGGCTCAGCTCCTCCCCGGAGACGAAATCCCGGCTCTGCCGGAACAATCGCAGAATTTCCTCCCGCGCATCTTGCGTCATGGCGGCGCCCCGATTCCTATTGAAAGAGCATGGAGATATCCACGGCCCCGTAAGAGTGGGTGAGCGCCCCGACCGATATAAGATCGACCCCGGTCTCGGCGATTTCCCTGACCGTCTCAAGGTTGACTTCGCCGGATGCTTCGGTTTGCGCCTTGCCGTCCACCAGCCGCACCGCCTGCCGGAGAGTGTCCAGATCCATGTTGTCCAGGAGAATGATTTCGGCCCCGGCCTCCAGCGCCTGTTCGACCTCGGCAAGATCGCGGGTTTCAATCTCGATTTTCAGGGTGTGCGGGACACCCCGGCGCGCCCGCGCCACGGCTTCGGCAATACCACCGGCGGCGGCGATATGGTTTTCTTTTATGAGGATGCCGTCGTAAAGGGAGGTGCGGTGATTGCGCCCTCCCCCCATGCGAACGGAGTATTTCTCCAGGATTCGCAGGCCGGGGGTGGTCTTGCGCGTATCGACGATCACGGCCCCGGTTCCCTCGACGGCGCGCACGAAGCGATCGGTCAGGGTGGCGACGCCGCTCATCCGCTGCAGCAGATTCAAAGCCACCCGCTCTCCCTGCAGCAAGGTCGCCGCGTCCCCTTTGAGCCAGGCCAGCACATCGCCCCGATGCGCCGACTGGCCATCATGAATCAGCTTTTCAAAAGCAATATTGCTGTCCAGAAGAATAAAAGCGCGGCCGGCCACGTCAATGCCGGAAAGAATAAAATCATCCTTGGCCACCAACTGCGCGCGGGCAGCCGTCCCCGCCTCCACCACTGCCATGGTGGTCAGGTCGCCAGGACCGATATCCTCCTCAAGCGCGACGCGAATGATGCGATCAAGGGCAAACATTTAAGCTCCTCGGCGGATGTGTAAAATGAGATTTTATAGCACATGCCGCGCGCCCATCGCAACGGAAAAGCCCGTCGAAAAAAAAGAAAACCCCTTTACTTTTTCCGGGTTTCTGCTAAAAAGTGGGGCATTCGAATTTGCCCAAAGGGAGTATATGAAAAGCAAAAAGGAGAAGCCGATCGTCTGCCCCAACTGCTTCGGCGCCGATTATCGGGAGGTGCTCGCCACGGCCACTTCCCGCAATATTGTCGATGACGATACGGCATTATCGGGTCCGGGATCCGGCCTGAGCGAAGAGAAACGCAAAGAAATGGTCAAACTTTTCTGCAACCACTGCGGCCATGAATTGCACCGCGGGGGCAACAGGGTCTGAAACGCCCGTTTGCCGCTGCCATAAGAGAGATTGCCGATGCGCATTGCATTTGTGTCGACCGCTGTCCTGATCTGTGTCGCCGTTTTTTCCGGTTGCGTCAGCAAGGCAAGCTACGACCAGCAGCTGGATGAAACCATCCGCCTGGCCGGCACGGTTCAGGCGCTGGAGAAAGAATACCTTCAGCAGCAGGAAGAAAACACCGCCCTCGCCGAGCGCAACGACGATCTCGGGCGGAAACTGTCCGCGGCAATGAACGCCAATTCCGGGTTGCAACAGGATTTGGTCCGCGCCCGCGCCGACCTCGATCGCCTGGAGACGGTCCTTTCCGCCCGCAGCGCCGAAGCCGGTTCGGCCATGGCCGAAATGCGCCAGACCATCGACCGACTTGAGGAGCAGAACCGCCAGGTGGAGCAGGAGCGGCTCGCCCGCGAAGCCCGCATCGCCCGGATGAAAAGCACCTACGATGAACTGGTGGATAAAATGGAATCGGAAATCACCCGTGGCGAGGTGACCATCTCCGAGTTGCAGGGGAAGCTCACGGTCAACATGGTCGAGCGCATCCTCTTCGATACCGGCAAAGCGGAAATCAAACCAGCCGGGCGGGAAGTCCTGCGGCGGGTCGGGGAGATTCTGAAGGGGACCGAAGATAAGGAAATCCAGATAGAAGGGCATACGGACAACGTCCCCATCAGCCCCCGTCTGCAGCAGACCTTCCCTTCCAATTGGGAACTTTCCACCGCCCGGGCGACCAATGTGGTGCACTTTCTCCAGGAAAAAACCGGCATCCCCGGCGAGAAGCTTGCGGCTGCCGGTTACGGGGAGTTTCGACCCATCGCCAACAATTCAACAGCCCGGGGACGGGCCCTGAACCGGCGCATACAGATCATTCTCGTACCCGCCGAAGCCCGGATGATCAAACCGATCGAATAGCGCCTGAGGCGCAAATCGATCTCAGTCTGGCTTGCGAATGTCATCCAGCGTGACTTCGACCCACCTGGCCAGCCTTTCACGAACATCGTCATCGACAGGCATGGCCCTGATTCGCTCAAGCAAAACTGATCCTTCAATCAGCGCCATTCTCAGCGAGCGATCCGCGGATTCGGAATGGGTCTGAATACCCGGTGACAGGTCAGCATCAGCACTCGCCCCCACCCCCCAGAGCACAACTGCGCCCGCGGAAATCTGGCCGCCGGAAGGCGGACAGTGCGGCAGCTCTTCCCTTACAGTGATAGCCGGTATCGCTTGACCTGACCGCCGAACCGGCGCCCCTGGGTGGCAATTTACGCAGGTCCTGCTGCGCTCACCTGCCGATCGATCGCGCCCCGCAACGGAAAAAGGCCCGCAACCTGGTGGGTGCGGGCCTTTTTCCGTTATTTTAACTCAATGTTTCGTAACACCGGAACCCACTTGGAGATTTCCGGGAGCTTTTTGCTTTCGGCCAGGTATCGACTCGGATCAGCAGTCGAAATAAAGGGCGAACTCGAGGGGCACCGGCCGCATGCGCAGCGGGTTGACCTCGGCTTCGGTTTTGTACTCGATCCATTTTTCGATCAGGTCTTCAGTGAAGACATCGCCCTTTAGAAGGAAGGCATGATCTTCGCGCAGGCACTGCAGAGCTTCCTGCAGACTGCCGGCGACGCTCGGCACATCCTTGAGTTCCTCCGGGGACAGACCGTAGATGTCCTTGTCCAGCGGCTCGCCCGGATCGATCTTGTTCTCGATGCCGTCGAGGCCGGCCATCAGCATGGCGGAGAACGCCAGGTAGCCGTTGCAGGACGGATCGGGGGTGCGGTATTCGACGCGCTTCGACTTGGGATTGCTGGTCACCGGGATGCGAATCGAAGCGGAGCGGTTGCGGTTCGAGTAAGCCAGATTGACCGGCGCCTCGTAGCCGGGCACCAGGCGCTTGTAGCTGTTGGTGCTCGGGTTGGTGAAGGCGCACAGGGCCTTGGCGTGTTTGATGATGCCGCCGATGTAGTAAATGGCCATTTTCGACAGGCCGCCGTAGCCGTCGCCGGCGAAAAGGTTGACGCCATCCTTCCAGATCGACTGGTGGCAGTGCATGCCGGAGCCGTTGTCGCCAAACAGGGGCTTGGGCATGAAGGTAACGGTTTTGCCGTTGCGATGGGCGACATTCTTGATGATGTACTTGAACCATTGCAGCATGTCGGCCATATAAACCAGGCTGTTGAAGCGCATGTCGATTTCGCATTGCCCGCCGGTGGCCACTTCGTGATGGGACGCTTCGACGCGGATGCCGACTTCCTGCAGCACCTGGACCATTTCATTGCGCAGATCGATCAGGGAGTCGGTCGGTGCGCAGGGGAAATAGCCTTCCTTGTGGCGCGGCTTGTAGCCGAGGTTGGGGAATTCCTCCCGGCCGCTGTTCCAGATCCCTTCGGAAGAATCGACGGAATAAAAGGACTCGTTGCTGCTGGAGTTGTAACGGACATCGTCGAACACGAAAAATTCCGGCTCCGGGCCGAAGAAGGCGGTGTCGCCGAGGCCGGTCGACTTCAGGTAGGCTTCGGCCTTGCGGGCAACAAACCGCGGGTCGCGAGTGTAGCCTTCTTTGGTGATCGGATCGAAGATATTGCAGATGAGGCTCAGGGTCGGCACTTTTACAAACGGGTCGATCTGGGCGGTGGCCGGGTCGGGGATGATCGTCATGTCGCTGTTGTGAATCGGCTGCCAGCCACGGATGGAGGAACCGTCGAAACCGAGACCTTCGTCGAAGATTTCTTCCCCGAATTCGCTCACCGGGGTGGTGAAATGCTGCCAGATACCGACAAAGTCCATGAACTTGTAATCGACCATCTGGATTTTATTGTCCTCGGCAAATCTGACCACTTCTTTTGCTGTCATGCAGTTTCTCCTTTGGCGTAAGAATTCCTCGCCCGTGGGCGGAGCAAGCGAACACACCGATTGAATCGGACTCTCCCTGATTTTACAGCGCGTCGTCGCCGCGCTCGCCGGTGCGAATACGGACGACCTCATCGACCGGCGTAACGAAAATTTTGCCGTCGCCGATCCGACCGGTGCGCGCCGCCTCGGCGATGGTATCGACAACTTTGATCACCAGGTCATCGCGAACAATAATCTCCATTTTGATCTTGGGGATGAAATCGACCACGTATTCCGCCCCGCGGTACAGTTCGGTGTGCCCTTTTTGCCGGCCGAAACCTTTGACCTCGCTGACCGTGATGCCTTGGATGCCGATTTCGTTCAGAGCCTCTTTGACTTCATCGAGCTTGAACGGTTTGATGATCGCTTCAACCTTTCTCATGACTGGCTACCTCCGGACGGAAATTTTGTTCTTTGCTAAAATTCGGACGCCGAGTCGGCCCGGGGTTCCTGGGCGCGGAGACGATCCGGGTTCCAAGCGTTGCTGCGTAGCAGAGCAAATAGTCTGCCCAAATTAAAAGAAAAAACGATGACCCGATAAAAGCTCGAAAGATTTGGTCTTTTTCTTCCCGAAACAGCTCTGTCGACACGCCCGGGCCGCAGGAAGAACTCCGGCCACGCCCAAATCTTAGGCTATTTCGGCGGGCTCTGCATAGAAGATGGGCAGCTCAGCCACCGACGCCAATGCGCCCATTCTTCCTCAAAATTGGGCGTAAACAATCCGCTCCCCAAAGCCGCTTCTATTTCGCCGGGTTCCCAGAAACGGACCGCCTCAATTTCTTCGCAAGAAAACGCGATGGCGCCATCGTAGTGGGCCAGGTAGGTCGCCACATTTTCCGATTCGACTTCATTGCGGATCTTCGAGGCATAAAGGAAGGTCAGCGGAGCGCCGACAATGCCCAATTCCTCCCGCATTTCCCGGCAAGCCGCCTGTCGATAACTCTCCCCCGGATCAAGATGACCGCCGACGCTGGTGTCCCATCGTCCGGGCTGGATGTCCTTGTTCCTGGAGCGCAGCTGCAACAGCAATTGCCCTTCTTGATTGAAAACCAGAACATGCGCGACCCGGTGAATAAGCGACGGGTTGCCATGGCAAGCGGCGCGCGGCGCCTGCCCGACAACCCGGTCATCTTCATCGACAATGTCGAACCATTCGTCGCTCATCGACCCTTCCCTCTCTACAAGAGCCTCAATAGTAGACTCTTGCCAAAGAGAAAGAAATACAATCCCACTAAAAATGGAAAGATTGGCAATCGTCAATTTTTTCCGTCTGCCGTATCAGTACGGAACAAAATATCAGATATAGTTCTTGTCACTTTCTTTCGGGAGGAAACAAATGGCGCTGCCTGCAAATCCATCTCAGGAGCTTTCTTTGCCGGAGATCCATCCTGCCGCATTTGTTCACCCCACCGCCCGTCTGGGCGACAATGTCATCGTCGGACCGCAGGCCTTTATCGATGCCGAGGTAACGATCGGGGCGGGAACAACCATCGGGCACGGCGCCCATGTTGGTCGCTGGACGCGGATCGGCGAGAACAATGTCATCCATCCCTTCGCCGTGGTCGGCCACGATCCGCAGGATCTCGGCTATCGCGGCGAGGAGTCATGGACCATCGTCGGCGACGGCAATATCATTCGCGAAGGATGCACCATCCACCGGGGTTACCGCGCCGGCACCGCGACCACCATCGGCAACGATAATTTTTTCATGGTCAACAGCCATGTCGGCCACAACTGCGTCGTCGGCAATCATGTCATTCTGGTTAACGGCGCTCTCCTCGGCGGCCATGTCGAAGTCGAAGACCGGGCGCTCGTCTCCGGCAATTGCCAGGTGCACCAGTTTGTGCGCATCGGCGCCTTTGCCTTGCTGCGCGGCGGCTCCAGCGCCAACAAGGACATCCCCCCCTTCTGCATCAGCGACGGCATCAGCCGGCTGCGCGCCATCAACGTCGTCGGTCTGCGCCGCAACGATTTCGACGCCCACCGAATCCGCGCGGTCAAGGAGGCCTTCAAGCTCCTTTTCCGCTCCGGATTACGGCTGCGGCAGGCCATGGAGAAGATCGAGACGGATCGGAATATCACCGAGGACGTGCGCCGGATGCTGGAATTCATCCGCGCCAGCAAGCGCGGCGTCGGCAGCGGGCGGCGGTCGAATCTGGAGTAGGCCGCTTCATGCCGGCGCTGGGAGTCAAGGGAAGACCTGAGCATCATCAATCTTCCGCAGAGCCAAGTCCCCCTTTGGAGGGATTTGATTTGGATCGGCGTCGTGAGATCCCCCTGCCCCCCTTTTTCAAAGGGGGGTAAAACCTTAGATAGCGCAATCAGGGGTTCAGGCGTCCGGTAAGGGCGGGGTGGTCGGCGGAATGAAGCAGCTCTCCCAGGCCGCATCGATGGCGATCGGGCTGAGCGTGGGGGTTTCGCGCAGGTAAGCGGCGCGCTCCAGGAGATGATTGAGAATATCCCGCGCGTGGCAGGCATCGGGGGCAATCCCCAGCTTGCGGTAATACGCACCGACCAGATGATCGAAGGCCGCGGCGTCATAGGGGATGTGGCGTTCCCGGCAAGCCTGCTGAAAGATTTGTTCGAAGTTGGCTGCCGACGGCCGATCTACAGGAATTTTATAGCGGATGCGCCGCAAGGAGGCATCATCGAGGAGCAGGCGCGGCGCGGAATTGGTGGAAAAGATCACCAGCTGGTCGAAGGGAATGTCGAATTTCAATCCATTTTGTAAGGAGAGATAATCGATCCGCCGGTCCAATGAGATGATCCAGCGATTCAGGATCGATTGCGGCTCCACCGCCTGCCGGCCGAAATCGTCGATGATGAAAAGTCCGTTGTTCCCTTTCATCTGCAACGGCGCTTCATAGAAGCCCGCCACCGGGTTGAAGCCAATGTCCAGCAGGCGCAACGTAAATTCTCCCCCCACTTTGACCACCGGCCGCCGGATCGCCACCCAGCGTCCGTCCAGCTTTTCTTCCGCTTCAACCCGGCGATGGCTGGCCGGATCGAAGACCGTCACCACCTCCCCCCCGACCAGCAGCGCATGCGGAACATGGATGATATCCGGCAACATCGCGCCGACCGTTTCGGCGATGGTGGTTTTGCCGTTTCCCGTGGGGCCGTAAAGAAGAATCGTCTGCCCGGCGGCAATGGCCGGCCCGAGCCGGTCGCGCAACGACACATCGATAACCAGGTCGGCAAAGGCAGCGTTGACCAGCTCCTGCGTAACCCGCATGTGGCGGATGCTTTGCGCCGCCGTCTGCCGCCGATAGTCCTCCAGCAGCACCGGGGCCGGCCCGACATACCGGCAAATCCGCATCAGGTCGTCCCCCCGTTTGCGCCCCCGGTCGGTAATGGCGAAGCGGAAGGTGAATTTCTGCGTCTCAATCATCCCCTTGACTTCCACCAGCCGCTCCCGCCGCAGAAGATCGACCGCCTGCTCCACCACCGGCAAGGACAAACCCGTGCTGGCGGCAACCTGGGTTTGGGTGAATTCTCCTACGAAAAGTATTTGTTTGAGAATGAGATCGGCCAGAAAAGTTACCGTAAGCCCCGTTTCCTCGACGCTCCTGGCCACCGCCGGCCCACCCGCCGAACCCGCCTGCTGAACTGCTTCGCTCGATACACTCTGCTTCGCCATCGTCAAGACCTCCGGGCGAGAAAACTGCAATGAACTTTAAATATCTTAATTAACATCAAATTGCAACAAAGAAGACGCTGCAGTACGTCACTTCTGCCAGCCTGGCGGGAGAACCTGTCCCGGCATAGGACAAACACCGATGGAAACGGCACAACATTCCTATTAATGAATCATCCAAATTGCGGGTTTACAGGCTGATTTTCTGCGTTTAAATGAGGGCAAGCGCGAACGGGGAGAATTCAATGAAAATAAAAACGAGCATTGCCAATCTGATTTATGAAGAAGAAGGCGCCACCATGGTCGAGTACGCCATCATGGTTGGGTTTATTGCGGCGGTGTGCGTAGGGATTGTCGCTACTCTCGGGGGGAATGTCTTGGCCTTGTTCGAAAAAGTGCCAGATTTTTGATTATGTTTATTCGCCGGCAGTAATGGTACTGCCATAACTCAAAGGAGAAAGAAAATGGAAAAGATGAAAAACAAAATGATGCAACTGTGGAAAGACGAAGAAGGCGCGACGATGGTCGAGTACGGCATCATGGTGGCGTTGATCGCGGCTGTTTGTATTGGAGTCATAACTACATTGGGAACCACCGTAGAAAGCGTTTTTACCGATATCAACGGGCAAGTAAATGGCGTTGGTGACGAAACCTGATGGACCCAAAGATTTTCAGCTTTTGCGTGATTTTTCTTCTGGTCATCACTGCTAGCGACCTGACTTGGAGAAAGATCCCTAACTTGATCACTTTGCCCTCTATTGCCCTGGGGTTTATTGCAAATTTCTATCACTTGGGAACAGATGGACTGCTCTATGCCGGGGAAGGGCTTGCTCTCGGATTCGGTCTTCTATTGGTGCCGTTTCTCCTCAGCGGAATGGGTGCGGGCGACGTAAAAGCGATGGCTGCGCTGGGGGCCCTGATCGGGCCCTCAGCGGTTTTTCAGACGTTTCTCTACATGGCGCTCATCGGGGGGGCGATATCGCTGGTCTACTATGCGGTCGTCTGCAACATCCGCGAGAAGGCCCAGGCCGGAGTGGCGGCCCTCGCCGCTTTCGCGGCCACCAAGGACGTGCGCTGCCTGGTCCCGGAAACGCCGGCGAAAAAGCACAAGATCCCTTATGCACCGGCCATGGCGCTGGGATATTTCGCCTTCCTCGCCTGGGGCGATCTCGTCTGAATATTCCTCCCAAATAAAACTTCTAATGGGCTTGACATAATACGTTGGTACGATAAAACTTTCCCTCACAAACAGTAAGTTTATTTAATTAAATAGGGGGAACCCAGATGAAACGTTACGGCGCCCTGATCGCTCTCGTTCTCGCCATCGGCTTCGGCCTGACCGCAGTCATTCTCGCCAACAAATGGCTTTCCTCCCGTTCGCGGCAGGTCACCGTGGACGCGGTGGAAAAATTGCCGGCGGTGCGGGTGGTGGTCGCCTCCAAGGACCTCAACATCGGCACTCCGCTGTCGGCGGAGAATCTGATTCTCGCCGAATGGCCGAAGAGCAGCATCCCCAAGGGGGCTTTTCATACCCTGGACGAGATCAAGGACCGCACGGTGATCACCCGCATCTGGGCCGGCGAGCCGATCATGGCGCCGCACCTGGCGCCGCCCGGTTCGGGGGCCGGCATGGTGGCGATCATCAACCCGGGAATGCGCGCCATGGCGATAAGAGTCGATGAGGTGAGCGGGGTCGGCGGCTTCATTCTGCCCCACGCCTATGTCGATGTCATCGCGGTGGAGGAGAAGAACCGAAAGGCCAAGACTTCGAAGATTCTGCTGCATCGGGTCAAGGTGCTGGCCATCGCCCAGGAGACCTTCACCGAAGACGGCAAACCGAAAGTGGTGAAGACGGTCACGTTGGAGCTCGAACCGAAAGAGGCCGAAAAGCTGGCGCTGCAAATGAACGATGGCGGCATTTATCTGGCGCTGCGCAATCCCCTCGACGACGCGGAGCCGGCGCCCGAGAAAGCTCGCCCCAGAAAAGCCGTATACCGTCCCAAACCGGCCCCGCAGCCGAAATTCGAAGTGGAGGTCATCCGGCGTTCCAAACGCGAGTCGGTGAACTTTAAAGGAGACGGCTCGGACGAACAAATCTGACCCGTCCGTCCGGACGCACTGTATTGGCATGACGACGAGGAATCAGGAGGTGAGGAATGATCTGCCGGCGATTTATCCGCCCTGCCCTTTTTATGCTCTTCTTGCTTGGCGCGACCCTGTGTGCTCCCTTTGCCCAGGCGCAGGAAGCCGAACAGAAAACGTTGCGCTTGCGCCTCGGGGGTTCGGAGTTGGTGCCCACCTCCTTTCCTTTCAAACGGGTCTCCATTGCCGATCCGGATGTGGCCGATGTGGTGGTGCTCTCCCCCCGCGAACTTTACGTCTACGGCAAGAAGGTCGGTTACACCAGTATTATTCTCTGGGAGGATGAGAGGGGCAAAACCTTGCTGGATGTCGTGGTCGCTCTTGACCTGACCGCCTTCAAGGAAAAGCTGCACGAACTGTATCCGAACGAAGAGATCGACGTCTATTCCTCGGAAAAAGGGATGGTCCTCTCCGGCACGGTGTCCGGCCCGGAAGTGGCGGAACAGGTGATCCGGCTGGCGCAGAATTACCTGCCCAAAGAAGCCGATGGCAAGGATGCGGCTCAGGGCACCGGCCGCTCCGGCGCCGGCATCACCAATCTCCTGCGGATCGGCAGCCCACAGCAGGTGATGCTCGAGGTCAAGGTCGCCGAAGTGACCCGCAATTGGGACCGGGAATTCAAAGCGGGCATCGGCCTGGAGGGGCTCAGTGACAACCTCACCGGCGCCATCGGCACCGGCAATGTTTTTACGCCCATCGAGGATGCCTTCATTCATGCCAATTTTCCCAGCGCCCCGGAGCAATCGGGAATCTTCGAAGGCGCCATTGACGGGCTG
>Ga0265293_10002876_pt1 | contig 33230 bp, 31 predicted proteins | sample Munlanlewell138R_FD_192505 | JGI IMG/M metagenome (GOLD analysis project Ga0265293, IMG submission 192505) | Leachate microbial communities from a municipal landfill in Southern Ontario, Canada - Leachate well 138R | ecosystem: Engineered > Solid waste > Landfill > Unclassified | place: Canada... | reverse complement strand
GGGAAGGTATGTGACCATCCACATTCCCGCCAAAGATCTGGAGGATGCGGTGAAGGCGATCAGGACGCTTGGCTTTGCCGGTGCCAATGTCACCGCCCCGCACAAACAGACCATCATCCCGTTTCTCGATACCCTCACCGACAGCGCCCACCTCAGCGGGGCGGTCAACTGCATCACCAGAACCAACAACACCCTCATCGGGGACAACACCGATGGCCAAGGCTTCTTTCGAACCCTTGTCTCCTACGTTCCTGACTGGCAAGAGCGCACCATCCTCATCTTCGGCGCAGGAGGCGCGGCAGGGGCCATCACTGCCGAGCTCGTCCTCGCCGAAGCCAAGGAGGTGGTGATGATCAACAGGACTGAAGAGAGAGCCCAAGCGCTTGTCCAGCGGATGCAGGGCATCAGCAGGACAGTAGTACGCACTGCACCCTGGAATGGTACCTATCCCATCGATGAGGACCGACTCATCGTTGTCCAGGCCACCAGTGTCGGTCTCTTCGATGAGGAGGCGGTCATCGATGTATCTTTCAAGGCAGGTCTGACAGACGTCATCGCCTGCGATGTCGTCTTCAATCCGGTAAAGACAAAATTCCTCTCTCTTGCCGAGGAGGCGGGAGCCGCCACCCTCGATGGCCTTGGCATGCTGGTCGAACAGGGGGCCATCGCCATCGAGGGGTGGACAGGCAAATGCCCTGACCGCCTGCTGATGAAGAGCGCGCTTGAACATGCCTTCTCGGTCAGGTGACAAAAAGAACGAATTGTTCTACTATGAGCGACTATGAACTACTACTTCATCGCCTGTAGGAGTGGCAAGGAGGAGAAGACCAAAGCGCATCTGCTCAGGCTCTTTGCCCGGGAGATGGGCCAAGAGTTTGATGTGCAGATCTATATCCCCATGCGCGCGATGATTGACCGGCGCAAGAGCAAGAAGATCATGAACAATCGCCCGATCCTCCCGGGCTACCTCCTTGCCGCCAGCGAGGAGGACCTCTCCCCCTTCATCCAGGATGTACGGAGAGTGATCAGCTGTTATGGGTTTTTACGGTATGTGGACCGGTCCATCACACTGAGGGGGGTGGACTACTCCTACGCTGCTTGGATCATGCACAACAAGGGGACCATCAAGCCAAGCCGGGCGATCTTCAAGAAGGGGGAGCCCATCAAGATCATCGATGGACCGATGAAGGACTTCTTCGGCACCATCGTGGCGGTCGACTATCGCCACAGCCGGGCGACGGTGGAGTTTGAGTTCTATGATGTCATTCGGCGTGTCTCGATGCCAGTAGAGTTCATCGAAAGCGACGGAAGCATCGGTGATGTGATGTAATTATGACATACCTGAGTTGTTATACTGATAGCGATATGATATAGTTTCCGCTACCGATGCCCCTTTGATCTACAACACGACTGGTATGACACACTATGTACAAAAGGAGTTCTATGGATGGCTGAGATTTTGACCTTCCAGTTCTTCAAGCGCATCGGTTTGATAGCAGTCGACGTTCTCTTGCTCCTCTTGGCCAGCGCCGTCGGCGCTTGGACAGTCTTCGGCCTTACCGTACCATCGATTCTGCCCACTATCACATACCTAAATATCGTGGCTATCATCATCATCCTCTTGGCGGTGCGCTTCTACCGCATCAGGATCAGCGAAAGCTCACTGGATGTGCTCAGCCGAGGTCTGACCGGCTTTGTGCCGGTCTTCTTCATGGCCTCCCTCATCCTCGGTGCCTACCTGGGCTTTCGCTCCCGGTGGATTCCCTACCTCGTCATCACCGACGCCTTCGGCTTCATGCTGGTGATGTTCAGCCGCCTCTCCTGGCGCATCCTGCTCACCTATCGCAGTCGCCAGGACTCCGCCCACCTTCCCCGAGCCGTCATCTACGGGGCGGGGGAGTTGGGCGGTACGCTGGTACGCCAGTACCAGAAGGGTAAGCTTGCCTACCACATCGTCGGCTTCGTCGATGACGATGCCAACCTCAAGGGTAGCTACATACTGGGCACCCGCGTCTACGGCACGATCAAGGATCTTGAGCAGATCCTGCGTGATCAGAAGGCGAAGGTCCTCATCATCGCCATCACCGAGATCGAGCAGGAGCGGATGATCGCCGCCGTCGATGCCGCCAATGAGACGGGCGCCGAGGTGAAAGTCATCCCCTCGCTCTTTGAGATCCAGCAGGGATCCAAGGAGCTGGATTTGAGGAGCCTCGACTACACCGACCTCCTCGGCCGACCGCTGATCAAAATCGACAAGCGCCCGATCGAAGAGATGGTGCAGCACAAGCGCATCCTCATCACCGGGGCAGGCGGCTCCATTGGAGCCGAGATCTGCCGCCAGCTGCTCACCTATGGACCGAGCCAGTTGATTCTCTTGGACATCGATGAGACGGAGCTCCACGATCTCTCTCTGGCATTGCACAACTGGCAGAAGGAGTGGAGCGAGATCATCGTCCCGGTGGTCTGTGATGTGAAGAACAAGGCAAAGCTCGACCGGATCATCAAGACCTACCGGCCGCAGTTGATCTTCCATGCAGCGGCCTACAAGCATGTGCCGCTGCAGGAGCTCTACCCGGAGGAGGCGATCACCAACAACATCCTTGGCTCCTATGCACTGCTGAGGAGTGCGAGGGAGCATCACACCGAGAAGGTGATCGTCATCTCCACCGACAAGGCGGTCAATCCCACCAATGTGATGGGAGCCACCAAGCGGGTGGTCGAGCTCTTGGCGAGCTCGATGACGAGCAAAGAGACCGAGATCATCTCGGTGCGCTTCGGCAACGTGCTCGGCAGCCGGGGAAGCATGCTTCCCCTCTTCATGGAGCAGATCAAGGCGGGCGTTCCCATCACAGTGACGCACAAGGAGATCATCCGCTACTTCATGGCCATCCCCGAGGCGGTGGGCCTCGTCTTCAAGGCGGCGGCGATGGCCACGGGTGGCGAGGTGATGGTGCTCGACATGGGGCGTCCGGTAAAGATCCATGACTTTGCCGAGAAGCTCATCAAATACTACGGGGACGGGCGAAGCAAGGTCATCGTCACTGGCCTCAGGCCCGGTGAGAAGCTCTACGAGGAGCTGCTCGCCGACAACGACACCACCATCGCCACCGAAGACAACCTCGTCTTCAAGGCAAAGGTGAACCACCACACCATCACCGAGGAGGAGTTCATCACCGACCACCTTCCCATCTTCCAAGAGAGCAACGACCCCAAAGAGATGCTCGCCTCCCTCCACATCCTTGTCCCAGAGTTCGTCAGCAATGGGAAGGTGCTGCGGTAAAAGCATGAGAGCAGAATCAACGCAAGGGCACTATCGATTGCTCCCCGTTATTGCTAGAGCATACCTGACTGCCTATTCAGTGTTCGCGAGCCCGTAATAGATGTTCACATCACACTTTCCTATCATTCTTCACAACGTATACGTGCAGTTGGAAAAAAGCCTCTCCAATTGGCATCTTCCTTGCAAGAATAATAGTTAAGGGTGTTCGGAACAAATTACCCAATAAAGATGACAGAGCGATGAAGATGAGAATTTGTTCTCTATTCTGCTCTCAGTTATGACCAAATAACTGAGAGCCCATCTATTTGGCTTCAAATTCAATAAAAGCATACCAGCATACCTTGATTTGTGTTGAAGTGTGACAGAACTGGTGGTAGGATACATCTAACGCTTCTTGAGGGGAGAGAGAAGCTATATCCCGAGTCTGTTTCGGCAACCGGCATATACCCCACAGCGCTTCTAGCACGACATTGGCAAAGCCATGTTGTGCGACAGCTTTGGTCTTTTCCTCTCAACAGACTCGGTTTCTTTGAAGAAGAGTTCTCTTCTTCTCTCCCTCTAACGAACCTATTAGGTTCAAAAACTGAACACTGTATACATGATTCAAGACAAACCCACACAGGAACTCTCCGTTCTCTCCTACATCGACCAGAACTCTGATGCTACCCAGAGAGAGCTCAGTGAGCACATTGGAATCTCTCTGGGGAGCATCAACATTCTGATGAAGCGGCTGGTCAAAAAGGGCTTGATAAAGATCGAGCGCCTCCAGCCCAACTCCGTACGATACTTCCTCACTCCCCAAGGCTTGGCCAACAAGATCGAGCGAACCTGCTCCTACATTGTGAGGACCTATCAGGAGATTGGGCTGTACCGGAGGCGCATCACCAATACTCTCAAGCCTCTATTGAAGAACAACACACCTATCATCTTCTGTGGACCGAATGATGAGTTTGCCCTACTCCTCAAAGAGATCGTTGAAGAAGCATTTCCTTCTCTGGAGAAACGCTTTGTTTCTCCAGAGAAACTCAGACCACTACTTTCAAAACCAACACATAACACTCTCTTCATCACCTGGGAAACCACAGCCGACCAGCTGTTGAAGAAACATCACATCCCCTCAGTCAACATCCTTTCAGGGATTGGAGTGGGGGAGAGCGTCAAGGATACCGAATTCAATGAATAACAAACGCATCTACCTCTCTTCTCCCACCATGCATGGTCTGGAGATGAGATACATCCAAGAAGCCTTTGATACCAACTGGGTAGCCCCACTTGGTAAGAACGTCGATGAGTTTGAGAGAGAGATGGCTTCGTATATTGGGATAGGCCATGCGGCAGCGCTGAACAGTGGGACGGCAGCGCTGCATCTTGCAGTCAAGCTTTGTGACGTGAGAGCAGGAGACTTGGTCTTCTGCTCTGACCTCACCTTCTCTGCAACCATAAATCCCGTCTCCTATGAGAGAGGGGTCCAGGTCCTCATCGACAGTGAAGAGGAGAGCTGGAACATGGACCCTGACCTTCTTGAGAAGGCATTCAACACATACAAGATAAAGCCCAAGGCCGTCATCGTGGCCAATCTCTACGGAACTCCAGCGAAGCTGGATCAGATCGCAGAGATTTGCAAGCACTATGACGTCCCGCTCATCGAAGATGCAGCAGAGAGCCTTGGAGCCACCTATAACAAGAGACAGACAGGAACGTTTGGAACCTACAACGCCCTCTCGTTCAATGGTAACAAGATCATCACCACTAGTGGTGGTGGAATGTTCCTCAGTGACAACGAAGAAGCGGTGAAGAAAGTTCGGTTCTGGGCCACCCAGGCCCGGGACCCTGCCCCCCACTACCAGCACAGTGAGATCGGGTACAACTATCGCATGAGCAACATCGTTGCTGGTATTGGGAGGGGGCAGCTCCTCTACCTTGATGAGCACATCAGAAGAAAGAAAGAAATCTACAATACCTACAAAGATGGATTACAGGACCTTCCGGTAACAATGAATCCATACTTGACAAACAGTGAGCCAAACCATTGGCTCTCCTGTGTGCTGATAGACAAGAAAGAGAAGACAAGCTACCAAGAGATCATGCAGAAGCTCGAAGAGCATAACATAGAAAGCAGGCCCATCTGGAAGCCGATGCATATGCAACCAGTCTTCAAAGACAGAGACTACATTACAAAGGACTCTTCTACCGACAGAGGCAAAGACATCTTCTCTCGAGGCCTCTGTCTTCCCAGTGATATCAAGATGACAGAGGAAGAGCAGAAGAATGTGATTAGCATCATAAAAGGATGCTTTGCCTAAGAGCAATGTACGTTCAAGTTTCCTGATTGAGGGGCTTGACGGGAATCATAGAAGAATATTCACCCAGGAACAATAGTTAAGCCCACTTTCAGCACCCCTAAACCAGCCTTTCGGGGGTAATTATTCCTAAGGTTTTTTTGAAGGCGAATCGCCCTTTTCCTCATCGACCAGAAACGCCGTGGCCTCGAAGGCCTCTTGCGAGATCTCCTTCATCTGCGCGATGATGTCATCCATCTCGGCCCTGTTGTCCAACCACTGTTGGACGATTTGAGCCCGGTGGCTCGAAAGCAGCTTGGTGACGGTCTTCCCTCCGATTTTGGTGCTCCAGTAATGGTACGGCCCGTGCAGCGACGGCGGGTCCTTGTGACAAGCGCACGAGCTTCTGCCGCACCTCAGGTAGCGCTTGACGATCGAGCCCGGCAAGATCAAGCCGATGTCCCCGATCCGTTGGGCCAGGACCTTGTGCCTGGCCTCGCATTCCTCCAATAACCTCAGCGCACCCTCGCTGTCCATGCCCGCTCCTTGACCCGGATGGGTTCATACAGTATATATACTGTAGGAATCGGTGGCAGTCAATGCCACCTCCCGAAGGAGGGGCCGCCATGGCCGTAAATCCGTTCAATGGGATGACCTTCCACACCCACGCCCATCTTCCCGTCGTCGCCGCTTACTGCCGCAAGCTCGACATGATGGGGACAATCGACTCGCTGGTGCCCTCCCGGATGGAGCTCTCGCCCGGCCTTGCGGTGCAGGCGCTGGTGCTGGACGTGCTCAGCGGCCGCTCGCCGCTGTACCGGGTGCAGGAGTTCTGGGAGAGCCAGGACCGGCGCCTGCTGCTCGGCGATGACGTTGACGCCCGCCTGTTCAACGACACCAACCTGGGCAGGGTGCTGGACGCCATCTACGAGGCGGGCCCCTCGAGGATCATCACCGAGATGGGCATCATCGCCGCCCGGGTGTTCGCCCTCGACGTCTCCACGGTCAGCTACGACACCACCAGCGTCAGCGTGTGGGGCGAGTACCTCATGTGCGAGGACGAGGGTTTTTCGGCCGGGCCGAGGATCACGTGGGGCCACTCGAAGGACAAGCGGTCCGACCTGAGGCAGCTGATGATGGAGTTGCTGTGCGTCGAGCGCGGGGTGCCCATCGTCGGCTCAAGCCTCGACGGCAACAGCAGCGACAAACGCTCCAACAACGAACTGCTCAGCTCCATCGGCCGGATCATGGCGCGCCACGGCCTCGGGGAGGGCACGTTCGTGTATGTGGCCGACGGTGCCATGGTGACGCTGCAGAACCTTGCGCTGCTCTCCACGACGCGCTTCGTCAGCCGCCTGCCTGCCAACTTCTCAGCCTGCCCCGCCGCCATCGACCGGGCCGTCGAATTCGGGCTCTGGGTCGAGCTCGGCACGCTGGCGGAGCTGGAATCGTCGAGAAAGCCCGCCTCCTACCGCGCCCAGGAGACGACGGTGGAGATCGGCGAAAAGGAGTGGAGGGCGGTCGTGGTGCACTCCAATTCGCACGACAGGCGCAGGCAGAAGGCGATCGAGCGCAGGCTCGAGCAGTCGGCCAAGGATCTCTCCTCCCGGGCCGGGGAAACGCAGGTCCGTTACTTCTGCGAGCAGGATGCGATGGCTGCGGTGAGCGCGATGGAGGCGATGGAAGGCCAGTTGCACACCATCGAGGCCTCATACACCGAGGTGGCCGTCAACAAGCGGGGGCGTCCGCCCAAGGAGGGGCCCCGTCCGGTGGACATCCGATACGATCTCTCTTGGCGTATCGTCGAGAAGGAGGACAAGGTGCGCCGGCTGCGCGAGCGGGCGGGCTGCTTCGTGCTGTTGACCAACGTGCCGGTCGAGAACCTGGACGCGAAGGAGCTGCTGCTCACGTACAAAGGGCAATATGGTACGGAGAGCGACTTTTCATTTCTCAAGGACCCACTTGTGGTCAACGACCTCTTCCTCAAGAAGCCGTCGCGCATCGACGCGCTGGGCATGGTGCTCATCCTCTCCCTGCTCGTCTGGCGCCTGATGGAGCGGCAGATGCGGCTGTACCTCAAGGAGAATGGCGGGAAGCTGCCCGGATGGAACAAGAAGCCGACCGACCGGCCGACCTCGTTCATGATGAGCACCGTCTTCCAGGGCATATTGGTGGGCCGCCTCGACGGCCGGTCATACCTGCTCAAGCCGCTCTCCGAGCGCCGGATGCTCTTCCTGCAATCCCTGGGCCTCGACGAGCGGGTGTTCACGGACAGGGTGGTCCCGTCCCTCACCTCCAGGCGGGGGGTGCCCGATGATTGACCGGTCTTCGATGATCACACCACAAGAGCATGGACCCCTTTGCCGATGGCGGGACACCGCCGGGGCCCCTCATGTCCCCGATGCGTCCTTCGTCACCCCCATTGCATCCAAACGGCCCCATTGGTGCTCCATGAGGAGGGGATGATGGCAATGGCCTGACGGTGGTGAGGGTCCCGCCCTCGAAAAAAAGTCGGGACATAATTCAGGCGTATTTTGCGTCTAAGGGGTGCTGAAAGTGGGGTTAAGGATTATCCCAATGAGTATAAAATATAAAAATATATACCGTGCATATGTCAAGAGAGCTCTAGATATCACTATAACAATATTGTTCCTTGCTTTTTTTTGGTGGGTATATCTTTTGTTGGCTATTCTTGTGAAAAAGAATTTAGGATCGCCTATTATTTTCAAGCAAGAACGTATCGGTATGAATGAAAAGCCATTTATTATGTACAAGTTCAGGACAATGAATAATGCAGTTGATGATTTTGGGAATCTCCTTCCTGATGAAAAGCGCCTGACAAAATTCGGCTTGTTTCTTAGAAGTACAAGCATGGATGAATTGCCAGAGCTTTGGAATGTTTTATGCGGAACAATGAGTTTGGTTGGACCAAGACCTCTTTTGGAAAAATATTTGCCGTATTATACTGAATATGAAAACCATAGGCACGATGTATTACCTGGCATTACAGGGTATGCACAAGTACATGGGAGAAACTATGTCACATGGGAAGATAAATTTCGTATGGATGTTAAATATACAAAAGAGATATCACTGAAAACTGACTTTGGTATACTATGGAAGACTGCACAAATTGTGTTACGCCGGGATAATGTTGATACTGGTTCATTTATTGAAAAAGACGGCGTGATATATAGGCCATTAGATGTCGAACGTGCAGGGAAAAGAGGTTCCACATGAAAAAGAACGTGCTAGTCTTTTCCAGTGCACCATACCCAGGAGTGCAGATTTGCCGCTGGCTCAAAGACAACCTCTTATTCAATCCTATTGCCGCCGCAAGTTATCCAAACCATTCTCAGTTTGTTGCAAAAGACTGCATCTGCAATATCCCTTTCGTTTATGAAGAGAATTTTGTGACTTTTCTCAATGAAGTTATTGTTGAGTACGATATTGAATTTGTTATACCAACAGACGACACCATCGCACTCGTTTTGACCGAAAAAAGTAATTTGATTAATGCGGTGATTGTCAGCTCACCCTATGAGACGGCAAAAATATGCCGCTATAAGAGCTTGACATACAATACCCTCTGGGGAAAATACTATGTTCCCAGAGTATTCTCTTCTTCAATTGAAGTAGGAAACGAAGATTTTCCGCTTTTCGCCAAGCCAGATGAAGGTCAGGGCTCACGTGGTGCTAGGAAAATCAATTGCAGAGAAGAACTGAACGAGGTCTTGTCTGAAAAGAGGAACATGGTTATTTGCGAGTATTTGGATGGAGAAGAATATACTGTAGATTGTTTTACGGACAGAAACGGGCATCTGTTGTTCATTAATCCACGGCGACGGTCACGAGTGCAATACGGTATTTCGGTAAGAGCAGAGAGTGTTAATGATATCGATGAGTTTGAAACGATAGTTAAAGATATTAATAAATGCATTTCTTTTCGCGGTTATTGGTTTGTTCAGTTAAAGCGAGATAAATACGGAAATCTCAGACTCATGGAGCTCTGTACAAGGTTCTCGGGTACGTTTGCTCACAGTCAAGGCTATGGCGTTAATTTACCATTACTCGCGCTTTGTGATTTTGCGGGAATGGATGTTTCGGTGATAAAGAACGATTATTCTGTTGTATCGGATAAAAGCTTTATTGACCGTTATTCGATTGGATATGACTATTCGCGCGTATATATTGATTATGATGATACGATTACTAGTAATGGCGGGGATTTCGTAAATACGGCTGTGATGGCATTTTTGTATCAGTGCAGGAACAAGAACCGTGAAATTATCCTCTTGACACGTCACAGCAAGTCAAAATCGAACAGTCTTGTAGAAGACATGGAACGGCATGCAATTCCGATTGGGTTATTCGATCAAATCATAGAACTGGCATGGGAAGATGAAAAAAGCAATAAGATAGACACCAAGAAAAAGAGCATTTTTATTGACAACAGCTTTGCTGAACGGAAAAAGGTTGCTGTCGTACACAAGATTCCAGTGTTTGATGTTGCGCACGTAGAATGCCTTTATGATTGGAGGTAGATATGTTCGTATTTGATGAGATTGGTGGTGAGTTCTGGCGTGCCGATATAAAGAAGGGAATCAATAATTACGTTGATAATGCAGTGTTTACTGCCTCTGGCAGAAGTGCTCAGTCGTTAATCATTGATAGCCTGAGTAAGACAAAGCGCAGCGCTCTTTTACCAGCATATCTCTGCCAGCACATAGTCGAGCCGTTTGCATGGAACGGATGGGACGTTGATTTTTATGACATTGACGATGATTTAAGTATAAATAGAGAAAGCTTATTAGAAAAAATAGGAAGCCAACCAGGATGTATTGTGGTATTGTCTTACTATGGTTTTAACACGGCTGGGAATGTCACCGATTTATTGAAATCAGCCCAAGAAGAAGGCAGTATTATAATTGAAGATATTACACACAGCTTTCTTTCTGAGTTTAAGTTTTCATATCCGAAAGCGAATTTTCGGTTTTGTAGTTTGAGGAAATGGTCTGGTATAAGCGATGGGGGATTTGCTACATCGTGTTGCGAAATTGACTTGAAGAAGCCAGAGAAACCGATGGATAAATTCTTTTCAGAGCGTCATGTAGCAAGAGAAATCAAGGCGTTATATAAGGAAACGGGGAATCCGAAGCTAAAAGACGAATATTTGAGGTTATACGCAAGTTCAGAAGCTGTTCTTGATGCGGATATCGATAAATATAGCATGAGTATATGCGGTTTTGAGGATTTTCTTCGACTCGATTTGGAATATATTTCTCGTCAGAGAAAATGTAACTTTGACTATCTTTTGAGTTCACTCAATTCAGACTTTATTAAACCAATTTTCAGTACTCCTGGAAAAGGAGATATTCCAATCATGTTTCCTGTTTTTGTTCCGAGAAAGAGACAGGAGCTCCGAGCCTACCTGATAAGCGAACGGATATATTGCCCGATACATTGGCCGATGCCGGTGCAGCTAAGCAGTGATGCAAGAGTAAAGAACGCTTGGATTTATGATACTATCATGTCAATTCCCTGTGATCAAAGGTATACACCTTCCACGTTAGAGCGTATGGTCACTATTATTAACAACTTCAAGGAATAGAATGAAAGAGAGAATAACCAAAGGCTGCACATTCTTTGGAAACTACCGTCGAGATTATAGATGCTATGTGCGAGCGAGAGATGGCTTCGGAGCATTGCTGGATATGCTTGGTGTAAGTAAAAATGACATAATACTTATGCCAGGATATATTGGTTGGTCGGCACGGGAAGGGTCAGGCGTTTTTGACCCAATAGTGGAAAGAAAGCTGAAGCCCATTTTTTATCATCTTGATGATAAGCTCAAGATATGTCAGCCCGACATTACTGTAAAAATGGCTGCTACAGAAGCCAAAGTTTTACTCCTTATCCACTTCTTCGGCTTTCCGGACCCAGACGCAGCAAAGTACGCTGAGCTTGCCAGAGAAAGAGGGATAATAGTGATTGAGGACTCTGCGCACGCCATGTATACGGATCTGATAGAAGGAGGTTGTGGAGACTTTGGGGATTATTCCTTGTTTTCACTTCATAAAATGCTACCTGTTGCGTCCGGAGGGCTGATTTGCGCACGAAGTGGCGTTGAAATACCAGCAAGTAACTACCAGCTTGACTTTGACCCGTTTGCTTTCGATTTGGTAAGGATATCTGAGGTGCGTCGTGATAACTACCTAGCCTTGGATACAGTCATTAAAGGGACTTCAAGTCTTATCGTTCCGCTATATGATGAGCTCCCTGCGAATGTGATACCCCAAACTTATCCTATCATTCTACCGTATTCCAACAGAGATAAAATATATGAGTATATGAATGACAAAGGCTGGGGGGTGGTCAGCCTTTATCACACAATGATACATCCTATTTCTGTGGGAGATTATCCCGATGAAAAGAGATTGGCGCATACCATCATGAATCTTCCCGTCCATCAAGATGTGGATAGATCGCTGTATCATGAAATGATCGATGATCTGTTAATCGCCGCAGCAGACTTTAAATTGGAAAATAGTTGATGATAATTCTAAATAGTGATAATAAAGATCATAGAGCGATTTGGATTTCTCTTGTCGAAAAAGAATTGGCAGGTGAACCGATGCTTTTGCCATCATATTTGGAGTTGTTTTGTAGTGCTGGTGACAAGGCAATGTGTGCATTCGGTGAGTTCAATTCGGGCAAGATACTGTATCCATTCATAAAAAGAATAATTCCGGGCGTAAGGGATGTCTTTGACCTGACGTCTTCCTACGGCTATGGAGGACCCTGTGTAATTGGTTGTGTCAGTAGCGAGGAAAAGGCAACGTTTTGGTCATCAACGCAGACTGCAGCAGGCGAAGCTAATGTCGTGTCTGAGTTTATTCGTTTTATGCTTGGTCGCGAAGAGGAGTGCGATTACCCGGGTCAAATAGTTAAGCGTAGCTCAAATGTTATCAGATTGCTTGATATTGATTTGGATACAATGTGGATGGAATTCGGACATAAGATACGGAAAAACGTAATAAAAGCAAGCAGCTTTGATTTACAGTTCGTAGTTGATAAAGGAGAGAACCTTGAAGATTTCATGCGAATATATTATTCGACTATGGATCGTTGTGATGCAAAGGAGAATTACTATTTTAAACGTGACTTCTATGAAAAGTTGAATACAGAGTTGACTAATCATGCAATATATTTTTACGTGCTGAAAGATGGCCAGGTCATTTCTACTGAGCTTGTCTTGTATGGCAAAGAGAACATGTATTCATACCTAGGTGGCTCAATGAGTGAATTCTTCTATATGCGTCCGAATGATTTTTTGAAGTATGAAATTATACGATGGGGGCATGAGAAAGGTATACAAAACTATATTCTTGGGGGCGGCTATAAAGGCGATGATGGGATATTTAGGTATAAACAAAATTTTGCTCCGGAAGGGGTCGTGAAGTTTTTTACCGGTCAAAGAGTATTTGACCAAGAGAAATACGAGAAACTAGTGAGTTTAAGAAATAAAAAGGCTATCCGTGAGGGAGGAGAGCCTGTAAGCGGTGAAACGCATTCATTTTTCCCGCTATATCGGGTATAGCGCCATGGATAGGATCTTGTCTTCACTTAAAACGATTGTTCCAAGGTTTCTACGGAGACTCGACAGGCCGTTTAAAGTATCCGTTGAACGTCAAAAAAGCTATTTGGAAAGCCTTCCTGAGCCCTCAGACCTGATGGAACGCGCTTACTTTCAATATAAGTGCCAGAGAGTTTTTTGGGGTCGTGCATATTATTTCTTTGCAAATGTTGTGGCGTTCTTCCTGCTTCCACTCACTCATAACGCACTTAAAAGAAAATCAAAGCAGTTTATGAGGTCGGAAGTTGATTTATTGGTGTGTGGAGAAGAAATGCCAGCAAATATTTTCCCCGAAGAACTGATTGATGAATATGCAAGCTACATGGAGGTCTCAGCGTTTGATGGGCAGTTTTGGGGAGTTATGGAAGAAACCATGTACTGTGAGCTGGTAAAGAGGTATAGGTTTTCTCCATATTTCATCTATAAAAATATGATAAAAATGGCGGGATATGCTTTTTTGATAGAAAGACATGCTCCTCATGTTATCGCTGTATGCGGCGGTGAGTTTACTTACACATCGTCTTTCTTGACGGAATATTGCAGACGTCGCAACGTAAAACATTATAATTCTATGCATGGTGAAATGTTTTTTTACATACTTGATTCCTTTGCGACATTTGATAGATTTTATGTATGGGATTCGTACTATATTGAATTGCAGAGACAGATGCGCGCCGATTCAGACGAGTATGTGGTTGCGGTCCCGACATCAGTAAAAGTGGATTTCAGCAGTATAAACACAGGAAGCATATGTACAAATGATTATAAGTATTACCTTCAACTTCAACCAAAAAAACAAATGCAAAAGATAGCAAAGCAAATTAAGCTTATGCAAAAAGAAGGCAAGGATGTTGTGGTACGGTATCACCCACGTACTGTAAATGTGGACGAGGTTTATAAGATTTTTGGTACTGAATTTGTTGAATCTCCGTGTGAAGTACCGTTTGAGCTATCACTAGCGACTACAAACGGCGTGATAGCGTTAAACTCAACGGTTCTTTTTCAAGCGTATATGTCTGGAAAAGAATATGTGCTAGATGATATTTCTGAGCCAGGAAAAATCAACAAGCTCAGAGAGATGCAATACATCATACTGTCAAAGACTCCGAAAATGCTTTCGGAGTTAACCAAGCAACGAGGAGAATAGAATAATGAAAATTGCCTTGATGTCTGGAGCTTACGTTAATGCTGGTGACTTTCTTATCGTAAAACGATGTCAGGAGCTTCTTTATAATCAATACCCAGATTGTCAAATAAGAACTATTCTTCGGAAAGTTAAGTTAACAGAAAAAGCTATAAAAGACATCAATTCCAGTGATGTTTTAGTCTTGGCGGGAGGTCCGCTGTACCTGTGGAATATGTACCCACAAATCATGCCGTTGACAGATGATTTGGCTAAAATTAAAGTCCCAATATTCGCAATGGCTTGTGGACAAAGGCTGTTTGATTGCGAAGATCATAATATTTTTAATAATAGTTTCACTCCAGCAACACGAAGACTTTTGGATAGAATCGCATTGGATGGTTTTCCGTTTGGTTGCCGTGATGTAATTGCCGCTCAACTTCTACAAAGCATGGGATACCAAAATGTTATAATAACCGGATGTGCCGCATGGTACAACTTACAAGAAAACAATATTGGAAAGCGCAAAGATTTTTCATCAGAAATTCAGCATATATGCGTTTCTGATTGCGATGCTCTACGAAATTCGAATGGAGTAAAGAGGCTTGAAAATCATGCAATTAATGACATGAAAAGTATAATTCAATTGCTGATGCACCGCTACCCGAAGGCAGATTTGAGGGTTGTATTCCATCGCGATATGACTTCGGCACATAAAAAACTAACTGGATGGCTATCAAATAATAATATTGAATTTCATTCGATAAATGGAAGTGCAGATGGTTTTTCGATTTATAATTCGTGTGACCTACATGTTGGTTTTCGTGTTCATGCCCATATTTATAACCTATCTCTGCATACCAGATCCATTCTGATTTCTGAAGATGCCAGAGGTTGTGGCGTGAATCAAACACTTGGACTTCCTGTGATAAAATGTTATGATAGCAGAGATTATATATCTGACAATAAAACTGTCGAACGTATCATAAAAAAAATAGGACGTAACAACCCCTTTGTTGTCAAACAAGTTGAGAACAACATAAAACTGTTTGAACAGGACAACTGGGAGCAATTCAACTGGGCTTTTGAGCGAATGGACTTTTACTATGACAATATGGTAAGGCATATAGGTGCTTTAGGCCTTTTACCTTAAAGCTCCTACAGGATATGAGCTAGGAGGCGGACTGATTTGAAAGTTTTAATGCTCTGTCAAAGACTCGTGTTTTCTTCACACGAGAATAAGATGCGACGGACAACTGGTTACAGTTATATGGTTCTTGACATTATAAAGGCATTGCTTCGCCAAGGGGTTAGTGTCGATATATATGCGATTGCGAGCGATCAAAGTAGAGAATACTACGGAGCAAACGTACTCCTACATTCTTTTTGGGATATTATTACAAATATTAAGACAAAGTATTTGTTACTGGGGATGAAACGGGTACGCCAATACAATCCTGGGTTCAGAATGGCATTGACAATCATGTATTACTATGCTTCCTGTGGCTTAGTTGAAAAACATATCAATAGCAGCGACTACGATGCAATACATATACATGGGCTCGGCTATGGAGGACGGGCATATGCTGATTGCTGTGAAATTTATGGGAAGAGATATTTGCTTACGTTACACGCTATGGCCAGTTTCTCCGCCAGAAATGTAAGGAAGCCTGGTCAAGTGAGGAATGAAGAAGACTATCTTCTTTCTTTCGTCAACAGTGATAATCTGATGACCGTTGTAAGCAGTAGAATGAAAAGTGATATTTGTGCACGGTATAACAGTGGGGTAGACTTGGCACGCATTTCTGTGGTTTTAAATGGGATTTCTGGAAGTGCTTTTAAGGTTGATGACCATATTGACGTCAGATCAGAGTTTCATATAGAACCAAGGATAAAGTTGTTGTTAAGCGTAGGAAATCTGTCTGAGCGTAAAAACCAGGCGGCAATAATTCGGGCATTGAGTGTTATGGATGATATTACCAGAAAGAGCCTGTGTGTGTTGTTCTTGGGTGAGGACTTTTTGGATGGAGAACTGGCTTTACTAGCGAAGAACAAACAAATGTTACAATATGTTCGTTTTTGTGGGGCTCTTAAGCGCAGTGAATTGACTAGTTTTTATCAGCAGGCAGATTTAAATCTCACTGTAAGCATCAGCGAAGCATTTGGCTTGCCGATCATTGAAGGCTTTTTGTTTGGTTTGCCAAGCCTAATGATGGCGGATCTTGAGGCTAAAGATGATCTCTATTCTTCCATTGCGATGGAGTTGGTTAAGGATAGGACGGATGAGGCATTAGCGATAGGCATTGGAGATGCGCTTAGTAGACAGTGGGATAGATTAGCAATTAGAAAATATAGTGAAAAATTCTCAATGGAAGAAACAATAAAAGGGTATAGAGACATATACAATCATTTGACAATTAATAATTAAGAACGGATTTCCGATGGCGATAGATCAAGGAATAAGAACAAAAGACATAAACATGTGCTCAGAAAACAAGAACTCCTACCTTGTGGTTCTTGAAGTCTCCCTTCTCTTGTCAATGCTCATATCGATTAAGCTGCGAATTTTTGCATTGGGACATTTTGCTTTATTGATTGCGGTATGGATAACTTTGGTCGATGTGAAGAGGTTGATTCCTTTTTTCTTTCTCGCGTCTCTGGCGACGGATCTTTTTGTCGGGGTTTTTGGTGGTGGTTTGCCGAGAGCTTTCGAGTTACTTCTCCTGATCGGGATGTTGCTTCAGAATCGCGGTAAGGTAAGGTTATTTGATCTCGGAGCTTTGGCTTTTATATGCGGTGCTGTTACAGTGTCTTTTATCTTGTCGGAAACAAGATCGCTGCTATATTTCATGAGCGTTATCCTTGATGTTGCTGCCGTTCTCATTATGGTCAATCTGAACTTATCATCTAATGCTCTAAAAACCCTGTTTAAGCGTATATGCCGCATATTCTCAATTTTTTTGCTTTTCGCATGTGTTTATATGATTACAGATCCATATCTACTATATCGCGGAGGCAAACTATCGATAAGCATATCTCCGTTTATCAATCCTAATACTTTTTCACAGATGATTGTGCAGATACTAGCATTTATGCTGGGTTGTATATGTACAAGGAAAGATCTTGGTTTTTCAAGAAACCAAATTAGATGGGTGAGCGTTATGGCGCTTGTTGCGTTAACTCTTCTTGCCCTCTCCGGTTCGCGAAGTGGATATTTTGCAGCTTTGATTGGTCTAGCGTTTATGATGGCTTTTCGTGGATCTTACAAGCGTTCATTCGGTAAGGCGGTATTTATCTTGCTGGTTTTTCTTTCAGTGTTCTATTTTGTTATTATTAATATTCCTGCCCTTGAAGACAAACTGAACATTTTTCGCTTGGTCGAGTCGGGAGGAGCCGGTAGAATGGCAATAATTGAGGCGGAGCTTAAATATATTATCCCCAATCATTTGATGTTTGGAGTAGGAATTGGAACGGCTAGTGAGATTGAAGCGTTGAGTCCGTATTTTAATTACCGTGTGTTTTCTGCAACAAACATCGTGTTCAGTATGTTGACGCAGATTGGACTTGTGGGGTCTCTTGCATTTTGGCAATATTTTTTTAGGACCTTTTTAAGAATCATTAACGCAAGAAATCTCATGCCATTGATTCTAATACCAGGTCTGATGTTTATAGTCGCCATCAGCCAAGGAATTGCGGAAAACATTTTCTATGAGCGCTTTCTGTGGAATGATATTGCGTTAATATGCGTTTGTTGGAAAATCGGGGATATAGTGAGCCAAGGTCTCGCTGAAAGGGTGCTACAGCTCTGAGTACTAACTGTTAGATCTGCTCCTAACTAGAATTTCGCTGGAATACTAACTCAGTTTTCTAGGAATGGTGGCACAGAGAATATCGCGACAATGAAACTCTCTGGAGCTGGTCTTTGCATTTTTTATCAGGTTTTTGGCGAGAGAACAAGAAAAATAACAAGAGAATGAAAAATTGAACAAAAAATATAAGAAGTTATTTTCAAACACTACAATTTTTTTTGTAAGTGAGTTTGCATCAAAAATTCTGGTGTTTTTACTTCTGCCGTTGTATACGAACATACTAACAACATCAGAGTATGGTATCTCAGACCTTATAACAACAACAGTGACGCTGTTGATACCTATTTTCACTTTGAGCATGAACCAAGCAGTTCTTCGCTTTGCTATGGAGTACAAGGACAGTCAACAATCTGTAATTAGTTATGCATCGCGCATCGTTTTTCTAGGAACAATTACGTTAATGCTGTTTTATCCTTTACTCGTAAATGTGTTTAATATAGAAAGGGTCTATATAGTTCTTTTTTACGTACTCTTTTTGACTAGCTCATACGACGGTATTCTCTCATATTTTGCCAGAGGTATTGACAAGACATTTCAGGTAGGCATATCAGGTTTTTTGAAAACTGCTGTGACGGTTGGTTTGAATATCGTCATGCTAATTGTTTTGAAATTGAGTGTGGTAGGGTACATTTTATCCACTGTTTTTGCACATTTGGCGTCGGTTATATATTTGGGAATATCGTGCGGGATGGGCTCTTATCTCGTCTCTGGCAAAAAAGAGCCTAAGCTAGCAATGGAAATGTTAAAATACAGTATTCCATTGATACCGAATTCCTTAAGCTGGTGGCTCTCCAATTACGCAAACAGATACATTATTCTATTCTATCTGGGAACAAGTGTCCAGGGTATGTATTCGGCTGCATCCAAGATTCCCGCACTTTTGACAACTGTACAGAGTATTTTTATTAACGCATGGCAATTATCCGCTATCGGTGAATACAATACACCGGATAGGGATGAGTTTTTTTCAAAAATTTACAGGCTATACGACTTCGTAATGGTTGTTGGGGCATCTGTAATCATTGGGTTTGCAAAACCAATTGCTATGATACTATTCTCGGTCCAATATTTTGATGCGTGGAAAGCGGTACCGTTTTTACTAATTTCTGTTGTTTTTGGAGCAATGTCTGGTCATGTTGGGACAATATTTGCAGCAAGCATGAGAACCCAAGCCATGTTCGTATCGACGTTGATTGGTGGTGTGACAGCGGTCATCGGATGCTTTCTTCTAGTGCCAGCAATGGATATGGCCGGGGCTGCGCTGTCAACAGCTATAGCCAATGTAGTTATTTGGCTAATCCGATTAATACGGTCTAGAAATTACGCCCACATACAAATCAGTTGGGTAAAAACGATCTCTATATATCTGTTGTTGTTTGTCCAGGCGTTTAGTTACATTTACTTTGAAGGCATGGTTGGATATCTCGTTTCGGCATTTGTTTTGATAATAATTCTGTTTGTGAACCACAACCTTATCAGTGAAATCTATTCAAGGTCCATACTTTTTTTTGTAAAGATTTAAAAACCTAATCTGCACCGTGTTGATGGAAAACATCGATTCAGTGCATAGAATGCGGTTTTAGTCCCTATAACGGTGGGTAATCCGGCAGTCCAGTGCCCGAATCATGAATTTCTCGACCTTTTCCTGCTTGTCATTGGGTGGATTCATCATGAACGAGAAGAGGTTAGGTAGTCCTGGAGATCCTCCTGGATGAATCCGGAGTGGGCATTGAGGAATTTCTTCAGTACCCTGCAGTACTGGTTGATCGTGTTCAGGGGGTTCTCCCAATCAGGCAACTTCTTTATCTCCCTCGAATCGTATGTGATGCTGCCGAGGCCCAACAATTCGACCAAGGCATTATGCGCCTGTTCCATGTCATGGCTGAGCATCGCCCCGTATTCGATACGAGAACCAAAGGTCGTAAGTGTGCCTTGCTTGGTAGGCTTGCCCCTGCCCTCCACAAAGCAAATCACATTCGTATCGTCACAAGCAATGCCGATGCATATCTGGTTGCGTGACAACCCACGGTATTGCCTTTGCCCGTCGCTGGTCTCGATATCGCCCTGGCGGACCTTGTAAAACGTCTCATCCAGCTGCACATGTTCCCTGAGTACCAGGGTGTCCTGATAGCCCCTGAGGACGAGAAACACCTTGTCCATCCAATATATGGTGGTGTTATAGGCATTCCTGTTGCCCTTGGAGACCAGATTGAAGCCCCCAAAGCCAAATATGGAGAGGTGAAAATCAAGCCATTCGGTCAAGGGGATCTTGTGGCTGTCAAAGATGGTATCGGTCAAGATGGTGAAGGGTCTTGCCGCAACCCTTGCATCTGTGCCTCAGTATCCCGTTGGCGGTATATCCAAATCTCTGAATATCCGGTCTCCCGCAGTGGCGGCACTCGACCACGTCAAATGAATTGAGCAGGTCAGCCTCACCCGTCTCGGTTGGCTTGGGGTGTCTTCTTTGATAGTTGCTTTGAGTACACTCATCGATGAAGGCCTGTAGGGCGGTGGCGTCGCGGGCACCGCTCCAAGGAGTCCTTCTCCTTGATTTCGATACAATTTTCGTCATGTGGTAGTCCTCTGCTAAAGGACAGAGGTTGGATAGGGACTACCACATCGCAACTACCCAACCATCTGCCTTAGCAAATTACTCCACCAGTATAGTGTCATCGAGACCATTGGTTCAATGAGAATTTATCAACACGGTGCAGATTAGGTTTTAAAGATTTTTAGAAAATAAACGATGGGTAATATGATGAGTGAGAGAAGAATTGGGTTACTTTCGTTGCAGTGGATGAATAACTACGGAACAATTATCCAAGCATACGCGCTTCAAAAAGCAATTTGGAAGTTAGGTTTTCAATCGGAGTATATATCATACCGCCCAAATCAAGAAAAGAACAAGGTCAATCCTGTCAAACAATTTTTTCACGGATTTCCGGATAGCATCTTCCAAATAATGCCCTATGTAAACAATAGAATTCGTTTCAATAAACTGAATAAAGTCAAAGAAGACAGCACTCTGAGAAATGAACGATTTGAATCTTTCCGTCAAAAAAATATTCGAATTAGTAATAAAATATACACTGATAGTGAACAATTATTAAAAGAACCGCCTGAATATGATATATATATTACAGGAAGTGATCAAATTTGGAGTCCAAATTTGTCATATTCCTGCGAAGCATATATGCTGAACTTTGTAAAAGATGACCATAAAAAGAACGCATATGCTTCGAGTTTGGGAACAGTAAACATACCAAGTAATTATAAAGAACGACTTATACATAATTTAAAAAACTTTTCTAACCTTTCATGCCGAGAAATTTCTGGAGCGGAATATCTAAAAAAAGTATTAGAAAGAGAAGTCGTTGAAGTCTTAGATCCAACAATGTTACTTGATATAGGTGATTTGCTAGATGTGTCCGAAGAACGTATAATACCTGAAAATAAATTCATTCTCTGTTATTTCCTTGGAAATAAAAAATGGCATCGTTCGTATGCAAAGGGATTATCAGAAAGTACGGGCTTCCCATGTTACTATGTCGCTTATGATGCCTTAGAAGTAGGTAGAGAAAATGCATTATGGGATGTAGGACCAGCCGAGTTCATATCGCTCATACATAGAGCATCTTATGTTTGCACAGATTCTTTTCATGGATCAGTCCTAGCAATACTCTTTCATAAAGAATTATATGGTTTTTGTAAGAGAGGTGATTTGGAAAGGACATCGGATAACAGTAGGCTCCATGACTTGTACTTTAAATTTGGTATTGAGGAAAGGTTAATAAAGAAGGCTTGTAATAGAAAGCAATTAGAGGAAATCGACTATTCAGTGGTTGACAAAATACTTCAAAAGAATCGTATAAATTCTAAATTGTATTTGAAAAAAATATTGAAGGCTATATAATGATACCGATAATTTGTGACAAGGCAGAATGTACAGGCTGTGGGGTGTGTGAGAATGTTTGTCCCCAAAAAGCTGTAACAATGAAATATGATGATAACGGCTTTTTGTTTCCTTTTGTTGATGAATTGAGGTGTATAAAATGTGGTAAATGTACCCAGCTGTGTCCGCAAAACAATCCAGGTGAACTTAAACTTAGTCGCAATGAGAGGCCAAAGGCCTATGCCTGTAGGCATAAGAATCCAAAAAATCAGTATACAAGCACATCTGGGGGTGCATTCCACGCAATTGCTGAACATATTATAACAGACAAACAGGGACTGGTGTTTGGTGCGCATTTCAACATAAAGCGCAGGATTGTAGAACATATTTGCATTAGTAATCTTCAGGACCTAGCATCGATAAAAGGCTCAAAGTATATCCAAAGTGAGATGGGTAAAGGTTATTTCGAGGTTCAGAATGCACTCAAAGCGGGAAATTGGGTACTTTTTTCGGGGTGCCCATGTCAAGTCTATGCTCTGTATACTTACCTTGGAAAAGATTATGAACGCTTAATCACAAGCGAGGTTGTTTGTCATGGTGTGGGATCCACAAAGATATTCCAAAAATATGTCAATGAAATTGAGCTGTCTGCAGATGGTGCTATAGAGACCTATGATTTTAGAAATAAAAGTAGAGGCTGGATTAATAAAAGTGTTGCGATTGGTTTTAATGATGGAAGAAAGGTCGTGATTCCATCAAATAAAGACCCGTATATGAGTTGCTTTTACCGACGGGCAATATACAGACAATCATGTTATACATGTTTGTATGCAAAAATACCCAGATGTGCAGATTACACGCTTGGTGATTATTTTGGAATTCCAATAAATATTTTTGGTCGTGAGGGCGATAGTGGTGGAGTTTCTTTACTTCTGACAAACAGCAAAAAAGCAGAAGCATTATTTCTTGAGTTTTGCGATAATCTTATATTTAAGCAAAGAGAGTTGCGCGAAGCAGTTGAAACAAATTCGAATTTGGTAGCTCCATCAAAGCAACCTGACTATTATGATGCATTGTTTCATTCTACGCTGTCTGTCACTGAGATAGCAAACAAGTATTGTACAAGAAATAAGAAAATAGAGCTGAAAGCAAAGTTAAAAGAATTGCTTATTCGACATAATCTATTTAAAGGTAGGTGAAGGATTTGAGGATTTTAGCAGTAATACCCGCTAGAGCTGGGTCAAAAGGGATTCCAAATAAGAACATTCGGTTTGTTAATGGTAAACCATTGGTTGCATATGCAATTGAAAATGCAAAAAAATCCAAATTGATTACTGATATTGTCGTTTCTACTGATTCTCCAGAAGTGAAAATAATTGCAAAGCAAATGGGGGTCAACTGCAAAGACAGGAGCCCAGAGTTGTCAGGAGATGCAGTAACTCTGGATGCGGTAGTTTTTGATGCTGCAAGGGACTATGAAGCTGATTATGTTATTACCATGCAGCCGACTTCCCCAACCCTGAGGTCGGAGACGTTGGATATTGCCATTAATCATTGTATCGAGGGTAAATTTGATACGGTATTGTCCGCTATTAATCGGCCTCATTTGGCATGGATTGATGTTGGCGGTCTAAAAAAAACTGCCTACAAGGAGCGTCTGAATAGGCAGTATCTTCCACCGTACTACATTGAAACAGGAGCGTTTTTCATCTCTAAAGGAAGTGTAGTAACGCCGAACTCTAGATTTGGCCAAAGAGTTGACGTCTTTGAGATTCCATCAGATGAAGCAATAGATATCGATACATATGACGACTTGAGACAAGCGGAGAGGGTCTTGGAGAAACAGAAAATTGCAATCTATGTCAATGGTAACAATACTAGAGGTATCGGACATATATACAGAGCTCTGGAACTTGCTGACGAATTTTATGCGAATCCTGATATTTATTATGATGAAAATCAGACCGATAGACACGTATTCGGGTTTACAATGCACAATTTGATTCCTGTGAACGGAATATTTGAACTGTATAAGATACTGAAAGAAAAGCAATATAGTGTTTTAGTGAATGACATACTTACAACGTCGATAGACTACATGATCGGGTTGAAAACAGTGTTACCCAATGCAAAAATCGTGAATTTTGAAGATGATGGAGAAGGTGCATATAAAGCGGATCTTGTCATTAACTCCCTTTATCAGGATGCGGCTTTCTCACAGATGAAAGCTGGTGAAAAGTATTACATTGCTCCAAAAACATTTATGTATTATAAACCAATCAGAATTAATAAGGAGGTTAAGAAAGTCTTCATATCTTTTGGCGGTGCAGACCCTCAGAATTATTCTGATAGATTGTTGAGCATTATTTCAGATGATGAGTATAAATCGTACAGCTTTACCGTCGTCTTGGGTCGGGCAAAACTGAATGTAGACGAACTGATGAGTTATAACCGTTATGAAAACATACAGGTATTATATGATGTAAAAAATATGCCAGAGCTAATGAGTGATTGTGATGTAGGGATAACATCTAGAGGGCGCACTGGTTACGAGTTGGCAATTTTAGGTGTTCCTACAATAGCAATGTCGCAAAACAAAAGGGAAGAAAAGCACGGCTTTGTCAGTAATGAGAATGGGTTTCACTATATTGGATTAAATCCCAGTGATAAAATTATCAAAGCTACGCTTGACATGTACATTAAAATGAGTGTTGAAGACAGAAAGCATTATCAGGATGTCCTGTTGTCTCATGATTTACGGAATGGTCGTTCACGAGTTATGAAACTCATAAATAGCTTATAAAGCGTAGGAGAGTAGGAGGTACATATGAATAGAAAGCCATTTTTAATTGCTGAACTCGGCGTGAATTTTTACGATACTGCAAGGATTAGAGGAGTTACTCCTTTCGATGCTGCTATCGAATATATCGATGCGGCAAAGGCCGCCGGCGCCGATGCAGTGAAATTTCAGTCCTATAAAGCTGATAGCATCGTTTCCAAAAACTCTCCAGCATACTGGGACACGTCCAAGGAGTCTACAAAAACCCAATATGCTCTTTTTATGAAGTATGACAGCTTTAATGAAAATGATTATAGAGCGCTCTGTAAACACTGCAGAGAGGTTGGTATACAGTTTATGTCTACTCCGTTCGACTATAAATCAGCTGATTATCTCCATGATATGGTGGATATATTTAAGATATCGTCTTCAGATCTCAGTAACCTGCCATTTATCAGGCATATTGCGAAGAAGGGAAAGCCAATATTTCTATCAGTAGGGGCATCATATTTAGCTGAGATTGAAGAAGCCGTACGGGTTATGAATGATGAAGGTTGCCACGATATTTGTCTGCTTCATTGTGTTCTCTCATACCCAACGAAGAATTGTGACGCTAATTTAAATAATATAAAGACGCTCAAGCGGATGTTTCCTAACTGTAAGATTGGGTATAGCGATCATACAATTCCGGACCCAACCATGACGATTCTTTCGACGGCATATCTGCTTGGTGCAGTAGTGATTGAAAAGCACTTTACTTTGGATAAGAACTTGCCTGGCAATGACCACTACCACGCTGGAAGTCCGGAAGATTTTCGCAAAGCCCGAGATAATTTTGATTTAATTGGTACGGTCCTTGGAAGTTCAGAAAAAACAGTATTGGAATGTGAGATTATTCCAAGGAGAGAAGCCCGCCGGTCGTTGGTGCTAACTAAAGATATGAAACAGGGCGAAAGGATTACTATCGATGACATCATGCCTAAACGCCCAGGCACAGGCATTTCTCCTAAATTTATTGACATTGTTCTTGGAAGAGAGGTAAAAGGCGATTTTTCAGAAGACACTGTCTTAACTTGGGACATGGTTTAATGTGAGCTCTTCATGAAAGTTACACTCAAGCCCACATTCCGCACCCTTTGAAGACCAAACTCGCCTGAATTATCTCCAGTCCCCTTTTCGGTGTTTTTGCTAAACTTAAATTCTCTAGTAGGGATTTTTACCAATGTTCACAACTTAGCGCCCAACCCCTACAAAAGGTCAACAATTTGACTTGCGGTTGTGGTGGTAGGCCACCTTCCTCTTGTTCTTCGCCCGCTCCACCTTCCTGCCCGGCTTGACCGGGCAGACGAACTTCCTTGCCTTCCGGACTATCCTGTTCATCCGATGCACGAGAATCAGCTTGCTGCGGGCGGTGAAGGCGTGGATGAGATCATCCCTCATGATGCCGATGAACTTGTTGACGTTCATCTGGTACTCCCACTTGTTGTCCTTGCCCTCACGCTCTTTAGGAAGAATATTAAAAACCTCCTTGAGCGCATCTCTTCAGTAGCCTATAAAGATGCAGCAATCGAATTCAGTGATCAGTTACGTGCTGCAGAGAAAGCTTCCAAGAAAGTAGAAGTTGATCTCGATGGGCAGGAAAGTATTCCACAAGTGACAGTGGACATTGAAAACCTCAGAGAGAAACACCCACAAGCGACTATTGTAATGGCATGGCTGTTCGTTGAAGATGCTCTTACACGAAAAATTAATGAATTCGACGGAGAATTGTGGATAAAAGGGATCCAGTCAACACAGAGGAAAATCAATTACCTTTACAAAGAAGGGCTTGTCAATCAGAACGTAGTGAGTTTCTATCGTGAATTAGCCAAACTACGTAATTCTGCCGCACATGAGCTCGATGCTAATATTTCAGAAGATGATGCAGAAAGGTTTGTGAGATACGTTGAAGAGTTGGTGGCAATAATCAACCAAGTGAAGATTTGCAAACCCTGATTTGAAGAGTCAGGAAAGTTATATTGCAACGTTATAGCTTAAGATAGCCAAGAAGTTGGCCCACGCTTTGAATGATGTTCAAACTTCTCACGATTACACGGTATGGCGTTTCTCCATCACAATCTTCATATCAAAATTGCTGTAAAGAGAGAGAGTTGTGTGAACATTGCCTATCAGGGGGTTTAGATTAGCAGTAACACCCGAGGAGGATGCAGGGGTTGAACCACGAGCTAGGCACCGATCAACCTGGTGATGCTTGAGGTAACCAACCCGTTGTTTTTGAGTCGAGTGTTGAGTGTTTTAAAAGGTCATTAATTACATTGCTGGTTGAATTATTAGAAAGTGAGGTAAAAACATGTCTGTAAGCCAATGGTTCTCAAATTTTTGTGATAATATTCGAATAGAAAGTAACGATGTACAGACAATACAAAATCGCTATAAGTATATTACTTCACGAATTAATTTTGATTATTATAATTCATCTTCAAGCACAGACCACAGTCTATATATCGGGTCTTATGGTCGTGATACAGAGATTTATACCAGCGATATTGATATGCTCGTTGAGCTACCGTATGCAACTTACGAGAAATACAATAGTTATTCTACTAACGGGCAATCAGCTCTTCTTCAAGAAGTAAAAACCGTTTTAGCCAGGACCTATAGTACTTCGAGGCTAAAAGGGGACGGGCAAATCGTCAGTATACCATTTACAGATGGTATAACTTTTGAAGTTTTACCAACTTTCTTGAATAATGATGGTAGTTATACTTACCCTAATTCAAACAATGGGGGAAGTTGGAAAACGACAGATCCAAAGGCTGAAATAAAAGCCATCAAGGAAATGAACGATCAATGTAATGGGAACCTTAAACGCTTATGCAGAATGATGCGTGCCTGGAAAATAAAGTGTAACGTTAATATAAGCGGCATTTTGATTGATATCCTTGCTTATCGTTTTATTTCATCGTGGGAGAATCGAGATAAATCGTACTTGTATTATGATTGGATGAGTCGTGATTTTTTTAAATATTTGAGCGATCAGGATGCAAATCAAACGAAATGGAAAGTTATGGGAAGTGGGCGGTACATTGATTTTAATGGAGCATTCATAAATAAAGCTAGCGATGCCTATACGACAGCGGTGGAGGCTATCAGCAAAGAATCTAATTATCCTACAACAGCCAAATCAAAATGGAGAGAAATCTATGGCAGTAAATTCCCCTCATAAAATTGCCTTAAAAAATCAAATTAGAGAAGCCTATGGTAAAGTTGTCTATACATACACAACACATTTGAAGAAAATGAATCAGATAGATAATGAAAACCGGCGTATTAAATATTTACAGATAGCTCTGTCAGCTTTTTCAGCAAGTGGGTTTGTTGGATCTAGGTTTGTAATTCAAGATGTTCTGATTTTGTTGAGCGGGTTATCCTCTTTCGCTTTGCTAGCCCTCAACTTGTTCTACAAGAATTTTAATCTTGTGGAGGAGTCTAATCAGCACAGAGTTGCTTCCGATTGTCTTTGGCTTATTAGAGAACAATATGTTTCGCTGCTCACCGATTTTGATTCTCTATCAGAAGATGACATAGTTAAAAAACGTGATAGTCTACAAGAAGATACATTTCAGATATACTGTAAATCACCAAAAACTGATGAGAAGAGTTATCGTGCTGCTCAAAACGCATTAAAGAACGAGGAGGAGCAATGCTTTACAGAAGAAGAAATAGATAAAATGCTCCCAAAGCATTTATGGATTGATAAAGCAAACTTTCAAGAGTCAACCATGAAGAATGAATAAACCTACGATAAACGCAAAAGTAGAACCATACTTTGAACCGTGTTCAAGCCTCTTTTGACTTCAATCCCAAGGTCCGCGACTTGAACTCGGTCAGGTCCACCGATGAGGGGACCTTCACCTTCAGGGCCTGGTTGGAATAGCAATCAATGAAAAATTACAATCATATGCGGTTGTTCAACGTGGGGTTGCTAATGGTGATGCGAATCTGTATCTCCGAAATGTATTATATCACCTTAAAGAAACTGGTAAATTAAACGAATTAAACAAAAAAATTCAAAAAATCTTTCCAGGAGTTGAAATTAAGCTATGGCGGGATTATCCAGTCAGACCAAAATGATTATTCGTGTCAGTCTTGAGAACACCGCACTATAAGCAAGTGGATATATAGAATAGAGTGGCATCCAGGAGAACCGGATGCCATCAAAGAAGCCAGGACATGAAGTGGGAAGAGAATCAGCGCTTGTCGCCTTCGGTGGCAAGGCGCTCCTCCCATTCCTGGACGGGCACCATGGTCCGGGAAAGCCAATCGATCTCATCGGTGACGATGGAGAGGTCCTCTTCCCTCACGTTCCAAGGCATCAGCGGCTCGAGCTCCTCGGCTGGTATCTCCCAGATGTGGGAGGCAGCACCCTTCATGAACACATAGGCGAGGTAGTTTCGGGCATTCAGGCCATACAACTTGGCGGTCTCTATGAGGCTGTACATCAGGGCGCTGGACCTCGCGCCATCGAAACTGCCGTTGGTGATCCAATTCTTGGATCCCAATTTTACTACCTTGCACTGTCGCTCGCTTCGAAATACGAAATTTCGCATTTCGAAGCATATGCGCAGTCCTGGAAAATGCGCAGAAAACCGGCAACGCTGCAGAAGAGAACCACATTCCTCTAAAAGCTGCCTGAGTGCTGCGTATTTTCCAGCTTACCGTAACCCTAGGGATTTCATGAACGTAGCCTCCTTGCCCTTCCATAAAGGTTCTTGGCGTAGGTCATCCGGGGGGACAATGCTCTCTATGGCCCTGCGAATCTGTTGCATCGATGGCTTTGCATACAGTTTATGGGTTTTATTCATAACGTCTAAAATGACAACTCGGTGCTTATGACCCGTTTGTGGCCGATGACTGCACCCAATGGCCCTGGATGCAGTCGGCAGTTTACATTATATACCTCTTGCTGTCTTGAAGCCATTCAGCCATGCAATTACACCTTTGTCCCTCTCCCATGGATTTTCTTGTTCCAAACTTGGAACAACATTCTGGAAAGCCTTTTCCAAAGCTTCACGACTTTGCTTTGACTCATTTCGCAGATATTCCTCGGTTGTCCTTATGGAAACGTGGCCGAGAAGATCTCGGATGTAGATGAGAGAGACCCCCGCCTGGAGCAATGCCATGGCGACCGAATGTCTGAGGCAATGTGGTGAGAAGACGTCGGGAATCAGGTCCGGCCTTCTTGCTCTGGCGGCCGAGATATACTTATCAAGGATTTTCGTCACGGCCTGTCGGGTCAGCTTGTTGCCATGTTTGTTTGGAAACAGTGGGTATCTGTTGGCGGATGTCTCAAGCAACCCATGTTCGCTCATATAGCCCTTCAAGAGAATGACCATGTCGTCCCGTAAGGGGATTTGTCTGGCCTTATTCCCTTTTCCTATTACCTTGATAAGGTATGGTTTGGCTAATCGCAATGAGCCTGGAGTAAGGTCGCAGAGCTCTTGGACCCTGCAGCCAGTGGAACACATCACCGAAAGAAGCGCTAAATCCCTGCGCCCGATCTCCAATTGCTGGTCCGGCATACTCAAAAGCACACGCATCCCCTCAGAAGTGAGATAATTCATTATCCTGTGAGGCGTCTTCTTGAAGGGGATACCCAGTATCTTTTGCCATTCCAACAGGAACCCAGGGTGTTCATACTGAATATACCTGAAAAAGGAATGTATCGCCGCGAGTCTCACATTGCGTGTTGAAATTGAACATCCCCTCTCTTGTTCAATGTAGCCAAGAAACCTTTCGATGAGGGTGTGGTTCAAGTCTTCGAGTGTCAATCTTTCCGCATTGATATGCTCATTCTCCCTAATGAACACCAGCAGCAATGAAAAGGTATCGCAGTAACTCTTGAATGTGTTCTCGCTGCAGTTCCTCACCTCGGGAAGGTATTTATTCAGGAACGCATCAAGATATACAGTAAGCGCTCTATAAATCACTATTTCTGAAGCTTTGCTACTTCTATATGCTGAGGGCAGTATATCAACCCAAGGAGTAGCAAGACATATGAGGACGTATACAAGCGCTGAGAAAGAGGTTCACGTTCAAGAGGCCCTTGCATTTGTTGAGAGCGGGCAAGGAAGCATGAACACCTACTGCAAGATGGTCGATATCCCACGCAGCACATTCCATAAGTGGGTGCATCAAGGCAAGGACAAGGGTGGCGTACCCAAGGCGACAGCCAATGGGCTCATCAAGATCAAGAGGGCACAACCGCCAATGTCGGTGGCTTCGCTACCTCCATGCGAGTCGATTTCAGTCGATTACTACGGAGCAAGGATCGAGGTGGCGGGTGAAGACGCATTGCTGGCCCTGCTGAAGAACATCAGGGCTGCAAGCAATGAATTGGCGTGAATGTCAGCGGGTTGCCCCTACGAAATGGTACGGTTCCTCGCGATACGGATCAGGCCTCGCATTGAGGCGGCGCTCATGCCACTCCTGGAGCTTGGTCAAATCAATCTTGTCAGGCATCAATGCATCCCACTCGGCCTCGGTCTTGGCTGCGGGGCCGAAGGTGCAGATGGCTTCAAGATAATCATCTATCTTCAGGCCTGCCCGCTTCGCCGTCTCGATGATCGAATAGAAGAAGGCAGAGGCGTCAGCACCGTCGACAGTTTGGCTAAAAAGCCAGTTTTTCCTACCAAGAGCAAAGGCTTTGGCCACACGTTCCGCGGCAAATACGCAATTTCGCATTTGCCGCGGAGTGACAATCCTGACCCTTTGGGGATAGAGGAGATTTTCTTATATAATCCTCCCCATATAACACAAAGGATTACAGCTCAACGAGGGCTATTTACCGTACACAACAATCCCAGTACGCCCATAGCCGAGACTTCATTTCCAGAAGATACCATAGTAGCGACAAATAGGACGATGACGTATTATACAGTTGATACAATTGTAATAAAGAAGGAGTTCAAGAAAGAATTCAAAAGGATACTCAGTCTGTACGGATGGAATCAGGCGACGATTTATCCTGGGCTGGATGGGATCACAAGCCATCTCGATTGGCTCATGACAGAGGTGAGATAATGAAGGAGTTTGTAGATGTATGTTCCTATCTTGAAAAACAGAACAATTGAAATGTCGGTGATAAAAAAACTAGTAGTTCAAGGACTGCAAGAGAGTACACTTCCCTTGTTTGAAATTATTCAAGAAAAATCTCGTAGTAATTCAAGAAAAACCTATATTGATGAGTTGAATGAAATATATACCACCAATATGGGCTTGTTTTTCCTTGATTTCCCGAAATTAGACATTACAGCTTCAACGAGTAAATCAGTACAAGAATTCATTATCAGAGTTAATCGGCAAGAATCTTTTGTAAGAGAGCAGTTTGAGCTTTGCAAGTCGATTAATGGCGTAATTCCTGTTGTGTCCTTCAGAAAGAAGGACGTTGTCCCATTCGAAAAGATTGCTGCAGAAATAGCTGCGTTGCGCCCTGATTTTGAAAGGATTGCTCTGCGCCTCACTCCAGCACAAACCGGTGGGATGAAAAATTTTGCATCATTTGGGCTCAGTGACGGCGATTATTTTTTCTTGGATATTGATGACAACAATCACACGAACCCTGTTTTTAAAAATATATATTCGATTCTCATTGATGCTAAACAACATCAGGCTGTAAAGACCATTATTGTGAATTCTCATCGACCTACCGCTTTGTTGAATAAAAATATTGTTGATAACGCCCCTATTCAAGAAATTGACAATAGTCTCCTAGAAATGTATTCATTGCCGAAGTACCAATTTGACGGTTTTGCCGACTATGCAAGCATCACGAATGCTTTACCGACAAGTGGGGGTTCGATCAGTCCGGCAGGAATCTACTATTCGTATGCTCATAATTACTTCGTAGGATTTCGCGGAAAGGCTCGGTCATTGGATGAGTTTCAAAATCATATTGCTCCTTCGATCATCAAATCATCATATTGGAGAGAGTTTGATGAGGAACACCATAACGCCTGTCCCGGGTGTAAAAAAATCCAAGAAATAGTACATGGAGAATCATCGGGAAGAAGCCAGGGTTTATGGAAAGGAATTACAATGGGGCATTATATTTATTCGCTTGATGAGAATTTAGGGTAGAACTTCGGAAATTATTATTTGAGATATAATAAGTTGGGATCTATGGTGCTTCCGAATATAGCTTGAATATCGATGGGTAAGATTGAAGCATAGTTATCATGGATAAATTTCCAGTTTGAAGCATACATGTCCTTGACCATTGCCTTGAACTTCGTGTTGATCGTTCTGGGAGCATACAGGTTTGTAATCAACTCAATCCGTTCCTCTTTTGTTGCTGGGATACTGTTGTCCTT
>Ga0265293_10002875_pt1 | contig 33231 bp, 23 predicted proteins | sample Munlanlewell138R_FD_192505 | JGI IMG/M metagenome (GOLD analysis project Ga0265293, IMG submission 192505) | Leachate microbial communities from a municipal landfill in Southern Ontario, Canada - Leachate well 138R | ecosystem: Engineered > Solid waste > Landfill > Unclassified | place: Canada... | reverse complement strand
ACAGCATTGCCGGTATCCTTGCCGAGACCGGGACCTTTGACTGGAACAGCGGTCGTTTTCCACAACTTTCAGAAGCCTGCGCATCGTACAACAACATCAACTTCGTGGAAGCCTTCGGAAACAAAGCCTTCTGCACACGTGCCCGAGCCTTGTTCCTGCGAGATTTTGGATGCTGCCTGTCTCCGTTCAATGCCCTACTCATTTTGCAAGGCATAGAAACGTTGTCACTCCGCATGCAACGGGCCATGGACAATACCCTGGAATTAGCTCACTGGTTGCAGTCCCGCAAAGAAGTGGACAGCGTCAGCTATCCCGGTCTGCAAACGCATCCTTCCCATGAAAACGCCAAAAGGTATTTCAGAAACGGTTTTGGTGCCGTGCTCAGCTTCACACTCAAAGGCGACAGAAAACAAACGGCCGGCTTTGTAGAGCGCCTGCAGCTGATCACCCACTTGGTCAACGTAGGAGACAACAAAACGTTGATTGCCCACCCGGCCTCTACCACACACGGGCAAATGAGCGAAGGGGAACTAAAGACGGCCGGCATCAGTCCCGGCACCCTGCGCCTGTCCGTTGGGATTGAGCACATAGACGATATAAAAGCCGACCTCACTCAAGCCCTGAAAAACGTGTAGCCATGACAACACAGCCTCTACAAACTTCTTTGCAGGAGCACACGATAACCTTCCCCGACCCCTTTCCGCTGGAGTGCGGTGCGGTGCTTCCCGGCATCACGGTACGCTACCACAGCAGCTACGGAACGCATACGGGACGCAACGTCATCTGGATTTGCCACGCACTCACGGCCAATTCCAATCCGGCCGATTGGTGGCCCACGTTGGTGGGAACAGACACATTTTTTGATCCCGCACAAGACTATCTCATTTGCGCCAATGTACTGGGTTCCTGTTACGGATCTACCCAACCGGACGGACCTGATTTTCCGGTCATTTCCATCCGCGACATGGTGCAAGCCCATGAAAAGCTCCGTCAACATTTGGGCATTGACAACGTCCACCTGCTCATAGGTGGATCGAGCGGCGGATTTCAATCGGTGGAATGGGCCGTAAGCCATCCCCACATATGCAACAATTTGTGCCTGATTGCCTGCAGCGCCCAAATCAGCCCCTGGGCTACTGCCCTCAACGAATCGCAACGCATGGCCCTCCACGCCGACCCCACATTCCTTAATGGGAACGGAACACCTACGACCAACCAAGGCACTGCAACCACTCAGCAGAACCAAAACGACTCAACTTCTCAGCCCGGCAACAACGAAAAGCCGGAGACAACTACCACGCCCGGCTACAACGGACTGGCCGTGGCGCGATCTATTGCTCTGCTCTCTTACCGCTCCTACGAAGGCTATTGCCAAACACAAGCAGAAACAGAAAACGACGCCCTTACAGCTACCCGTGCCGGTTCCTACCAACAATACCAGGGACAAAAACTGGCCGAGCGGTTTTGTGCCTACAGCTACTATACCCTTACGCGCAGTCTGGATTCACACAACGTAGGACGCCACCGCGGCGGTGTGCCGGCGGCCTTGTCACGCATTACGGCCCGTACCCTTTGCCTGGGCATTGACAGCGACCTGCTCTTTCCGCTTTCAGAAATAGACTACATGGCCCGTCACATTCCCGGTGCCCAAATGGGTACCCTTTCGTCCGATTTCGGACACGACGGATTTTTATTGGAACACGAACAAATCACCTCACAACTATGCAAGTTCTTAAATTCGGAGGCACGTCCGTAGCCGACGCCTCTTCCATACAACAAGTCATGCACATTATTGCGGATGCAGGAGCCCGCGATAAAACCATAGTCGTTGCCTCGGCTTTGAGCGGGGTAACCAACACCCTTACAGAAATCGGCAAGCTGGCCGCTTTGGGCGACACGGCGTATTTGGATCGGATGGAACAACTGGAGAAAAAGCACGCCCGGATTGTCAAACAACTGCTCCCGACCGATTTTAGGGAAGACGTAAACAATACGCTCGCCCGACTCTTTGAAAAGCTCCGCGATATTTGCCGAGGCGCTTTTCTCATCCGGGAACTGAGCTCGGCCACCTCGGATTTGATCATCAGCTTTGGGGAATTGCTCTCCACGCGCATCCTGGAAGCGCTCTGCACCCTGCAAGGGCTGAGCTGCCGCTGGATTGACGCCCGCGAAATCATCCGCACAAGCCCCTCCTCGGCTTCCGTTACCGTTGACACGGCCGCCACGTTCAGAAACATCCGTGAAATGGTGAAGAACAACCCCGTAAAGATATTCCTGGTACCGGGCTTCATCGCTTCCGATGCGGAAGGCCGCACCACCACTTTGGGCCGAGGCGGATCGGACTACACAGCCTCGTTGATGGCCGTGGGTTCCAAAGCGCGTATGTTGTGGATTTGGACAGACGTGGACGGCATGATGACGGCCGACCCGCGTACGGTACCCGACGTGCATACCATAGAAAACATATCGTACAAAGAAGCGCTGGAGTTGTCGCACTTTGGCGCCCGCGTAGTCTATCCGCCTACCATACAACCGGTAGTGGCTAAAGGCATTCCCATTATGGTAAAGAACACCTTCCATCCAGACAGACCGGGAACGCTCATTGAACAGGATCCACCGGAAGGACGGGAAACCATCCGCGGCATATCCGGCAGCAACCGCATTGCCCTACTCTCTATGGAAGGAAGCGGCATGGTAGGCGTGCCGGGCTATTCCAGCCGCTTGTTCAATTCGCTCACACAAGAGCAAATCAATATCATCCTCATTACCCAAGCTTCTTCCGTGCATACCATGTTGGTGGCTATTGAAGAAAAAGACGCCGAAAAAGCTAAGAAGGCGGCTGACGAAACGTTTGCCTACGAAATTTCTCTGGGCAAAGTAGAACCCTTGAAAGTAGAAAACGGTTTTTCCATTATCAGTCTGATAGGCGCCGATATGAAAAACCAATCGGGTGCCAGCGGACGGATGTTTGAAGCTATTGGTAGGCGCAACATCACCATCCGGGCCATTGCGCAAGGCTCTTCAGAGAAAAACGTATCTGCCGTGGTCAGCACCCGCCATGTAGAAGAAGCCATCCGAGCCGTACACGAAGAGTTCTTTGGAGCTCCCACCAAACAACTGAACCTCTTTATAGCCGGCTGGGGCAACGTAGGCAAAAGCCTGACTACCATGATTTTCAACCAACGTGACCGTTGGCTGGAAAAAGAAGGCGTGGCCGTGCGTATTTGCGGAATCAGCAACAGCCGCAAAATGGTTATCCATGAAAACGGATTGGATCCGGAAGCCTTGGATTGCGGCTTGACAAAAGATGGAGAGACCAATCGCAACGGGGCGTTTATTGATAAAATGATTGCCCTGAATTTGCAGAACTGCGTCTTTGTGGACTGTACATCGGACAGATATATTGCTGCTAGATATGCAGATATCCTTTCCTCCAAGATTTCTGTTACGGCGTGCAATAAAATTGCCAACACCCTGCCTATGGATTTATACAGAAAAATCCGGCAGTTGGAATTGAGCGAACAAACCCGGTTCCTGTACGAGACAAACGTAGGAGCCGCCCTGCCCGTCATCTCTGTCATCCGGCAGATGATCCGCAGCGGCGACACCCCTACACGTATAGAAGCCTGCTTATCCGGTACACTCAATTACGTGTTCAGTACTTATAACGGCACCACCCCGTTCCATCAGGTAGTAGAAGAAGCCAAGCAATTGGGTTACACAGAACCCGACCCCATGACAGACCTGTCCGGTACCGATGTCATCCGCAAAGCCCTTATCCTGGCCCGGGAATGCGGCCTGGACATAGAAGAAAACCACGTGGAAAGCCATTCCTTCCTACCCCCTTCCTGGCCCGACGAAACCCACTTTCAAGCCCTGTGGCAAGAGTGTCAAAAAAACAACACCCGCCCCCGCTATGTAGCCCGCATTGAAACCGGTACTGCAGAGACTGCCGTAGCAACTCCGAAAAAAGGCACTCCACACGCAAAAAGCACAACGTCAAAGACTGCCCCTGCAGAGACTGTTGGTACTGCGAAGGCAGAAGGTGCTGTGCAAGTAGGGCTGGAGTTTGTGGTTGAAGACCATCCTTTTTACAGCTTGTCGGGCACAGACGCTTCCGTCATTTTGTACAGTCGCCTGTACCCCAACGGCATCCGCGTTGCCGGTGCCGGTGCCGGTGCCGACCAAACGGCCTCGGGCCTGATTAACGATATATTCCAATGCGTATGAAAAAGATTCCGATTCTCATTGCCGGTGCCACCGGCCGGGTAGGTGAAACCATGATCCTGTTGTTGGAAGAACGAAATTTTCCCGTAGAGCGATTGATTCCGGTTGCCTCGGCCCGCTCGGCAGGAAAGACCATCGTGTTCCGTGGAAAAAACATCCCGATTATTACATTGGAGCAAGCTCTACAAACAACACCGGGTATAGCGTTGTTCGCTGCCGGCGGTTCCGTGTCCAAAACATGGGCTCCTCTGTTCGTGGATAAAGGTTGGCGGGTGATCGACAATTCTTCCTATTGGAGGATGAACGAGCACGTACCCCTGATAGTCCCGGAAATCAACGGACACCTGCTACACTCTTCCGACCTGTCGCAGCCTTCCCACCTGTCGCAGCCTTCCCACCTGTCGCAGCCTTCCGCCCTGTCGCAGCCTTCCGCCCGCCTGATTGCCAATCCCAATTGCTCCACCATACAAATGGTCATGGCGCTGGCGCCGTTGCACAAAGCCTTTGGGCTGCAACGCATAGTCGCTGCCACCTACCAATCGGTCAGCGGCTCCGGCCGCAAAGGCGAAGCCCAGCTGGAACGCGAACGCGTCCAAGCCCAACAAACACGACCGGAACTCGAACACACCCAAACCCGACAAGCACAGCCGGAACTCGAACACACCCAAACCTGTCGGCAGTCAAACAACTACCACATCAACCCGGTTAGTCCATATCCCTGCCCCATTGACCTGAATGTCATTCCGCAAATCGGGGATTTTTTGGAAAACGGCTATTCGGAAGAAGAACGAAAAATGATGGACGAGACAAAGAAGATCTTCAACGATTCCTCCATTGGAGTATCGGCCACTACAGTACGGGTACCCGTGTACGGAGCGCATTGTGTCTCTTTGAACGTGCAGCTAACCCGTCCGTTTACCCTGGAAGAAGTACGCAGATTGCTGTCTTCATTCCCGGGATTGGAACTGACAGATGCGGGATACGCCACTCCCCTCACCGCAAAAGGAACCGACGCCGTGTACATAAGCCGCGTACGCCGTGACCCTTCCATAGAAAACGGACTGGAACTGTGGACCGTTGCCGACAACATCCGCAAAGGCGCCGCTCTGAACGCCGTACAAATTGCCGAGGCCCTGCTTACATTGAAAAGAAGGTTTTTCGGTGAAAAAAGCTGTGTTCAATCTTAATCTTTGACGCATCGAACAGAATACCCATCATCCTTATTATCGATGTTACGGCCTATATCACTATAATTGTAGCCCAAGTACCGTCTGTAGACGGAATTGTAATCGCCCTGCGTAGCACTCCACCAAATCCCGTATTCACCTATGTAGTAGAAATAATCATAGGCGGATCGGTAGCCACCAGGAAGAGCTGTAAAACCTCTTTCGTTTGTGGCCCCTTCATTGGGGTATTTCCAATGGTTTGTGCCGGTTTCTTTCATTTTTCCCCCGGCAATACTTACTATTCCTAAGAAATTTGTTAATTGCGTCCACTCTGCATCGCTGGGCAGATGCCAGCCGGCCGGGCAGGCACCCTGTATGCCACTGGGATTAGTATCGCTGCTTGAAGCACCGGCCATAGCTGCTGGCCAGTTGTACAAAACACCATAAATCTGGTAGTTTGTCTTGGTTTTTGCTTCTGTTACATCACCATCTTGGTAATCGTATACATAATAATAAGGAGACGAATCACTTCCTTCATAATGATTGCTCACAGATGGCAGAAATTTTAGATTCTCAGCCATCCAGGTTTGACTGTCGATGGTTACGGTCTTATAGATATTGTTGTCTCGGGTGTCAATAATATAACCTTCACTATCTGTGTCAATAAACTTCAGAGTAGCATCGTTAATAACGGCATAAAAATGGTACGCTTTACCACATGCCGTGGCCGTAATACGTGCCGGCCTGGCATTGGTGCTGGTATAAGGACCGCCGTCAGCTGTTATTTGTAAGCTAAGTGCAGGCCAAATTTGATTGGCTACAGGTGCGTGCCAGCCCCAAAAATGCAGAATACCGTTCATGGGTAAATCTGTTGAAGTGAAAACAAAAGGCAGCGATGTACCCGCTGTTGTCACTCCGTAAAATTCTCCTGTAACAGGATTATACGTTGCACTGCCGATGTTCTGGTATGCTTGAATGGCTGTAGCTGCCGTCAACTCGGCCTTCGTAATGTCCATCAGGGTGTTGCTACCGCTGTTTTTAAAAGCAATGTGGAAGAGCGAGCCTACATGTTCAAAAACAGCTGATACAGAAGGGTTGGCTATATTGATATTATCAACTGCAAACCGTAACAGCGATACTTTTTTATTCTGTACCTGGGCAAGTGTTCCGCTCCAAGGTAGCTCGGGTAGGTACAGTTCATAACTCTCCTCTCCTGCAAATCCTTCTCCTCCACATACTCCATACAGATTAAAAGTTCCTTCCGTGATAGCCTCCGGAATTACAAGAGAAAATACAGCTTTTTTACCTTCGTTGCTGATGTTTCCGGTCGTCAGAGTTACGGTCTGTTTGCCTTTGATCGCACCTTCCTGTGTGAATACCAGGTAGATGTTGTCCCCTGCTTCCCAGGCCATAATAATGTTTAAACCATCCTCTTCCAAGGATAAACGTGTTTGGGGAGCGTCTTGGGGGTTCTCATCGGGCACGGCGACTTCTATTGTGATGGTTCTGCCTGTGGCTGATAAGTCCTCTTCCAGGTTGATCAGGCTGTCAAATATACAACCCGTCAGCAAAAGCACAGCTGCATAGCAAACTGTAGCTTTGATTAAAGCGCTTGTTTTCATAATACTCTGTGTGTTACTGTTGCCTAATAATATTCGCCGTCCATAGACGGAAGAATCATACTACCTTCGTCTGATACGTTTTGTACTACGAATATGTCTGTAACCTCTAGGATAGGTGGAGTGTAACTGTCCGGTTCTCTCCCGCTGCCGGGAGATACCTGTGTGTTTGTATCCTTGTTCATACTACATGTTTTTAATATGTCTAACAATAGGAAAAAGGGGGAAATGTGTGTATTTGGGCTTATGGACAGTGTGTTAAAAAAACTAAGCCAGTTACAAATACTGCTGTAAATGTAATAAAAAAACACTCACTTACGATGCAATATGATAAGTGCTATACATTTAGTGCGTGGGTCCATGAGGTACTACTAAACGACCAAGAATAAACCCGTAGTGACGCGGCACCAAGTCTTAAATCTAATTTCAACGCGTCCGACGCGATCCTTCCATAGAAAACGGACTGGAACTGTGGACCGTTGCCGATAACACCCGCAAAGGCGCCGCCCTGAACGCCGTACAGATTGCTGAGCACCTGCTTATATTGGAGGGTAATAAGTAGAGAATATTGCACCTCTTTACAAGATGTTATAAGTCAGAGTTTTGTAGAGGCTGTGATTTTTGAGTACTTACTACCCTCGGGAAAAAGAGGGTTTTTTCGTGTTTTCTGGGGAGGGTAGTAAGTAGAGAATACCGCACCTCTTCACAAGGCACTGCAAATCAAGACTTTGCAGAGGCAGTGATTTTAGAGTACTTACTACCCTCGGGAAAAAGAGGGCTTTTTCGTGTTTTCTGGGGAGGGTAGTAAGTAGAGAATACCGCACCTCTTCACAAGGCACTGCAAATCAAGACTTTGCAGAGGTAGTGATTTTAGAGTACTTACTACCCTCGGGAAAAAGAGGGCTTTTTCGTGTTTTCTGGGGAGGGTAGTAAGTAGAGAATACCGCACTTCTATACAAGATGCTATGAATCAAGACTTTATAAAAGTCGTAATTTTCGAGTACTTACTACCCTCTGCCAAAAGAACGAAGTTCCGTCAAAAAGGACGGTATTGCGTCAAAAGAGTACAGTGTTCCGTGTAAATAACGTATTTCTTCTGTCAATTGTCTTCCCAACGCAGGAGTGGCCAGGTGTAAGGCAGTGTTTTCAGGCGATCGATGGTTTCTGCGTCAATATTATCTTTGGAGAAGGGAACTACCAGGACGTCATGAGTGAAAACACCCGGTGTGCGGCCGTATTTGTAGGCGTAAGTAAAGCGGCCCAAAGAGTCCAACCGTTCTGCAGAGGCAGAGGCAGAGGCTGTAGAGGCAGAGGCTGTAGAGGCAGAGGCTGTAGAGGCAGAGGCTGTAGAGGCAGAGGCTGTAGAGGCAGAGGCAGCAGAGGCAGAGGCAGCAGAGGCAGAGGCAGCAGAAGCAGAAGTCGTGGAAGCGGCAGCTGTATCTACTACGGGGACAGAGATGTAGAAAGCGGCGGTGGAGGGGGTTGTTGCGGTGGTCAGCAGGTTGTCGTCTGTCAATTGTGTGTACAATTGCCGAGCCGTTTCCAGGGCCGGATCAATCAGTACCACTTGCGGGGCTAAGAGGTCCCGATAGGGATGGAGTCCCTGTGGGTCTTCGTAGTTGCGAAGGTGTTGGAGTGTTTCTTCCAGTACGGCCTTTTCATATGGATAATGCGTACAGCCCAAAACCAGATATTGGAGCGGAAGCGGGTTGTCGCTTTTGCGGAGTGTTTCCACCAAGCTTACCAGGTGGTAACGGGCGTAATTGGCGGCGTGGTTCAACTGCAAAACAGTCGGGTCTTCCGGAGTACCTTCCCACACCATGCGGTTGTTGGTAAAATCAAAATGGTAGACGGGGAGCAATTGAGTATCAATGGAAAAATCGGAGTGATCCAAGGAAGGGCCTCTGTATGTTTCACGTACTGTCCGAGCTGCGGGGCTGACAAAATCTTGCTCGCCGTCCACAGCCTCGGCAAAACCGTAAGATCCTCTGTTGACTACTTGCAGGCGGCCCGTGTAGCCGCGTTCCCCGGCCAGGGCGTAAAACGTATTTTCATACCCGCCCGATGCAATGGTTCCCGTGGTGGCCATAACGCCTACGGCAACGTCTTCTTCCGGGTGGATATTGTCCAACGTGGCGTTGACACCGGCGTGGATGACTCCAATAGCTTTGACGCCCGATTGGCTCTTGTCCAAATAGTCGCTGATGTCTTCCAGACCGTAAGCCGTTGCTGTGTTACAGGCAACCACCAAGGCTTTGACTTGTTCTCCCAACAAGAAGAAGGCATCTTTCATAATCAGTTCTCTGAGAAAATCCGTCTTGTTTTCTGCCGAGTAATTGCCGTACGGCATATTAGCTTGGTCGCCCAGGTAAATGTAATCTTCCCCGGGGAGCAATTCACTGGCCAGGATGGCTTCCAATACGGTCAATCCTCCCGTACCGGAATCGAATACGCCAATGGGCAGTTCGTTTCTGGTAGAAGGGTATGCGTCAAAATCTGTGTAAAAGACGGAAGTAGTGTCATACAGTGCAACCTGTACTATGGGCAATTGTTGTTGCGTATGGCAACCGGCAAGTACAAAGAGGCTTGCCAAAAGAAAAAACCTTTTCATAAGAAGAAGAACTAGCTATTCAATGTATAATAATGCGGCTTTCTTTCTACATGGTATATACCGTAGCGGAACCCGCAACTTTTAAGCATGTCTGTATAGTAAGCAAAATGTTCACCTATTCGCTCCGCTCTGTGAGCATCCGAACCCAGCGCCACGGCTTCTCCACCCAATTCCCGGAAACGTTTGAGTACGTTGACATCTAAAGTGGGGATGCCAAACCTTTGTTGTTGGTACGTTTTGGTGTTGATTTCAAATGTTTTTCCTTCTTGTACCAACAAGTGCAAAATGGGATCCAATATGTCTCCGAATGTTTTCAAGGAAATTTCATGAATATCATACGGAGCGTACCGGGCTATGTAATCGTAGTGCCCCAGAATGTCGTAATCTTTGAACCGCTCCATACAATAATAGATATCCTCCAGGTACATGGAATACGCTTTTTTGTATTCGTAGGCTTCGTAAAAAGGTCCGTAATAAGGGTCTATGTCACGAATAAAATGCATGGAAGCGATGACTATATCAAACGTGTGGCGGCTCATAAACTCCTTGATGTTGTCCAAACTGATGGGCTGGATGCCTATTTCCACACCTTTTAATAAGAGCAGATTGGGATACGTTTTTCTAAGCTCATCTATTTCTTGCTGCTGGGTTTCTACATCAAACGTAAAGGCAGACGAGTCGTGCGGAGCATCAAAATCAAAGTGGTCTGTAAAACCAATCCCGGAAAATTTCTTTTCCAGGATGGTCTCTGCTGCTTTTTCCATAGACATACGACTGTCTGTGGAATGGTGCGTATGTGTATGAATATCTACCAACGTCAGGCGTTTTTAAAAGCTTTCTTACCGGCAAAGCGACTGACCTCTCCCAGTTGCTCTTCTATGCGCAACAATTGGTTGAATTTTTCTACGCGTTCTCCACGGCAAGCGCTGCCTGTTTTGATATGGCCCGAGTTGACAGCCACTGCCAAGTCTGCAATGAAACTGTCCGAAGTCTCTCCGCTGCGGTGCGACACAAAAGAGTTGTAGGAATTTTTGTTGGCCAGTTCAATCGTTTCCAGTGTTTCCGTTACCGTTCCAATTTGGTTGAGTTTGATTAAAATGGAATTGGCTACTCCGGCTTCTATACCTTTGGCCAAAATGTTTTTGTTGGTACAGAACAGATCGTCTCCTACCAATTCAATGGAGTTGCCCAAGGTGTCTGTGAGGTTTTTCCAACCTTCCCAGTCGTTTTCTGCCAGACCGTCTTCAATGGACACGATGGGATATTGACGTACCCAGCTTTCCCACAATTGGACCATCTTGTCGCTCGATACCTCTTCCTGTGTACTCTTGAAGAATTTGTATTTGCCGTCTCTCCACATTTCGCTGGCAGCCGGGTCAAGGCAAATGCTTACATCGTCACCGGGTTTGTAACCGGCTTTGACAATGCCTTCCAAAATCATTTCTACGGCTTGTTCGTTCGTTTTCAAATTGGGGGCAAAGCCTCCCTCATCGCCTACTCCCGTGCTCAACCCTTTGGCTTTCAGTACGCTTTTCAGTGCATGAAATACCTCGGTTCCCATACGAATGGATTCACGGAAAGACGAGGCGTTGTGCGGAGCAATCATAAACTCTTGAAAGTCTACTGTGTTGTCTGCGTGTGCGCCGCCGTTGATGACGTTCAAACATGGTACAGGCATCAGGTAAGCATTGGCACCACCCAAGTATTGGTAGAGGGGAATACCCATGCTGTACGATTGGGCGCGGGCGTAAGCCATAGATACGGCCAACAGAGCGTTGGCTCCCAATTTGCCTTTGTTGGGTGTTCCGTCCAAGTTGATCAGAAAGTAATCCAATGCTCTTTGCGAATCAAAATACTTTCCTTCAATGGCTTGGGCTACAATTTCATTGACATGGCTGACGGCTTTCAATACGCCTTTGCCGCCGTAACGTTTCTTGTCTCCATCTCTGAGTTCAACAGCTTCCCGCTCTCCCGTAGACGCCCCACTCGGTACCATGGCGTGTGCCCGGGTTCCGTCCTCTAGGGTCAGCTGTACTTCTACCGTTGGATTGCCTCTTGAATCCAGTATCTCCATAGCATTGATGTTCTTGATTTTCATTAGTTATCCTCCATTATTGAATAGTATCCTGCAAATTTAATTCATTATTATGATTCTGAAAAATGAAAATCCATTTGCCGGATCTATTAGTTCCCTCACGCTTAAGCACTCCATAAGATTTATTCTCAACTCCTCTGTCAACTCTTTTATTGCCTATATCATTTTTTGGATAGAATCAAGATAGTATTGAGATATTACTGAGGTAGCTCTAGGGTAGTGTTAATTTTTCCGTCTGTTCGGATATTAGTAATCTTCAATCATAAGGTATCATCTACCTTCAATCCGCTTAACTCTCCATTATCATAGGCACCAAATCATCAAATAACCGTTCTTTTCATCATCCGAAAGGTTGTTGGAAAACCACATGTTGCCTAACAAAATTTATCCATATCATTCCTGGACGTTGTCCGCTCTACGCTATGACATTCTGTGTCAGCAAGGAGTTGTAGTACTTCTTGTTTGGTGATTATATACTCATTTCTCAACTATCTGTTCTTCTTAAAATTTTCCGCTTGTTCAAATATTTCGGTATAAACCTCATCTCGTTCTACCGGAGGATAGCCATATTCATCTAATAAAAGAATTAAGCCCACTTTTAATGCAGATTTAATATCCTCACGTTTGTTCCAGTCGGGATATTTGGTTTGTGAGTCTACCTGTGTTTTTACGGCTTTAGCCAATTCTATCATCTTATCATCGGGATAAGTGAAATCATATTTTATACAAAGCGAATTCAAGATATCATAAAACGCTTTCTCTTCAAAGTCAATTCCCATAGCTTCGCCGGCAGAAAATTCTCTGTGTACTTCCCAAATCAGATTTGTTAATTGCTCCGCCATCTCTTCATAAACTTCGCTTCGTAAGATATCATTCGCATCCCGCTGGTTATATCGCTCTACCAAGCTTTCCATTTTCTGACTAAAATCAATTCCTTTGATGCGGTTTACTTTCTTTATTTCACCAATAATTTTCGCCAGTAGCTTTTGCAGCAATTTTATTTTTGTATGGGGTAATTTTATCTTATTAATCTTAGCCAGATAGTCTTCATCAAAAATATCCTGTTCAGTTTCATCCTCTGAACCCATTTTAAAAATCTCTTCCACACCATCGCTGCTCAACGCATTTTTAATCATCTCCTGTACTTTGGCATTCATCTGAGCCGTATCAGGAGCGTCTCCTCTGGTTAGTTTGAACACAATGGAGCGAACGGCCAAATAGAAATGTGTATAATCGCGCTCTTCCTGCGAAAGTTGCTCACTTCCGGTACAGATATCATAAGCCGCTTTGAGACGTTTAACCAAATCTATAAAACGGGTCTCAAGCTCTTTGGTACATTGCACATATTCGGCAGCCTTGTTTAGACTATTCAATTGCTCCAATGCATTACCAGAAAAATAATCGGTTCTATCGAACTTATGAAACAATTTTGCCAATAAATCCAAGTGATCTTTTACGACTACCAGCGATTGGGCAATATCTTCAAAATTATCCTTATCGCCTTTGTCATAGTGTGCCAGTGCGAGATTCATCTGCCTTTTTATCCCGATATAATCAACAACCAACCCTTTGTTTTTTCCTTCAAACTTACGATTAACGCGTGAAATGGTTTGTATCAGGTTATGCTGCTGAATAGGTTTATCAATATACATCGTATCGAGGAATGGCACATCAAAACCGGTCAACCACATATCAACAACAATCGCAATTTTAAAGTTTGATTTTTCATTCTTAAACTGACGATTCAACTCCTTGCGATACTCTCTGGTTCCCAAAAGCTTCCATAGCTTTTTGTTATCTTCTTTGCTACGCGTCATCACTAACTTGACACGCTCTATTGGTTTTAATTCACGCTTTTCTTTGTCAGTCAGTGTTACGCCCTCTTCGGCAGCCCGTATTTTCCCCCATTCGGGACGAAGCTCCAATACGTTTTTATAAAATTTGTATGCGATTGTACGCGTACTGCATACAAACATCGCCTTTCCTTTTACCGATGATCCTTCAGTAATTCGGTTTTCATAATGTGTAACAAAATCTTCCGCCAACGCCTGTAAACGATCCGGATCACCCAAAATAGCATTCAGATTAGCAGACTCCTGTTTACTCTTTTCTATCTGATATTCATTGGCTCCTTCTTCAGCCACTTCATTGTAATATTGTTCTATTTTCTGAAGTTCACTGTTATTTAATACGACTTTTGCTGCTCGTCCTTCGTAAACGATACGCACCGTTATCTCATCGCGGACTGATTCGGTCATAGTATAGGCATCTACTACTTTACCAAATACATCTAATGTAGCATCTATTGGTGTTCCGGTAAAACCAACATAAACAGCGTTGGGTAACGAATCGTGCAGATATTTGGCAAACCCGAATGATTTAGATATGCCATTTTCGGTTACTTTAATTTTTTGATCGAGATTCGTTTGGCTACGATGCGCTTCGTCCGAAATACAAATCACATTCTGTCGGTTGGTCAGCAATCGGGTATCTTCAGTAAATTTGTGAATCGTTGTCAAAAATACGCCGCCACTCTCGCGTCCTTGCAACAATTCGCGTAAATGTTTGCGGCTCTCCACGCTGATTACATTGTTATCGCCAATATACTGCTTCGCATTGGTAAATTGGGCGGAAAGTTGGTCATCTAAATCGGTTCGGTCGGTAATCAATACTATTGTCGGACTTGCAAAATATTCGCTTTTCATTAACAAACGTGTCAAGAAAAGCATCGTAAAACTTTTACCGCTACCGGTAGCGCCGAAGTAAGTACCGCCTTTCCCATCTCCTAACGGCTTCTGCGCTTTTTTAATATGATCGTACAATGCGTGAGCCGCATAATACTGCGGATAACGGCAAACAATCTTCTCATTTTTCTTTGATGAATCCGGGATATAGATAAAATTGCGAAGTATATCTCTCAGTCTATCTTTCTGAAACATGCCTTGCACCAAGGTGTACATCGAGTCTATTCCGTCCACATCCTTATTCATTCCAGCAATACGTCGCCACGCATAAAAAAAAACATAAGCTGCGAAAAATGAACCCGATTTGTTGTTTACACCATCACTGATCACACAGAAAGCGTTATACTTGAATAATTCGGGAATATCTCGTTCATAAAGGACGGTAAGTTGCGTATAGGCATCGTGAATAGTCGCATCTTCGCGAATGGCGCTTTTGAACTCGAACACGACCAATGGCAGACCATTAATATACAGAATCCCATCCGGAATACGCTTTTCCGTTCCCTGAATTCCAAGTTGCGTAACAAAACGATAAATATTCCCGTCTATCTTTTTGTATTTTGCTGGCGAATCGGCAGCAATGGAAATTAAATCTTTTTCGTTTGCCTGTCTTTGGTTTTCTAATCCCACATAGTCAATTAGCTGTATATAGATATCTTTTTGAATATGATCTTCACGTTTCAATATAAATCCGTCCGAAAGTATCTTCATAAAACGCTTATTGCTTTCATATAAATCTGACGAAGGCAACGCTTTCAACTCCAACAAAATCGACCGGATTTCAGTATCGGTTATCCCTTCATGCGCATATCTTTTTTTTAGAAAATTCTGCAAATCTTCTTCTATCAACACCTCATCGGATTGGCGGGTGAGCGTGTTGCCGAGGCAATGCGTATAGCCTTCCTGACTGAGAAGTTCAGCAAATGCGTGTTCGAGTTTGTATTCGGTGAACTTATTCATCGGGATTTATTTTGAACGCCAAACACTTTCATTAAGCAGAATCGCTTCGATTTTTACTTTCCCGTCAGCAGTCGTGAAAAGTAAAAAATCATTCAATTCGTTTTGTACAGAGAGATTGTTCGTCATTGTTTATTTATTTTCGTATTCATAGTAACTCCTTGTCTTGCATTTTGAACGAGCCTTATTGAACTTCAGAGTAAATGATGCCTTCTTGCATCACCAGTTCGGTAAATGTTTGTTCGAGTTCGGAAGTGGTGGAGTATCATGGTTCTGTTGCTTCAACACCAATACTTAACAATAGAGCCTCATATTGCTCATAATCTTTTTCTTTAATTCTATCTAAAATGAATGTTGCAGTTTTTTTCATTTCAGGTATATCAATAGGAATCATACTGCGTTCAAATAAACCTTCCAAGTGGGAAAATTCATTGTTGATTCGGTCAGTCATGCCCGAAGCTTGGTTATTACCTCCAAAAAATCTTGTTAGCTTGTCTTCATTATCAATAGCATTTGGGTATTTATAAAAAAGAAATGCCTCTAAAAATTTTCGAGTATTATTTGCAAAATTGTAAAACAATGTGTGCTGATTCTCATCATCTGTATCGACAGTTGCACACATATAAATTTGGTGAAATAAAAAATTGAACTCCGTTACATAATCTTTCAAATATTTTGGCATTAACTTAATTTTACTTGTTTCTCCCTCTCTAGTAATTAAGAAATAACTTTTTTTTTCAGTACTTTTTAACCGTTTCAGATATTTAAGGAAATCAAGATTGTGAGTAGATATAAATATTTGTTCAAATTTTTGTTTTGCAATAATTTCAGCATTGATAAGACTATAGACGAAAAATATGTGATTGCTATCTAAACTTGAAACTGGATCGTCAATCCAAATAATAGGCTTAGTTCCTTTGGTCTCTACATCTTCAAGTTTTGCCATAAAGTAACAAAATGCGATTAAACTACATTCGCCTTCGCTTAAATGGTGGGCTTTCTTGCCATTTCTGACAATTTCAAATTTAATTTTTTTGTCAGTCTCCTCCTCAAATGTTTGCAATGTTAGAAAGTCGTGTCCAAAAAAATCATTTAAATATTTATTTACTTTTAACGCCCCTTTTTCTTCGTCTTTCATCAAGCGTCCTTTTTCAACAATCTGTATTTTTTGTTGTTTTATTTTGTCTTTGATCGCTTCTTTTTTATTTATTTCAGTATCGGAAGCATCTTTTAATATCTGTATTCTTGCTATTATATCAGAGTATTGTATCATGTTTACAAAATCATATACTTCTCTTAAACGTAACAATTGTTTCGCCATAGCTTGCTCCGCTCCTAATAAGCTACTATATTCGTTGGCTTGTGTTCTGAAGCCTTCAAATGTATTCCAACAGTCAATTAATTGTTGACTATTATCTATTATAGCAACAAATTCTTTAGCATTTAATAGGTCATCTTTTCTTTCTTTTAGGCTTGTTTTAACACGATTCAATTCAGCTTTAATATTGTCAATTACCTGTTGTCTTTGTGAAATCAGATTGTCTAAATCAGAATGAAATTTTGAATAAAAAATATTTTTATCAATTGGTAACAGTGTGTCAATATTACGAGTTTTAGCTTCAACATCTGTAATCAAAGTGTCAATTTCTTTTTCTAATTTTTCGGATTCTTCATCAAAATGACTATCAAGCTCTTTCCAACGTTCTTGGGAAATATTGTTACCACAAAATGAACATTGTTCAAGTGTATTTTTATGTAACTGTCGTCCGTCTTTAACCCATCGATTGAGAATCGCATCTTTCAAAAGCTGTTCAATCTTTTTAGAGTTACTGATTGATTTTGTAACGAGTTCTTTTGCTTTAATATTCAGGGTGCTTAAATCTAAATTTGGTTGAGCAATTACGGGAATATCTGCATTTGTTTTTTCAGCTAATAAACTGAGTTTTAGTGTAATTTCATCATCTGTTAATGGTTGGAATGTGCTTGCTAAAACAGTACCTATATCTTTTTGTAATTTGCTTATATTATAATTCTGGTCACCAAATTTTTCAGATTTATATTTTATTCCGTCAGGATTATTAGTTGCCTTGAAACTTAATTGTCTGTCGAGATTATTGTTTTCTGTTTGATATGCTTGTAATGCTGTTCTTGCTATTGCGGAAGCATTTTTAAGTTCAAGATAAAATCCACTTTCATTTTCTTCTTCACTATTTCCTAATTCTTCTTTAAGTCTTTGTATTTCTTCTTCAATTATTGCATTTCCTCCAATTATTGCAAATGGAGTAATACTTTCATCAGAATTAACAATAAAACGAAGATTATTTTTTACAAAATCTTCATTGAATACTCTGATTTTCTTTCCATGAGCTGTTAAATTATTTGGTGTAGTGTCTGCAATATCCATAATGCAAACTTCAAATTGTGGATTTTCGTATTTGTCAGAAATACTACCTGTTTCTAAAGCTCTAACTATTCGCGAAAGTGTTGTTTTTCCTGAATAATTACGCCCATAAAAAATATTAATAGGTTTAAATAAAACTACGTTATTCCCATCATCCCTAATTACTGTATCCCATATGAAGTTTTGAAATACAGCAAGATTATTTATTGATTTGAATTTTGTAATCATATTTTTAATTATATAACATTGCTAATTTGGAAAGAAGAACAGTTTGTAGTTCATCTAATTTCTCATTGATGTTTTCGTGAAATTTTATTCTATTAAATATAATCTTTATAATAGAATCATATACATTTAAGATATCTAATGACGGAAGCAAGATTAGTAAACCTGAAATTTGTGGTACTGTAAGTTGGTTTTGCACAGAACCCGAATCATCAAACTCCATAGTTCTAATATTTTGCCATAAATATATCGACTGACATTGAGATTTTGGCATTACTACTAATAATCTGACAATAGCATCAAACGATTCGCTTCTTAGTTCGCTATATCCAATTGTACCTCTTGCTGATATTGTAATGCTACCTGCAGGATAATTTGCATTGTTAGTATATCCATATAACCCTTTGTTTACGATTCCATTTGAATATATAGGGATGCTACATTTTTGAGTTTTTATCACCGAATAGATAGCAGGTTTATCTCCTCCAGCCTTAATTTCTGTTATTTCTCCTATAGTTTCCACTTTCCATCCCTTCGGTATATCACCTAATTCACTTTTCTCCATTTTACCGCCAAAACTTTTGTAAGGTTCCCCGTTTTCGTCGGGAAATTCGAAATCCACAAACCAATGTTTGTAAATAGCTTGAGCGGTTTCTTCGAGTTTTTGAATGAATTGCTTATTGAGGTTAATTCGATTTTGGACAACATTATATTCGGCTACGATTTCACATTGTTTTTCGATTGTGGGAACGGGAAGTTGGAAATTTAGGAAATCATCCCACTCTAAACTTCCACGCACACCGCCTACTGCATGAAAACAGGCTTCACGGTCAAATTCAGAACGAGAAAACCACATCATTAAATAATCTGGCAATAACAATTCTTCATTGATTACTTCGAAAACAGGGTAGGCTTGTGAGATTATCGCTTCGTCAAAATCTTTCAATAACGCAACAGGCATCTTTCCATCACGACGTACCTGCATAGTACTACAAGCAAATTGGTTTTTGCGGATAACTTTATATTTCTCCATGTCAGTTCCAATCGTGTTGGCTACCGAAGGAATAAAATTCTTGTTGATAGTCAAACCTAGAAGATTGGTTATTTTCAATCCGTTGTTCCTCACATCCACCTCTCGAATGTAATCACCCAATCGTTTATAGTTTCTCTGCATACTCTTCGGCAGTTTTATATCCTTGTTCGGGATGATTGTGGGTAAATGGAAAGCGTTTTTTTAATTTCCCTTCTTTTATCATATTTGGAAAAATCTTATTTTTCAAATAGTAAATAGATTTTTTTATTATTGTAGCAACTTCTTCCATCTTTATGTAATCATCTTTACAAACTAACATAATTTGCGCTTCCAAATCTTCCTTACTTAATCGAGAGGTTGCAACCTTTTTATCGAAGGTGTCAACCTTTCTTCTTGTTAGTTTCTTTGCATTGCCCTCATTATCAGCATTTAATAAAGAGGTGTCAACCTTTCTCTCTGAGGTGTCAACCTTTCTCTCTGAGGTGTCAACCTTTCCCTTGATCTTATAAATAGTCCAACGTCCGTTATTGTCAGATTCCAAGTATCCTTCGGTACAGAGTTTTTTCAACATTGCTGTAATATCTGTGCTATGCATGTTCAGTACATATTGTAATCGATGATTTGAAATAGAACCTTCAATCAAGCAAAATGATAGGACCGTCAGTTCATCCGGTGCTAAATGGTTTACATCATCAAACAAAGCATTTAATTCATTCAACGTCGATTCCGGAATAATGCTAAACATGGGTAATGTAAGCTTTACTCGATCGGGTTGTGATTCAAGTTGTAAGAATGGTTTCCTCCAATGAGATTCACGCCATCCCTCCATGATTTTATCAACGCCACTCCCTGCTTTTTCTGCACGACCAATCAGCATGAACATTTGCTGCAACGAAGGATTTCGACATTCGCTAATGCCTCCTGCATAATATTGTTGAATGGAAACTAATAAAGTACCAGGATTGGAGAAGATAAATTCCTCAGTAGTCAGTTCAATAATAATATTTCCACTCAACGAATAATCGGTATGAACCAAAGCGTTTACAAACGCCTCACGTAAAGCGATATGTGCAGGCGTTTCATCTACTCGTTCATCTTTGTTTAGTGTAAATGGCATTGGTAATGTAGTTGATAAATTAGGCCACACTCGTAAATAAAACTGCAATAAATTACACTCCCAACTCCCATCGGGATATATACGATTTGTCCATCTTGTTTTTTTATCTGCGGATAGTTGTTCTCTAAATTCTGGGAAATAATTTGGTAATGCGTCTTGTTCTTTAATACTATCTTCTTTACCGAACATTAAAAGTCCAGCCAAAGTAATTCCTTCAACGCGGGTTTTTCTATCAATTCGATAGGCTCCGATTTTTTTCAACAACTGAAGATCATCTAGTACATGCCACGGATGGCCAGGTCGAGATGATATAAATAATTGACGAAACTGCTTTAAAGTAGTCGGATCTAAATCATTGATTGTATAATGTTCCAAAATAAGGCTATCTCGTCGTAGTTCTGCGCTTGAGTCAGCCAGCATCCTTTTAACTTCTTCATCTGTACATCTGTAATCACCTTCGTGATTCCGTTTATACGTATTCCCAAAAGGATTGCGAGTAAGGAAAACTGGCCTTTCTGTTCTGCTTGCAAATGGGATTCGAAAAGCCAGCACTTTTTTATTTTTTATCGTAATTGTTTTTACATCTTTGTTTTGAAGTAAATTTCTATTTACGGTATTCGGATTATTACAATCATCCCAAAATTGTTTTTTATATTTTTCTATTTGTGTGTCTGTTAGTCCTTCTATGAGAATCTCGTCCCTTTTTTCAGCAATTCCTAAAATAATAACTCCGATATTGGTATTAGCAAAAGCAGAATATGTTTTCCAAAATTCTTTAGGAAAACCTCCTTGTGCCGCTTTGTATTCAATCTCATAATATTCTTTCAATGGAAATTCGTTGTCAATAATTCCAAATATTGAGAACTCATCATCTAAATCAAATAAACATAATTGACTGTCTTTCATTGTAAATCAATTTTAAATCCTAAAGAATCAAAAACCTTTAATAATTCCTGCTTCGATTGTTTTTCGGCTTGGAGCAACTCCTTGAACTCTGCCTGCAATGTTTTCATTTTTATGTCGAAATCGATATATTCATCCCGATTGAGGAATTGAATGTATTTGCTGGGAACTAACGAAAAGTCTTTTTTCTCAATTTCGGCGAACGAAGCGCTGTAACAGAATTCAGGACGATTGAATATTTCTACTATATTTTCGACATCACTTGTTTGCCAGTCGTGATAGGTTTCGGTAACAGCATTAATATTATCAGCAGAAAATTGCGTAAACTTCTTTTCAAAAGGTTCGCCCATTTGCCGCAAGTCCATAAAAAGAATCTCTTTTTGCCGGTCACGATAATGACGTTTTTCATTGCCAACCGCTACAACACGCTCTTTTTTGTTACGATTTAAAATCCAAAGCGTTACACTAATATTTGTCGTGTAAAACATATTTTGTGGCAAAACTAGAATCGCTTCCACTAAATCATTTTCAATCAATTTACGACGAATTTTATACTCTTCTCCACCACCGCTCAATGCGCCATTGGCAAGGATAAACCCGGCAATACCATTTTCGGAAAGCTTGCTTGCCATGTTGAGAATCCAACCATAGTTAGCATTACTTTTAGGTGGCACATCGTATCCTCGCCAACGCGGATCGTCTAACAACTCATCTGCGGCACGCCAATCTTTTTGGTTGAATGGCGGATTTGCCATAATATAATCCGCTTTCAAGTCTTTGTGCTGATCATCGGAAAATGTATTGGCGGCTTTTTCGCCAAGGTTGGCAGATATTCCACGAATCGCAAGGTTCATCTTCGCCAGCTTATAGGTGGTGTTAGTGTATTCCTGCCCGTAAATAGAAACCTCTTTTTTGTTTCCGTGGTGGCTCTCAATGAATTTTATGGATTGCACAAACATACCGCCGGAACCGCAAGCCGGGTCATAAATAATGCCTTTGTAGGGTTCAATCATTTCGGCAATCAAGTTTACAATACTTTTTGGTGTGTAAAATTCGCCTTTTCCTTTTCCCTCGGCCAACGCAAATTTGGATAGAAAATACTCATACACACGCCCCACGACATCTTGTTCTTTATCTTTCAGTGTATTTATTTCGCTGATTTCGTCAATCAAAGAAGCCAATTTGGAAGATTCCAATCCCAAACGAGAGAAATAATTATCGGGCAATGCGCCTTTCAGACTTTTGTTGTCTTTTTCTATTGTATGCAATGCCGTATCAATAGTCAATGCCAAATCATCCTGCTTAGCTTTCTCTTGGACATAGCTCCAACGCGAGATTTCTTCAAGAAAAAACACATTACTCATATTGTAGAATTCGGGCATCTCTATGTATTTTTCTTTCCCTTCGACAATAAGATTCGCTCTGTGTTCTTCGAATTTATCACTGACAAATTTAAGGAAGATTAATCCCAATACCACATGCTTATATTCCGACGGCTCCACATTTCCACGCAGTTTATTTGCCGATTCCCACAAACTAACTTCTATTGATTTGCCCTGTTTTGCTTCTTTAGTCATATATGCTATTTCTTAGATGCTTTAGTTTTATGTTTTTCCTGTAAGTTGACGAAATCGGTATCTGCTTTAATCTTGTCAATAATTGTTTTAACAACATTATGTATCTTTTTATTTTCAGAGTAATCTGCTGGACATACAAAGTTTACACGATCTTCATTTATTAATTTTTCCGCTGTTTTCTTTTTTGTAGATCCGGGTTTATATACGGCTATAGAATGCCCTCCTTGTTCTTTTATTAATTTCATACAAGGGATATCAGTTTCTCCATCTCCAAAGTAAATCATATTTCTAAAAGGAACAGCTCTATCTTTTTGAGCAACATATTCATTTATCTTCTTGTTATCACTGATTTCCTCAATACCTTTATTAATCTTAAATAAGAATTGTGTCTTTGCTGTATAATCGACTGCAACTGCAGGCCAAACAGCCTTGCCATCCACATCGTATAAAAAGGAACAGGCATAAATTTTCTTGAATTCTTTGGCAATTGAAGTACCTTCTATCATCTCAGTTAATCCGGAGGAGTTAATATAATGTTCTATATTTACCCCAATATTTTTTCCATAGTCATTGACCAGTTTAAACCAGTCTTGGACACCTTTGAATAATTCAATCTTCTTTCCAAAGTTTTGAAAAGAACTTCTAGACAATGAAATATTTTCAGCATTCGCTTTTTGAATCATTAAGTACATATAGCATAAAATGCCACTTGCATCATGTTCCTCTGATAATTTTTTATTTTGTTCCCAAAAACTCTTGGAGTCTTTCCCTATTGCCTGAATAAAACCAAACTCTTGCATGTTTCCAGGAGATAAGGTTCCATCAAAATCATATATCAATGCGATGGTAGTCTTCTTTGCCATATCTATCTTTCCTCATTTTTGTCTGCAATCAAATCCTTAACGTTCACATTCAACAACTCCGCAATCTGAAAAAGTGTCACTAAAGTCGGCTGTTTACGATTGCAAGCATAGGCATTAACCATTTTAAAACTCTTGCCCAGTTTTTCTGCAAGCCATGTTTGTTTGATTCCTTTTTCATTGAGAACCTCTTTGATTCGATTCATAAGTAAGAATTTTAATTTGCTCTTAAAGTTAGGAAACATTATGGGATAATAATAAGAATTATTTTCTTTTTAGACACTCCAGATCAACTCTTTGTATATCATCGAAATAAAAGCATATTGGTAACTGTTTTTGATAGTCTCGAAAAAATTGCCGATTACGCTGCCAAGTGTGTGTTTTTTCGTTCCATTTTGCACTTTCTGCAAAAAACAAAATTCCCCGAAAGTCAATGACTTTCGGGGAATTTCAATGTTTTTTTATGTGGTGCCACCGGGAATCGAACCAGGGACACAAGGATTTTCAGTCCTTTGCTCTACCAACTGAGCTATGGCACCTTATATTTTAGGCCTGCAAAGATAATAATAAATTTTAAACCATTTGTATTCCTATCTATCAAATGTGTACTTTTGTCAAATTTTCAAAACATGAAAAAGAAAAACATCATCATCTTGGCGGTTGTAGCCGCTATTGCCATCATAGGTATTATCATTCTGGTATCCGGAAAAAAAGACACGTACAAACCTCAAGTAGTGAAAACACAGAGAGGGTTGTTTGAAATCATTGTAACTACTACCGGAGAACTGGAAGCAGAAAGCAATATCAGGATTGAAGCCCCTACCGGTATGCGGGCACGGAACGTCCGTTTGGGCGAAATCAAAATCCAAGATTTGATTCCGGAAGGAACGGTAGTCAAAAAGGGAGACTACGTGGCCATGCTGGACAGAACGTCTGCAGACAATTCGCTCAAAGACTTGGAAGACGAATACGAAGCGCTTCAAGGAAAATTTGACAGAACGCTTTTGGACACGTCTTTGACGTTAAAAAACCTGCGTGACGACATTGAAAATCAAAAGTTCAACATAGAAGAGGCCAAAATTGCCGTAGAACAATCCATCTACGAACCACCGGCCACACAAAGACAGTATACAAACAACCTGGAAAAAGCCCAACGATCTCACGAACAGGCCTTGAACAATTACGACCTAAAAGCAGAACAGGCACAAGCTACGGTCAACGACGTGCTCATTGAATTGAACCGCAAGAAAAGGCAATTGGACGAGCTGAGGGAAGTGTTGAGCAACTTTACCATTTACGCTCCCAACGACGGCATGGTCATTTATTTCAGGGACTGGAGCGGAGAAAAGCGCCGCATTGGTTCTTCCATCAGCGGCTGGGATTTGGTAGTGGCCACCCTCCCCGACTTGAGCAACATGCTTTCAAAAACGTACGTAAACGAAATTGATATCTCCAAAGTAAAACCGGGCCAGCCCGTACGTATGGGTGTAGACGCTTTCCCGGAGAAAAGTTACACGGGTGTTGTAAAAGAAGTATCCAACATTGGAGAACAGCTGAGAAATGCAGATGCCAAAGTCTTTGAAGTAATCATCAAAGTAGACGGAGAAGACGAAATTTTGCGTCCCGCCATGACTACGAGCAACAAAATCATTACGGCTTCTATAGATTCGGCCGTTTTTATTCCCTCGGAAGCCATCTTTATAAGAGACAGCATTACGTATGTATACAAAACGTCCGGAGTACGTCAAGTAGTCGTCAAAGGACTTTCTAACGAAAACCACACCGTCATTGAACAAGGGCTGAAAGAAGGCGAAGACTTGTATTTGTCGTTGCCGCAAAACCCCTCGCGCTTCAAGTGGCAAGGAGAAGAACTCATACCCGTGATCAAAAGCAGGTTGAAAGAAGAAGCCGAGGCCGCCAAGAAGAAAGCCGAGCAGCAAAAAGGCAGAGGACAAGGACAAGGACAGGGTCAACGTCGCATGAACATGGTGCCGGGCGCTACACCTCCTGCAGGTATGACACCGGGAAGCGGTGCCGGACAGCAAGGCAGCGGCGTGCAACAACCAAAAGCACAGTAACATGAATATCTTTTTCATCAATAGATACTTACACGATATTCTCATAGCTGTTGAATCCATCATCAGCAACAAGCTGAAAAGTTTTCTGACGGCTTTGGGGATTGTATTTGGTGTGGGAGCTGTCATCAGCATGCTGGCCATTGGTAACGGAGCCCAGCAAGAAATCCTGGACCAAATCAAAATGGTGGGAGTGAACAACATCGTCATCCTACCGGCTACAGTAGAAGATGTGGATGAAAACGGAGAAAGTTCTGCTGCCAGCCAAGCAAAAAAATTCTCTCCGGGATTGCAATTGGCAGATGCAGAAGCCATCCGCCAAGTATTGCCTTCTGTCAAACACGTTTCTCCGGAAGTAGGAGTTTTCACATACATCACGTACAGCGGACAGCGCCAACCGGCCAAAGTGCTGGGAGTCACTTCCGAGTATTTTCAACTGTACAGTATAGGTCTTGAAGCGGGAGAGTATTTCAGTCCGGAGCAAGAGCTCAACTCCATGGCTGTCTGTGTCATAGGACATAACATCAAGACGCGTTTCTTCCAGCAAAACGACCCCATAGGCCAATTCATCAAATTTGGAGCCAATTGGGTCAAAGTCATTGGCGTGTTGGAGCAAAGCGCTTCCGGCGAATTGAAACCTAAGGACGAAGACGAGGAATCTTCCGGCACGGCTTCTACGGCTCGTTCCGGATCTTTGGGGACCATCGGTTCTGAAAGTATGGGTATGCAAGGATACGACGACCAAGTATTCATTCCCATCCGTACCATGTTGCTGCGTCAAGAAAACAGAGCGTTGGCCATTACCAATCCCGGTTCTTCCTCCGGAGGCGTGGTCATGATGGGCGGAGGAGGACGCAGAAGAATGAGTGTCACCGTTATGGGATCGTCGGCGGCTCCCTCTGTCAATACCAATTACCACCAATTGGATAGGATTACGGTACAAGTAAGCGAAACAGAAGAACTGACTTCGTCCCAAGAAGTCATCACTCGTATGCTCAAACGCCGCCATCAAGACGTCCCCGATTTTGAAGTTACCGTACCGGAATTGTTGCTCAAACAACAACAGCGAACGAAAGATATTTTCAATATAGTACTAGGTGCCATTGCCGGTATATCCTTGCTGGTAGGTGGTATAGGTATCATGAACATCATGTTTGCTTCTGTTATGGAAAGGACAAAAGAAATTGGAACACGTCTGGCTATTGGAGCCAAAAAAGCAGACGTGATTGCACAATTCCTGTCAGAAGCCATTCTCATAAGTGTGGCCGGAGGTGTCATTGGTATTGTGGTGGGTGTAGTTCTCTCTTATATCATCCGCTCTTTCTTTGACATCACCACCATAGTTTCTTTTTCATCCATCATCATCTCATTTGGCGTATCTGCCGCAGTAGGAGTCATCTTTGGATACTCTCCGGCAAAACGAGCTGCAGAACGCGATCCTATAGAATCTCTCAGATATGAATAAGTACATTTTTCTTATAGGCCTTTTGTTGACAACCGGTTCCTTGCAAGCACAAAACCAAGAAAGAGAAACCCAACCGGGCTCTCATGATTACGTGCTTCATACCTATAATCTTACTTTGGAAGAAGTGTTGCATTTGGCAGCTACACAATCTAACGAAGCCTTACGTGCCAGAAACACCTTTCAGGTAGGCTATTGGGAATACAGGTCTTACAAAGCCAACTTCCTTCCCAACTTGATGTTCACTTCTCAGTTGCCTGAATTTTCCAGAAGAATTGTGGACGTGCCCAGCATAGATCCCGAGACGGGGGAAGTCAGACACGATTATTCTTCTGAATTTTACAACGTCTTCAGCGGAGGTTTGGCCATCCGTCAGAATTTACCAACGGGAGGTACGATTTCCGTAAGTACTTCGCTACAAAGGACGGACCGGTTTAGTGGTTCGTTCAACAACCACCAAAGTACAGAGTATCTTTCCACGGCTCTGAATGTGAGGCTTTCACAATCGTTGTTTGGCGTCAATGAAATGAAGTGGGACCGCAAGATTTCCCCGTTGAAATATGAAGAGGCCAAGCGCAACTACATCAGCAACATGGAAAACGTTAACCAGCGGGCCATCCAATTTTTCTTCAACATGGCCATTGCCCAACAACGGCTGATGATTGCCGAGTTCAACCACGATAACAACGACACGCTGTATCACATAGCGGCCGGACGTTACGAATTGGGAACCATTGGAGAAAACGATCTGTTGCAATCTGAACTGGCTTTCCAAAATGCGCTGAAAACGCTGAATGAAAGCAGACTGAACCTTGAAAATGCAGAAAACAGACTGCGCTCTTACTTGGGTTTTACGGAGCGGGTGAAAATAAACATCGTGGTTCCTGATCAAGTGCCCAATGTGGTATTGGATGCAGAACAAGTCTTGCAGTTGTCCTTTGAGAACAATCCCGACATCATCTCTTACGAACGGCGTCTGATAGAAGCGCAGAAAAACGTAGCTCAACAAAAAGCCAACAAGGGGTTTCAGGCCAACTTGAACGTGGCTTTTGGTTTAAACCAGCAGGCTACCGGGCTGTTTGACTCTTACAAAGACCCCAGAGACATGCAGACAGTGAGCATTGGCATGACCGTCCCCATCCTGGACTGGGGTCGTGGCAGAGGAATGGTAAAAATGGCGCAAAGCAACCAAGAGTTGGTTCAACGCCAAGTAGAACAATCCAGACAGGACTTTGAACAAGATATCATCTTGAATGTCCGGCAATTCAATATCCAAGAACAACAGTTCCTGATTGCGGCCAAAGCAGATACGATTGCCCAGAAAAGATACGATGTGGCCAAGCAACGGTACTTGATAGATAAAATTACAGTAACAGATATGAACAACGCCCAGTTGGACAGGGACGAAGCGCGCGTAGGCTACGTTCAAGCCTTATTCAATTACTGGCGTTACTATTACGAATTAAGGGCTTTGGCTCAGTTTGATTTTATCAACGGCTACCGCTTGGGTGCCGACTTTGAAGCGTTGGTAGATTAAATACTGATGGTGTAACAACGTCTGCGTCTGTGTTGACGGTGTTCAAAGTGTTTCCATTGGCTTTGAACACTGATGTTGTCTTCCCTTTCCGGTCCCGTTTCTGCATACAAGATACCGTGTTTCATAGCTTGTACAATGCTGTGGTGCATGATGACACCGTTGACACCTCTGTTTTGGTATGCCGGCAATACACCAATATGAAACATATCCAGCACCTTTACTTTTCTCACATCGCGTAAGATGCCCAACATTCCTAAAGGAAACATCCTTCCTCTTCCCAAACGAACGCCGCGGCTGATAGAGGGCATCATCAAGCCGTAACCTACTACCTCGTTCTCTTTGTTTTGCACCACGGTAATAAATTCTTTCCTGAGCAAAGGCATCATGGTCTTTGCAAAGTCGCCCATCTGTGTTTCAGAAATGGCCGTTATGCCTTCCAGCTGCTTGATCACATCGTTCAACAAAGGCAATACTTCTTCAAAAACGGGAAGCATGTCTTTCTTTCTATCAAACGTCCTGACGGAGTATCCGTACCGTTTTTTGGCCGCTTTGGCTACACGCTCCAGCTTCTCAGGCATTGTGTCCGGTACTTGTACTTGAAATTCCACCCAATCGGTTTTCTTTTGCAACCCTATCCGTTCCATATGTTTAGGGTAATAAGAATAATTGTATTGAGTAGAGTACAAGTCCATTTCTTCAAACCCCTCTATCAACATGCCAATTTTGTCCATATAGGAAAATCCCAATGGACCCACGATTTCGTTCATTCCTAAAAATTGGGCCCATTCTATGACCTTGTTGAAAAGGGCTTGAGACACTTCATAATCGTCTATGAAGTCAAAACGCGTAAACCGGATTTGCTTTTCACCCGCTGAGTAATTGTGGGCATTGTTCAGAATGGCGGCTACTCTTCCCACTATTTTCTTGCCTTTCCAAGCCAAAAACAGCTTGCAAGAAAGATATTCAAAGGCAGGATTTTTTAAGGGATCCATGGTATATAGTTCTCCTTTTGTAAATTCCGGAACGTACCAAGGACTGTCTTTGTATAATTTCAGAGGAAAGCGTATGAATTTCCTTTTATCCGATTTAGATACTACTTCTGTAACTGTAACCATAACGAAAGGCAAAGGTATATAAAAAAATCTTGTAAATTTGTAACCTAAGAAAAACTAACATATATGGCAACAACAGCAGATTTTAAAAACGGATTGTACATTTCTTTCAATGGAAAACCTTGTTCCATCGTTTGGTTTCAACATGTGAAACCGGGCAAAGGAGCGGCTTTTGTAAAAACAAAACTACGCAACCTGGAAAACGGAAGGATCCTTGAAAACACATTTACGGCAGGAGAACGGATTGATATCATAAGCGTACAAAGGCGACCGTACCAATTCCTATATAAGGACGACATGGGCTTTCACTTTATGCATACAGAAACGTTCGAACAAATTGCTTTACAAGACGATTTGGTAGAAAACCCGGACCTTATGAAAGAAGGACAGCTTGTAGAGATGATGTTCTTGGCAGACGAAGAGAGAGTACTCACTTGTGAACTGCCTCCTTTTGTAGAAATGGAGGTTACGTATACAGAACCGGCCGTAAAAGGAGATACGGCTTCTTCCAACGCCTTGAAAGCAGCTACCATAGAAACAGGGGCGGAAATTATGGTTCCCCTCTTCATCAACCAAGGAGAAATCATTAAAGTAGATACAAGAACCCGCACATACGCAGAACGCGTAAGATAGACAACTATGAAAACACGCATTACCACACTTTTTGTTTTAGCCGTTTTTGCTTTTGTCTCTTGTGGAGAGAACGGCAAAACCCCCACCCCGGAAACCATAAAAACCGCCATAGAAGAAGGACATTTTCAAAAAGCGGAACACATGATTCGCAAGTACATAGCCTATACAGAGCCGGCCCCTGAAGAAAAAATGCAATGGGAATGGGAAATAGACCGCATGCATAGGATTGTTCTGGATTTTACAAAGACCCCGGAAGATGCCCTGGAGTATATCAGCACCTATTACCCCGATGTTACGCAAGAGCAGATAAAGGCTTGGGAAGAATCACGTGCTTTGGAGGGTATGGTCATTAACGGCGAAAAACGGTACTACTCAAGAGCGCTACGCAACTTGTTCCGAATAGATGCAGATTGCAAAGCCCGCTTTGAAGAAGTGAACGGTCCTCCTGTAGACGTAAAAGAGCCTTTGCTGTTGAAACATTTGCCAGCCATAGTCAACAACACCGGCGGCAAAAAGGGCATATATGCCCAACAGAAAACACATACGTTGGGTTATACGATAACCGTTCCGGCCAACACCGTGCCGGAAGGTGAAATGATTCGGGTTTGGATGCCTCTGCCACGTACAGACGTAGGCAGACAAAGCGGATTCAAATTGTTGTCCGTCTCTCAGCAGGACTATATCATATCTCCCGATAGTTACATCCACAAGTCTATCTACATGGAACAGCCGGCCGTACAAGACCAAGACGCAGTCTTCTCTTACTCTTTTACGTATAAGGCGCAAGGCGAATACCACCATTTTGACCCCCATAAAGACATCCGTCCGTACCGCACAGAAGATCCCGAATACAAGAAGTACACCAAAGCAGAAGCCCCTCATGTAGTTACAGACGGGCGTGTGGCTGCTTTGGCAAAAGAACTTGTTGGAGAAGAAACAAATCCTTTCTTACAGCTTGAAAAGATTTACACGTACATCAGCAAAACATACCCTTGGGCCGGTGCCCGGGAATATTCTACTTTGGAAAACATCCCCTTATACGTCCTAGATCACAAACACGGAGATTGCGGGCAAGTGAGCCTGCTGTTCATATCTATGTGCAGAAGCCTGGGCATTCCTGCTCGTTGGGAAAGCGGATGGATGTTGCATCCGGGTGAAATCAATTTACACGATTGGGCCGAGGCCTACTTAGAAGGAGTGGGTTGGATTCCCATTGACCAATCTTTCGGTATCCAAAACGGACCGCTGCCGTTGTTTTATTCCCGCGGAATGGATGCCTACCGATGGGTAGTTAATACGGGAATAAGCGGCCCCTTGTATCCGGCCAAAACGTATCCCAGATCGGAAACCGTAGATTTCCAAAGAGGAGAAGTGGAATGGCGCGGAGGCAACTTGTACTTTAACCGTTGGCTCTACAGACTGTCAATCATAGATTAGCGTACACCGTCTTGTATCATCCCAAATTTCGTTGGCCGCTTCCATAACGGCTTGCGGTGTAACGCTTTGTATTTGTGATACGATTTCTTTGTAAGAGAAAATTTTTCCGAAAGAGAGCAAGCTTTTTCCCATAGACAAGCAGCGGGCTTCGTGGTTGTCTTCTGCAACGGCTATTTGTCCTATCAGCTGCTTTTTAGCCCTGTCCAATTGCAGGTCTGTCAAACGCGTGTGCCTGAATTGATGGATGACTTGTTCTGTCAACTCCCTGCATGTGTCCACGTTGGGACTGTCCGTTCCAAAATACACCCCGGCAAACCCCGTGTCTGAATACGGTTGATACGCAGCTTCCACCGTATAAACAAGCCCGTGTTTTTCCCTCAGCAACATATGCAAACGGGCGTTGGAGGCCGGACCTCCCATCACATTGAGCAACAAAATCAAGGGGACCCTGTATTTATGGTGCAAACCATAAGCCGTAGAGCCTGTCAGACAATGTGCTTGGTGGGTGCCTCTTTTTTCTGTTTCTTGAAAAAGCATGGCCGGCTTTATCAAATCCTGCATCCCATCTTTATCAGGTCCATTCGGTTGCACGCCTTTTTTGAGCACATTGGATTTGGGGAAGGTTCCAAAATATTTTTCAGCCAAGGCCTTTGTGCGTTGTACAGAATTGTTTCCCACGATACTCAAAGCCATATGTTCCGGAACAAAACGTTCTTGCAAAAACGTTTTCATGTGCTCCGGTTTGATTTTTTTCAACGGTTCCGGATAGCCCAAAATGGGAGTAGCCATAGGCGTTCCGGAAAAGATTTTTTCTTCAAACGTGTCGTAAATCAAATCCATGGGAGAGTCTTTGTAAGACCGAATCTCTTCCAGAATGACTTCTCTTTCTTTGGCTACTCCTTCTTGAGGAAAGACAGAGTGAAACACCAAATCTGACATCAATTCCAAGGCTTTGCTCAAATCTTCCCTGAGAACGGTGGCATGCAACACCATTTCTTCTTTTGTCGTAAATGCGTTGATTTCTCCACCAAGACGCTCCAAACGGTTGTTAATATGATATGCTTTTCTTTTTTCCGTCCCCTTGAACAACATGTGCTCGCTAAAGTGTGCCAGCCCAGCCAATGTCTCCGGTTCATACCGCGTTCCGGCCAAGGCAGTCAAAGAGCAATAACAAACAGGTGATGACGTTGCATAAATGGCGCAAGGCAGACCTGAAGACAGAGTAGTTAAAAAGACATCATTCATGGATTGTATAGATAAAAGCGGGCCGCAAAAATAGGGATTATTTCTTATCTTTGCTTCTTATGAATCCATTTGTTGTATCTGCTCGCAAGTACAGGCCTCAACAGTTTAAAGATGTTGTTGATCAAGACAATATTGTGGCCACACTCAAAAACGCCATCCAACGCAAGCAGTTGGCTCATGCCTATTTGTTTTGCG
>Ga0265293_10002874_pt1 | contig 33239 bp, 38 predicted proteins | sample Munlanlewell138R_FD_192505 | JGI IMG/M metagenome (GOLD analysis project Ga0265293, IMG submission 192505) | Leachate microbial communities from a municipal landfill in Southern Ontario, Canada - Leachate well 138R | ecosystem: Engineered > Solid waste > Landfill > Unclassified | place: Canada... | reverse complement strand
CGACTACTGTTAATTCCAGTAGATATTGAAAGAGATATTCCGGCAAGAGTTGACAAATACTTCGCTTAAAAGCATAAAAAGCATTAATATTGTTTAAAACTGGGATGGAGATTGTTTAATTAACTAAGCGTTGAACAACGTTGCATAGCGAATTAAACGCTCTAAATGCTGTTTTTGATAAAAGCGTTTAACTTTTTAAATTCAGACTTCGCGAAGTTTTTAACCTCGTTCGCGAAGTTTAGAAAACAAAGGCCACCGAACGAGTTCGATGACCTTTTTAATAGAAATATAGTGAAATTCCCTGCGTTGTTATTATAATTTATGGCGGGAATTTTTATTCCAAAATAGCACTACAATCGCTGATATTATCAAATAAATTAGCATAAAAGCGACGTGAAAATAGCAGGAAAAAACTATACCTGTCAACCAAATAATTGAACATAAAAGAGTCTTCATACTGGCCCCTTTCGAGGGTTGCGTAAGAACCAAATCATGGCTTGTTTTTGATCATCTTTTGTTAGCCCGCCAAGCTTGCTGGTTGTATTTTTTACAATAACCAAAGTTCCTTTTTTCCCTTTAGGTCCACCCAAAACCATCGTTGTTTTTATAGGAGTTTCATTGGCAATAATTGATATTTCTCCACCTAAAATTTCTTCTATAATTGCCGTAGTATTTTTGATATTTTTGATTTTAGGAATGATTGTTCCTTGTTCCCAAATCATGATTGTTATCGTCTTAATTTTCACACCATTCCCTCCGGGAATTCTCTTCTCATATTTTCTGAACCAACAATTTTAATTAAGCTGTCCTTCATGAAAACTGGAATATTATTTCTGTCAGCCTGGTCGCAAATATTTTTAATCCAGTCTAATTTTGGAGTTACTTTGTCTTTTCGATTTCCGGTTTCTGCTCCAATAATCATCCAGTCCACATTGATTTTAAAATCAACTTTTGGAATGTCCGCAAGAAGGGGTTCGAAGCTGATAAATGAGCGATGGCGATCAGAAATAAACATAGATCCACCCTCTCCAGTCACGGTCGTTCCATACCACATATTGTTTGCAATTGGCAGCAAGTCGCACCTGTCCATTGCTACATATCTGTCAGTATTTTTTGTTAAAAATAAATATTGATGAATTGGATAAGTAAGGCACGCTTCCATAACTTTATTAATCCATGCCTGAGGAACCCATGCACCAAACAAATCGGCCATTGAGCATACAAAAATAGTGCTAGGTTTTTGAACTTTTTTTGGTAGATCTAGCCTATAGGTATGAAAGGTAGGGTCAAAGCCTCGAGGGTAAGATCCTGCGTCCGGTGTGTCATAAACGAATGGCTTTCCTTCTCCCTTTCCAGTGGCAAATCTGTTTGATATCTGCCTGGCATAGCAATACTCACAGTTGTTTAGGCAGCCGGTCACAGGGTTCCACGTGTATCGTGTCCATTCTATTTTTGTCTTATTCATGAGTAATCGCCTCCACGTTTTTAATGATTTTTATTTTTGCGTGATGAAGAATAAAATTAAGTGCAATAATAAGAGTTAACGCAAAGGCAAAAACAGTTATTATGAGTATTTTTACCACTACAATTTGCATTGTAATAATGAACAAGTGAAAAGCTTCCATCATTATTTCTCCCCGAAAAGGTCTAATTGTAAGAATGAATCGAGGTCATCTTCTTCACATGTTTCAATAACAGCGAGGTTTATAGACTCTTTCGATATAAGGTATTCTAGCGCCTCGTCCCTAGAGATTTGGTCACTCGATTTCCAGCCACTGTCGCCAGATAAGACTGGCATAGGCACAGACAGCATCCAAGCTAAATTAATCCCAAATAAAACCTTTGGAATAGGCAGTTTGGCTAGTCCAAACCAGTCGATATCTTGCTTAGGATTTTTATCTGCCATAGGTTTTTTAATAGGAGGAATGTTTTCTGGCCGAAGCGATTCTCTGTACGATAGATAATCATTCCAGGCCAACCACGCACGCTTGGCAGCATCATAATCTTGGAGATACTTATTGATAGAGTGTGCGGGAATTCTCCAATACTGAGCGACCTTTATAGCGTCTAATCGATATAAGGTGATGTCATAATTAATCTGCGCATACGTCTTGTTGCAAATTTCAGACACCTCTAAAGGGGTGAGAAACAACCTGCCGATTTTGTCGGGTTGCTGTTGATATTTGAAAAGCTCAGGTTGAGTCATCTTCCCTTCCTCCTGTTTCTCACATTGTTCCAATGTCGAGATCAACCATCCTGTAATTGCCTGTTTTGTCGCGTTCATGAACACGGAAATACTGCTTGCTGGAATGGACCTTTAGGCTATCGCTAATGATGTCCATGGCTTTTATCCAGCGCTCATCTGAGATATTTAGACGTCGCAGTCCGAGGATTCTTTTAACGTCCATGTTGCCTGACTGATCAAGCCTGAAAGCCTCATCCACCATTAGCCTTAGATTTTGGTTACCACCCTTTGACCAGTCGTCTACGCATTGATTAATCAGCTCTTGAGCTATGGCAATTCCTTCAGTGAAGGTGAGGTTGTCATTGATAGCAAGCATGATTCGGATGGCTCCATCAAAGCTTGTCATCTGGAGATTTCCTTTTTCACTTCCTAAAGTCACGCCGTATTCTTCTGCCGCTATCCCTCGGAATTCTTGAATCTCTTCAATGATGTGCTCTTTAACTTTCGCCATCTCTTGACGAAGGTTTAAGATCTTTTCATGAATGTTTTCTACGACCTGTTCTCTGAGCAGATCTAACGGTTTAATTGAATCCTCAGGAACCCATGCTCCACGTGAATTTTCGTAAAAAACCTTCCCGTCGATGATTTTTTTCATTGTCACTCTCCTTGGTATTTTTCTGTCCGATTGAGCCAGCCAAGTAGCTTGCGCAGATCGGTAAAATCGCAAAAATCAAGAGATGGCTTTCCCATCTTTGTAAGCATCCCCTGTAGACGACAGCGCCATTTGTAACCTAAGACCAGGGGGGCTCTTTTTAAAACTTGTCGCTTCATGCGCTCTTTTTGTTTGCGCAATTCTTTAGTTGGCGAAAGATATGGATATGCGGTGCTGTAGCCAGCTCTATCAAAGGCATCGGCAACTTTTCTCAGTTCCCGCTCTGTCATTTTTGTGCAACTATCTACACCGGTGAGATGAGTAAGAAATTGCCTATAGCGTAAGTCATCCATATTAATTTGCCCGGCAACCTCGCATGTTGGGCAAGATTCAAAAAAGTGAATTCTTTCGCATTCAGGGCAAATTCTGGCACGATCTTTTGCCATGTGAATTTTTGCAACAATTGCTCTTCTAGTAACTGCATCCATTACTTCCTCCTTCTGCCTAATAAGGCGGACGAACCTTTTCCTCGCTAATCATTTGATAAACTGCTACACGCCCAGGAACTGGTTCTACAATTCTTTTTATTGATCCATTTTTGAGATAAGCTCGAACCCAAGTCTTAATGTAAGAAGATGGAAGGCTGGTCATTTTTGAGAGATCTAACATTGTAAACTCGCGTAACAGCTTTGCTGCTCGCCATGCTATGTCAGCTCTAACACCCTTTGCTGGTCTGATGTGAACATAGGACCCGTCTTCTCTAATCCCGATTCTGCCTTGATTGGTCATTTCCGAGAGCTTTTGACGAAGTCGCCAATTAGGTGTAACTTCCGGAAAAACCTTGGCTATCTCATCGTAACTAACCGGTCTTCTCTGACCTTCGATAAACTTGCCAATCTGCCCAGATAGCGTGCGTGACTCTAGGACTGTTGCACGAATTTCTGCATCGATTTTCACACGCATCACCTCTGACTCTCAAAACAGGACAGTGCTGATTTGGTAATTTTGTTTAGCCCCGATGCTGTCATGGCTTGGCATAATGTGATTGCATCATTGACCAAGTTTCTAAAATCTTTTCGGGCTCTTATGAGAAGCTCTTTGCATAGCTGTGGTTCGTCTGTAATGTTTTCTCCAACAGCCTGAGCGTAGTAAAGAGCAACGTCTGTAATAGATAGAGGGTCAAACACAATGTTGCGACGAACACGGCTTTCTAGCCGAGGGAGTGTTCGCATTTTGTTATGCAATGACTCTTCCCCAATTAAGATTAATGGAGCTGAACAGTATTCGTTTAAACCTCTAAGCGCCTCAATAAATCTGATGGGCAATCGATCTGCTTCGTCGATAATGATTAACTTGCGCCTGAGAATAGTTGCTTCCTTGATAAGTGCTAGATTTTCGTGGTAAGTTCTGAATGAAACTCCTGTCAGGGTGTCGGCAATCTGGCGCATTAAATATGTAAGCGTAAAACCTTCCATGTATAACACATAGACTGAGTCTGGGGAGACAGAAGCGTAATGTCGCGCCGTAAAAGTTTTGCCGTACCCTGGCGGGCCTAACACGATTCCGATAGAAGAGTTGAGCGTTGAGTCTGGCTCAAGAAGACCATTTGCCAGATCATCGAATCTAACTACATTTTGAGTTCTGATAAAAGTTTCTGGATTGACTCGGTACTCACGTCCTAGAGAGTCATCAACAAAAGGAGTGGTCTCCTTAATTGCTCCAGCTATCAACAAAGCGTCGATAACTTCTTTTCTTCTCTCTTCGCAATTTGGATAATCTCCACTTGCCAGTCGGCTTAGCGTGCTTTTGTCCTTTTTGACGATTGATCCAATTTGACTTAATGACAGACCGGTCGAATCTAAAATCTCTTTAAAACTTTTTTCAATCATGCGTCGCCTCCTTCGGCTAAAGCTTTATAAGTGTCCCAATAGGCGCGTTCGTCAGCACCTCTTGATTCGTAAAATCGTTGGACAAAAACTTTGTCCACTTCTTCCAATTCTCCACCTGCAATCATCACGTCCAGACACCACTTGTATCGTTCGCTCTCTGATAAATGCACAGGTCGAAAAGAGACAACATTGCCTGTTTTCTTTGGTGGGTTTTCTTCGAGGAGTTTTTGAACTTCTTCAGCAAGATCGATATCTGTAAAATCTGGCAAGCTCTTAAAATCTTGTCGTGCTTTTGTGAGGCGTTGCGCCTCTTGGCTTTTGACAATCAGCGATCCTATTGGCTTCACACACATATCGAAAGCTTGGCGTACTGCTCGGATCTGATTGCGCTTCCACTCATTAGCTGCAGCGGCCGCATCATCATCAAGCATTGAGATTGCTTCCACTCGTTTTAGCGGTCGAACAGCATTCTCTCTACTTGGAACAACTGCCCAAGCTTTGTTCATATTCCAGCGATCGTAGCGAACTTCAATTCGCTCTCCTTCAAATTCAGAGAGTCCTACTTTTGCAATGGTTCCATCTTCGGCTAACCTGATGGGCTCACCTTCAAACATGGTCGTATCAATTATTACGCGGGCTCGAGTGACCTTTCTGACTTTCCTGTCAAATAAAATAAAGTCGATATCTTCAGGGGACATAAAACGAGCTCTCCAGCCGTCTCGTTGCTTCTGATAAAGTTTTTGGCGAGGGGTCATTCCTAAGCCTTGGTGAGTTGAGTTTTCGTAAGAATCTTCGTTAAGAACTAAGGTGTGTAAAACAGCACTGACAAACTCTTCAATGGTTAAAAGTTCTCTTTTGTCTTTTTGTTTTTCAAGACGAGCTTTTTCTGCTTCTTCTATATGAGCTGGCGCGTTTGGAGTTTTTACCCTTCCAGGAAGGCACATTTCGTCAAGCCTAGCTTCTAGTGTCCTAAAGAATCGTTCGATTGGTTTTGCTTTTGCATTTTTTACTCGAGCAAAGATTCTGCGCTTTTCTTTTTTTCTCCATTCATCTTTGTTCGTGGCCGTATCTATAACATTATTATCTTCATCAAGAATTACGTAAGTTCCATCTGCCGATTGGTAGAGGTCGCTGATGTCTCTGTTTTTCATGTCAAACATGGCAAGATCATCAACGATTTGATTGAAGGCTGCAGAACATTCACTGGATCCATTATCATTGTATGTACAGTCAAATTGGCCGAATCTGTGAAGGCCAACGCGAAGAGCTTCTTTGACGGTATGACTTGAATACTTTTTGTCAAAAGCAATTCCGTACGGAAGTCGGGTACACATGTCTAACCAGACGTAACATTCGGGGCGATAGATTCTCCCTTCATCGTAATCAGCAACCCACCAGTCAAAAATATGCTGATCTCCAACCACAACTTGGAAGGGTGCCAGAGTGTCCAGATCGCGCAAGATCCAAAAGTAGTTATCAATGTCTCGGATTCCTCGAGCGCTCCGTTCTAGCAGAGGGTGTAAGTCATTTAAATAACTGTAAGCACTGGTTTTTCCACCAACGTTCCATTTCTCGATTTTAGCCTTTTTTTGTACCGCTCTAAATGCAGTTATTTTAGTGCATTGGCCAATTTCTTTGATGGCCTTTAAGTAGTAGGCACACATGTACTCGATTGCTTCAGGGTCCCATGCAACTGGCGCTGTGGATGTTTGAGTTGGCTTGCCTTTAATTCCATAACTATTGTACTCGTCTACTGCTCGACGAACTGTGCTTTCTGAGACTCCAAAAAAGTCAGCAACGGTAGATACCCATGCTCCGATTGTCACTTCAGAAGGGCGTTGTTTGTATTTTGAAACAATTTGAAGTTTTCTCTTTTGTTTTGGCGACATCTGTCGGGCGAGCACTTCGAGCCCAACGGACTGTGACGCTACACCTAGCGTACTGGGCAATGTCAAGTTCTTGATATCACCAGATGCTGTGAGCGCTTTTGACGCATTGGTGCTTCTGACAACCATTTGTCGAATATCTGCTGGAAGTGAAGTTACATCTACTTCCATTTTTCTGTTTTTGATTCGGTATTTGTATCGCCCTTGCTTACATGCTTGTTGAATAGCTCGAGGGGTTTTGCCAACAATAGCAGCAAGAGTAGCTGTGTCAATCCACATTAGATAGATCCTCCTTTAATCGAGAAAGCAATAAGCCATCTTGGAAAATTAGAGCTCGCTCTTGGCAGGTCAGCAGATAGCCATTGATGGTGTTAGTTTTGCAACCAAGTTTTTGAGCCAGTTCGCTGGGGCAAATTACTTTGGGCCAAAACGGAATAGCGTCTACCATTTGTTGAACCTGAGAAGTAAGTGGAAGGCGTCTACGGGTGTCGTGTGGTCCGGTACTGCTGACTGAAAACGATTTTGACGAGACGCGCGTTCCACCAATGGGGGTTATTTCGCGTGGCATAATCCTCATTCTTGCGCTTGTCATGTTTTACTCCTTTTGAGCTCTTGAGAGCTTGTTGTAAATCGTCTGGATGTCGAACTGAAACTTTTCTGCAGCGCAGGTCAGTTCAGTCCAGTCTCGGTGTCCCAAAGCCTGTGCGATGCTTTGTCGCACGATGGGAAAATCCGCTTTTCCGTTTACAACTCTGTTCACCGCTTCACGGGAAATGCCGTAGCGATCTGCTATCTTTGCTTGAGACAGCGAGCGACGACTTGCCGTGAACATGATGTAGGTTGTTATTGCACTATTTTTCATTCGCCAAGCTCCTATCATTTGATTTCGTCCGTATATGCCAAAGTTATTTGCGCAAGGGCTTTTGCGACTTCTGATCTTACATCTGGCTGGAATTGCTCAATTGCTTTTTGGATAAATGTTGCAACCAAGATCTGGTCACGCACCTCAACTTTTGGGGTGCAGTATTTTTTGTAATTGTCCATTGAGTGTTTGAAGCGAATAAGATCATCTACACTGGGACCTTCGTCTTCGAGTCTGATTAGTTCTTTGAGGCGGTTGTAGCTGATGATTCCGATTTCTTCTTCGAGGGAGTCTTCGTCGATAATTTCAAGGCGCCGTTCATCTAGTAAGAGTTTTTGATAATAACGCTCACACACCGTGCTCCATCCCTCGGGGCGCCAGTTCTCGTCAACATTTTTAGTGTTGCGTAGAATCTTTATGAGTCTTTCAAATTCAAGGACCTGGCGAGCCTTGAACTCTTCTATATCCAAAAGCCGATCTTCTTTTGGATCGTAGAGCGCTAGCCAGCGATAAGCCGTCCTTTTGGGGATATTCACAGCCTCTAAAAAATCTTCAAAGGTGTTTAACCTCGTGCCAAAATGGCACGAGGTTAAGTCGGACCTATGCCCAGGATTTGTCAATGCTAAATTTGCCACATACAACTCTCTGGCAAGCTCGACTGTAAGTTTGTTCCAACTCTTAAACCTGGAACGCACTATTTCTACTGCCCGATCGAATGTCCATGGCTCCATTGATTTTACCAAGTCTTTTTTTTCTGTTTGACCTGACATGCTGAAATCTCCTTGCGTGCTATCCGTTATTGCGATAGACTTTAAATAGTTCACAAGTGTTAACCACAGTTTGAGGTTATCTCATATTGACGTGGTTGTCAATCACAAAGTGTGGGTAAAATGGAAATATATGTCAGATTGAGGGAAGTGAGAGAAAAGTACGAGGAGTCACAGGCAAAGTTTGCTAGCAGGTTTGGCATTGCGCAGAATACTTACGGGCAATACGAGATTGGAAAGCGGTCCATCCCAGACGATTTAAAGCAACAATTAGCAGAATTAGGAGTTGATATGAATTGGCTAATAACTGGCTCTGGCGGGATGTTTGCTTCTGATGTTAGTGCCGAGAAATCTGTTACAACATTTATTACTCCGAGAGGCGGTACTGTTTCATTAAGTAGTACTGATGACTTTTCTTTGGTGCCACTTATCCATCAGCGCTTATCAGCTGGGGTGGGGCAGGATTATTTGTCGGATGACACTATCAGGCGAATGGTTCCCATTCCTAATATTTTAATCAACGGGTATAAGTTAGAGGATATAGGGGCAGCAGAAGTGCGCGGAGACAGCATGACTGGAATGATGCTATTTGATGGTGATGTTGCCTTTTTTGCTAAAAAGGTTATTTCACAGGATGGGGTATATGTGATCAATGTCGATGGCGAAGTTTACATAAAGCGACTTTCTTTCAATCCGTTCGATGGGAGTGTCACGATTATTAGCGAGAATGATCGCTATGCTCCCAGGACTGTTGATGCAGATCGGGTCGTCGTTTTGGGCAAGGTTATTGGGTGGTTTCATAAACATCCATATTGAGCCTATATATAATAAGGTATAGGGGGACGAGGAATAATCATGAAAAAGCTCATTATAATTGTAATGGTAATTTTTTTAACTTCCTGCTCTTTAGACTCCATGGCAGACGGCGTTGAGGTGAGGGTGATATCTTATTCTCAAAATGTTGTGGTCGAATCAGCCTACGATAACTATCTTGCTGAAATTTCTACAGTACTGACATGGGCTTCGTCGGAAGTGTCAGATGCGCAAGATCTATTAAGTAAGAATCTGATTCAACCTGAAGAATACTTAGAGCTTGTTGGAGGCATTAAGTCAGAAAAAGAAAACAAGCTGCTTGCCATTGAAGACAGATATAAAAGGATGCCTGGTATATGGAGCCCTGCAGCCGCAGTAATTGAATTTGTGTGCTCTAACCCATCAAGCACCAATGTGAGGCTCGTATTGCGCCTGAGATACTATGACGGGACCGTGGGGACTTCAGATGTCTTTCCTCGCCCATTACTGAAAGGGCAAACGTATTCTGAAAATGTTAGCATCAGAACTAGCAAATACATCTCCGAGATTATATCAATTGAAATTTTGAAAAACTAAACAGAGGCTCTTGATGCCATAAGGGCCTACCGAAGTACATTCTTTAATCCGCGCGATTTTACTTTGCCCAGTCGACTTCATCGCTGGGATTTTTTGTATTTATTTTCATATTTCGCTGGAATTTTACTCTTTAGACCCTTTGTTAAACGGGTCTTGGATTTTTGCATCGCCATATTTGGTAGCATGTTTATGATAGGAGATTGCCATTATGGATGCATATATTAAGCCACAATTGTTGGTGCTTATCCCCTTATTGATTGGAATTGGAAAGGCTATAAAGCCTAGCTTAAAAAAACGTTCTGACGGATCGACTGGAAGATTGATTCCTCTTTTGTTGCTGTTTACGTCGATATCCATAGCAACGGTGTATGGGTTCATCGCTACTACATATGTCGGCTGGCGAATGGTTCTGGATGCTGTTGTTATTACCGGCTTAGTTCAAGGATCTTTGGCAGCATTTAGCGCAATGGGAATGTATGACACAACCAGAAAGAAGGAGTAAAAATGTGGAAGTTGAACCAAAAAACGCATTTGAAAAGTTTATTTTCTGGTGCAAGAAGCACCATCTTGGCTGGCTTGCTTTTGCTGTTCTTATTGTTGCCGTGTTCTTTGCTGGCAAAAAGTTTGCCGGAACCAGCAAGCATGTCGGATCAGGAAATAGTGGCGGAAATGCAGGAGATCTGGCAAAGGCAGGAGAGCAGGTCGCAGCAGCGGCTGCAGGTGTTGCCGCAGGTGCAGGAGACCTTGGTCATATCGCCACAGGAATTGAGGATGCTGGTAAGCAGTTACAACCAGTGGTCGAGGGACTTGAGTCAGACCAGCGGGACAGTGACCGCCTTGAGCTCCTCCTTCTCGAATTACGTAGAAGAATCGAATCGAGAGATAGCGAGCTTAAAGAAGGAAAACAGCTGGTTGAAGATAGGGATTGGAGCGACGGCAGCGGCGGCGCTGACAGCACTGATTCTGGGCTTAGTAAAGTAGGGGGGCGCTGATGGAAATTTCTACCATCTTTGGTCTAGCGTCCGGCCTGGGACCTGCTGTTACGTTGGTTGTTCTGGTTCTTGCAATAGGGGTGGGAATAGGAACTCTTATTTTTACTGTTAAATCATTGGCAAAGTCTATTACGAATCAAAGCGAAGTTTTTTCACGACAGATGAGCGAAGCTAAGATTCGTAGCGATGAACGTGATGCCAGGATAGAAGAATTAATAACCAAGCAAGAGGTGCGAATTTCGTATATCGAAACCCGCTATGCCTCAAAAGAAGATCTTTATAAAGCTGTCGGGGGCTGGAGGCAAGAATATTTGCATTTAAGTCAACGGATTGACCAAATTAAGGGCAAGAGGGAGAGAGATACATGAGTAATAAAATTATAACCCCATCTCGGCATGCGGTGTTACGTGGTAGCATTTTGATGTTCTTGGTAGAGGTTTACCCAGAGAGGGTTGAAGAGCTTTCAATCGCGCAAATCAAATATGAGTATTACGAGTACGCAGACATTCTAAAAGCTTTGGCATACTTGGTTGACCGAGGTTATGTGGACAAAGAGGAAAATACTCACCCTGCTCGACCGAACAAAAAGGTACGAATGTATCGCGCTACCAGTAAAGGGATGGATGTAGTTGAAGGCACCGTTGCGGATCCGGGCGTTCTGGTGGAGAAGGAGGTCTAGCATGGCGCGAAGATCCAAAGCTGACTTGATGGGCATAATAGAGCGGATCGTCGAAATGTACGAAGTCGATAAAATGTCTATCCAAGAAATTGAAGATGTTTTGAGAGAAGAAGGGTTTGACATCTCCCGCGAAGCCATCAGAAGGTCTTTGAAAACATCAAAGAGTGTCGCCGCTCAATACACCAAGGCTGCAACTGAGGCTAGGGTTTTGATTGATGCAGTGCGAGACAATCCCAATACCGACGTCGTTGAGATAACTACAAACTTATTAACAAAGCAAGTTTTTGATTTTGTTCAAAGCATTGACAGTTTGACCTTTGATGATCCAAGCGACCTGATTGTTGCGGTCAACCGATTGGCTGATGCCCAAACACGCATAGCAAGACAGCGCCTCACTTTTCAAAATGGATATAACAAAGCCAAAAAAGATTTGGTTTTACGCTTACAAGCTGAATTAAAAAAACATCCTGATGTTTTAGATCGAATAATGGGCATCGTTTCGACTTTGGAGGCTAAGGAATGAGTGGTCTGCTGGTAGAGATTGCTGGACGTCCCTCTGCTGAGCGCAAAGAAAGCGAAAAGCGTAAAGCACGAGGCGAGGATGACTTCCAGTATTTTTGCGATACCTATCTATCTCATTATTTCACAAAAGCACCAGCGCCTTATCAGTTGGCAATTTACAAAGTTATAAATGACGGCCGGGTAGATGCCGAGACAGCTATAGAGCTTCGCAGGTGGACCCGAGAACCGTTTCGAAAATATGTAAGAGCAACAGAGGGCTTGCGGGGAATCATAGACATGGAACCTCGCGATCACGGAAAGTCTGTTCGCATGACATTAGCTTATCCGCTTTGGTGTGCCCTGTATGCTAAAAAGCGCTTTATCGCCCTGTTTGGAGCTACGGATGATGATGCCAAAGGTTTTTTAGAAAACATAAAACATGAAATTGATGATAATGAATTAATTGCCAAAGATTTTGGAGAAATGAGAGGGCCTCACTGGGGAGCCGGAAAGATTGTTTTGGCAAATGGGGTTGCTTTGACCGGTAAGGGAAAAGGAGCGTCGGCGAGAGGATTAAGACACCATGAATCGCGTCCTGATCTTGTAGTTATTGACGACCTATTAAAAGACGCTGAGGCAGACAGTCCAGACCAATGCGCAAAAGCGTATGGGTGGATTAAAAGAACTGCGTTTAACTTAGGTAAGGATTCTTTCATCGTAATGGTTAACACTCACTTTAATGACCATGACCCAATAACGATGCTACAGGACGAAGTTCTCTCTGGGAAGCTGGAGGGGTTTTTAGCCTTACGTTTTAGTGCACAACTTGAAGATGGCTCTCCGCTGTGGGAAAGTCGATGGTCTTATGCTGACTTAGCTCGCAAGCGTGCCGATGTTGGAGAGCTAGTTTACGATGTTGAGTATTTGTCTCTGTCGGTGAATTCCGAGGGGCGAATATTTGACCCTACTTGGTTTCAGTATTTTGATATCAAGGATGTCGAGTTGCCTAAAATGAAAGTAATCATGGGAGTAGACCCAAATGCTGAAGGTTCTGATGATGCAGCTCTCGTTGTTACAGCTCACGACTTGGTTCGTAAAATGAAATATGTAATAGCCTGGTGGTCTAAACCCTACGGTTCACACATGGATTTGTTTGACCAGATAATCCTTATGTATGAAATATGGTCCCCTGAGACAATTTACTTCGAAGAAATCGCGTTTCAGAAATTTTATAAGCAATTCATTTTGGAAAAAGCAATGGATCTTGGTATTATGCTGCCCTTAGCTGGAGCAAAGCCAGGAGGAGCTTCTAAGAAAAAAAGGTGCATGCAGTACCAGCCACACGTTCAGGCTGGAATTATCCGATTCAATGAAACACTCAAAGCTACAGATGAAATGTCTAAATTACAGGCGTTCCCTACTAAGGGAATCAATGACGGAATTCCTGATGCTTTGTACTACAGCGTGATACCTGCTACTGGTCCGGCAACTCCAGTAGGAGCAGCAGCTCAGAAAAAAGTTAACAGAATGAAAGAAATGATGAGGAGATATGTACATGGCAGATGATACAAAAAATCTTGACCAGTTAAGAATTATTCGCGACTCGCTGGTATTTCGCTACCTGCCCAATCCAGATGAAATGATAGCGAGATCTCCTCGAGGGCTTCTTACTTATGATGATATGTTGGCAGATTCTCGAATTGGAAGTCTTTTTTTAGATCGTAGAAATGGAACAACCAACTTGCCAGTTTATATAAGCGACACAGAGGACGAGCGAGTTAATGAATATCGTGACCTGTATCTGAAAGAGCAACGCATTAGAAAGCTTGCGTGGTTTTTACTTACTGGTGGCTTGAAGTATGGTTTTCGGCCAGCAGAAATTTTGTGGAAGCGTGATGATGCTGGCTGGCTTTTTATCGATAGTCTAAAAGGACACAATATTAATAATTACCGATTCAACGATGAAGGGGAAATGTGGTATGCAGGCTTTGGAGATCAGGCTCTTAACCAACCTTATAAATGGATAGTTCACCGAGTCGAAGGAGATGCCTATAACGAACCTTATGGCGTAGCATATATGAAGGGAGCTTACTGGCCATGGCAATTTAAGCGACTAGGTTGGCAATACTGGCTAACTGCGACAGAAAAGTTCTCCGTGCCTTCGCTGGCTGCCTTATTTGAAAATAGCGATCCGACTAAAGCCCGTCAGATAGCTGAAGAGGTAGCCGAGGCTGTGAGCTTAGTTTCCAGTGGCTCTGGAGGAGCTCTTGGAAATGTTAAAGAACTGAAGCAGCTCACTATGGCAGGGGCAGTCTCTGATTTTGACGTTTTGATTAAAGCATGCGACTTGCAAATAGCTTATGCAATGACCGGCCAAGCTCTTTCTACAAACGTCTCTGATACTGGCACGCAGGCACTTGGCACTGTTCAGGAAAGGACCAAGCAAGCTGGATATGAAAACGACGCTCGAGCTTTAGCTTATACGATGCAGCGTCTAATCGACATGTCAATAGAAGTCAATTTTGGCAAGGGTGTCGATACTCCTAACTTTATGATAGACACTGGCGACTATGCCAGCTTCAGCATTATTTGCCAAGCTATAGATCGTCAGATTCCCGTTTCTAAACGGGCGATTTACTCCCGCTATGGAATCGCTGAACCAGATGACGACATAGAGGGTGATGCTTTCTTAAAACCGATTCAAGAGTCTCCTTTTGGAATGGGAGCCAACCCATACGATAGGTTTGGTTCAGACTTTGCTGATGATGAGGGTAAAAAAAAAGTCCTGATTCTGGAAAGATACTAATGGATGAAGCTGAAAAGATTCGAAAAGTCATAGATTTGGAAGAGTCTGCATTTGCTCCACTGCAGCAAGACATAGCTGACACTTTAAGCTCTTGGATGTCTGAAGTAAAAAAGGATGTAAAGTTACTTGAAAGTGAGTTTGTGCCTGAAGTGAATCAGAGCATAATGGATCACACTTTCGAAGTGATGCTTGCATCTTTTATTTTAGGGATGAGCCATGTAGCCCCAGGTTCTTTTGACTTTGCAGACAAACTGCCACCAAAGCCAGTGTCTTTTGATGAAGCTGTGGCATTTTCAAAAGGCCGAATCTCTTTGACCCGTGACGATTATTATCAAATTAGCGACTCTCTTCGAGCTAGAGCATGGACCGTAGGAAGGCTTGCGCAGGTTGATGCAGTAGAGCGGGTGAGATCTCACTATTTGGCACAATTGACAGGAAAAGTTTCAAGTGTAGAAGGGTTTGTCGAATCACTGGATCTGGATGAAGCTTTAGGCGCCTCAGGCTGGGCTAGTGGCCAGGCAGGATATTTTGAGACTGTTTATCGAACGAACATTCAAAGCGACTACAATGCCGGAAGAGCTCAGCAATTTAAGAACAATCCGCCAGAGCTTTTAGAATTTATCGGAATTGAAGATGCTCGGCAAACTGATATCTGCGCACAGCGCACAGGTACGGTGCTCCCTCCGGACGATCCGTGGTGGGAAAGAAACTGGCCGCCATTGCACTATAACTGTCGCAGTACAGTTCGTGGAATTTATGCTGAAGAAGCTGCTAGCTACAATTTAGAGAGACTCGCTCCTCCTTCACCAAATTTAGTGAAGCCAGCTCAAGGGTCCTTTGGCCACAATCCAATCAAAGATAATGCACTTTGGAATATTACTCCTGCCCAGCAAGCTAGAATTTCTAAGGCAATGATACAAGAGGAGCTTAATGGTGTTGTCGGGCAAACGGTGTGCAAGAGCTTTGCAAATCCAAAAGAGGGCTTTATCTCAATTGATGTTCCTAAGGGTGGAGTTCGATATCCCGAAACAATGGCACCTGGTGATACGTCTTCGATGGCAGTAGATCTGGCGAGTGACAAGGGGTGGTTTGTTGAGCTCACTTCGGATAACAGAGCTTGGGTTAATGGAATGGATAAGTGGGCCATGCAGAGCTATGACGGAAACTCTGCTTCGATACGAAGTCTTTTTGATAAAGCTCGATCTGCATATTTGGATGTTCCAACATCAGGGGCTTCCACAATTGCTAAAGATTTGGCTGACGCCTTGGTGGAGGTGTCTTCCAAGCGCGATGTTTCACTGCTGGCAGTCAATCACGGGGGAAAGATTAGTTATTTTACAAAAGATCATTTTAGACAGCTGTTGAAACTTACTGACCAAGGGGCTCGCGAAGCTTTTATCACTTCTTTGTTATAAGCCGACAGCGTGCCCTAGTGAGCTTTTCTAGTTACAGACCCCAAATAGGACAGCTTGCGACCGAAGCCCCGTTGTACAACGTTGTTAAACGCCTTTGCAGGCAAATTGGATGCAAAGGAGAGTTGCCGGGAGGGGAAATCGCTCGAGATTGCCCCAACACCTGGCGTTTTGGATTTCTTCTTGCCTGTTTTTGATAGGCTGGAATTGTCTAATGATTCGAGCAAAACCAAGGAGGGTTTGCAATGGAGAGGGAAAAAACGATTAAGCGCATGGAGCTTGCTAGAGTTGGGCAGTTCGGAATGGACGGAGCTGAAATAACCCTAGAGGATCTGCGCGAAGTCAAAGAAACATTCGATGGGCATGCTCCTGTTTCAATCGGGCACGACATGACCAAGGACAAAGACTGGTGGCCAAGTTTTGGAAACGTAGTTGCCTTAGATCTTGAAGAAGCAGAAGACGGCATTAACGCCACTTTAAGTGGAGACGTGATGCTGGACATTGTTCTTGCAGAAGCTATTGACCAGGGTTTTTATGATGGTTGGTCAATTTCGATGCCAAAACGTGGAAGTGACTCTAAGCGCTATTTACACCATTTAGCGTTTCTCGGAGCGGTTCCACCTAAAATCAGAGATCTGAAAATTCTCAAAGAGCTTCGTGATAGCGGGGCCCCGAGCTTTGAAGGAGATACAGATTTTGCCGATTCGTTCTTTTTTCATCAGTCTGACTTTAAAGACTCTAAGCCTGAGGTCGCTCCGATCGAAGATCCCGGTGCTTCCAGCTCTGAGTTTTCCGACAAGCGGCTAGAGGCTGCTAAAAAGATGTTCAAGAACGCACAGAGGGCCAGAGTTAAAGCTGAACTGTCAAGCATTGTCCCAGCTGGAATAATGGGCAAGGTTTTGGAGTTTAGCGACAAGTTGTGTGAACTGGGACAGTCGTCCGATTTTTCTGATGACGGGGATGCAGTTTTAAACAACTTTGTGGAAATCGTGAAGTCTATTCCGGTAGGTCAAGGAGACCTGACCAAGAAGCACGACTTCAGTGATGCGCGAAAAGGCCATGAGCCGGTAGTGGATACGCTGGGCTTGGCACAAAAATATTAACGCACATGCTAAGTGCGGTGAGGAGATTCAAATGGAAGGAAGAACGATGTATGAGTCAGTCGATGTTAAAGAGGTAATCGACGGAAGACATCCGCCCGTGATCTTTCCCATGATAGCAAAATCCAATCAGGGAATCATTCCTGCAGGGTGTGTGCTGGCAAAAGATTCGGACGGGAAAATTGTCCCCTATGAAGTGTCGGAAGAAGACATGACAGGGGTTGTTGACGGAACAAATAAAGCTTTCACTCTTGAAAGTGAATCAGCTCCTTTGCTTCCCGGCACAATAGTTTTAACACACGGAGATGTCGAGCTGACCGACAATGGCTTTGGCGTTATTGGCGGCGTAGGGGGAGCGGGGGTTGTTGATTACGCCTCTGGTGTAATAAGCGTTACGTTTGGAACAGCTCCTGCTGATGAAAGTGACAGCCCTAAGGTAGAAGCATCAAGAGCTGTGGTAGGAGTTGCACTTCGCCCAGCTAACACTTCACGTGAAGATGTTATCTCGGTTGTTGTTCACGGCACAGTTTTAAAAAGCTCGCTTGTTCTCGGTGTCGATTCAGATGCGGTCAGTCAGGTTGCACTAGATGCACTGGAAGGTATCGCAATTTACGCGACTTTATAGTTTCGCGTCCTAATCCAAAAGAGGAGATTTTAAATGGATGTTTTGACTTTCATTCAAGGGTATTTAACTGTTTCGACAATCTCTAAATTGATCGAACGAAAGCAGAGACGAAGATCTGTGATTTTCGATACTATTTTTTCAAGGCGAACACAAACAGGCTTGCCATTTGTGCGCATGGATGAATATATCGATACAATCCGAAGTGTTCCAGTTGTTACTAGGGGCGGGGCTTCATTAACAATTGGTGGCGGGTCAAATTCGATCGCCATGATTGAACCGATGCCCATTCGCTTGAATCGCTTGCTAACTGGCGCCAGGATGAACGACCTTCGAACTTTATTTGGAGACGGAGGAGCGCGTGGTCAGGCTTTGATTCAAGCAGAGATTGACCGCATGGTCTTAAAGCTGATGGAGACCACTGATAAAACTCGAGATGCTTTGTGCGCCCAGGCGATCACAGGCAAAATCGATTATCAGATGGCAGCTGACAGCGGCTTTGTTCGCTATCAGGTAACGTATGGAAGCGGAAACACGCTTTCTCATACTGTTTCAAAAAAATGGGATGCCAGCGGGACCTCCATAGCCGACATCCTGACAGACGCAATTGCCGTCAGACGGAAGTTGAACGAAGAAGGAGCCTCGGGCGAAGTTGGCTTTTTAGTCTCTCCGGAAGTTTTTGTAGCTTTAGCTAATAAGATTACCCCGCTGCCTGATTCTAAGAGGCTGGGTGCGACGGTTACTGCGAACGAAATCACTGTCGCTGGCTTTATCTTTACATTGTGTGACGGCTCTTATGACGACAGAGATTCTTCCGGAGACGAGGTTGTTAAGCAAGAGGTTGCATCTGGCGCAGCAGTTGCCTGGGTTAAGGATATTCCAGAGCTCACTTATTGTGCTGTTGATGATTTGGACGGAAATCTTGAAGCGATTCCGTTCTTCTCTAAGACAGTGAGAGTTGAAGATCCGTCTGGAATCAGGGTTATTAGTGAGAGCAAGCCATTTCCCATGGTTAGCGAAAAGGCGTTTTGTTGGCTTGAGCCGCTTACACCTCCGAATGACGACAATTAAAGGAGCTGGCAATGGGAGTCGTTACTGTCAAAGACCTAAAAGCTGAAATTAAAACATATAATTACTCTGTTCTTACTGGCGGCGACGACAACATAGCATTGCGAGCAATTCAAAAAGCAACAATGTGGTGTGAGGCGAAAGTTATAGCTGCAGGCTCTGCTTTCGACCCCACACTGCCAATCAACAGAGAAATCGTTATAAAAAGGGCTTTGTATGAATTATACAGCTATGCTGAAAATGAAGACGTGGCACGGGATAAGCGTGAAGATGCCCTAGAGATGTTGCGAGCTGCCTATGGTGATGCTGTCGATTCTTCTGGGTATCAAGGCGGATCTGTTCCTGCTCAAAATTCACTTCCGGTAGTAAAGATTAAGCCTATAACCATTTCTAAGTTGCCAGATGCCAAAGGGAGGGGCAAATGAGAGTAACCGTAAAACACTCCCAGTTAGTTGATGTTAAGCCTCCAACCTTGCCAACCCTGCTTAGACAAGTAGGAGATTACATGGTTAGCTCGGTTCAGCGTCGAATTAACAATGGCATCGACCCCGAAAATGCTGCTCTAACAGTAGCTGTCAAGCAAGGATCTAAAACTTTGCGCGATCGGGGGCAGTTGTTGTCCTCTATTGCTGCTCACGTTACAGGATCCCAGGTTGCTGTTGGAACGAATCGCCAAGGAGCTGCAACAAATCACTTTGGCAAAACTATAACTGCAAAAGGTAAATGGTTGTGGATTCCGGCATCAAGTCGAACACGAACATTGCAGCGACGGTATGGTTTTAAAGCTTCTCAAGTTATGACAGGTCTGAAATCTAGTGGGCACAGTGTTTGGATTCAGAGCAAAACGGACTCTACTGGAGTTGTTCTTGCTAAAAAAGGCAAAAGAGGAAAGCCGTTTGTTGTTTTCATTCTTAAAAAGAGCGTTGTTATTCCAGCTCGGCCATTTTTATTCATCGACTCCTCTGATCGAGAAGCCATTATGAAAATGGCGAAACGACACTCGGGGGTGCCAGTGTGACGTACGAAGAACAAATTTCAGCTGTTTTGGACGAATTTAAAGATTATATGGAATCTGAAAATGATATAAAAGTCCTTTATGATCCACAACCGGTTTTAATTGCTGAGCCACATCTACGGATGACATTTACTGGAGCTGAGGAAAATGGAGCTTTTGATAAGTTAAAATTTCAGGGGTCCATAGTTGGAAGCGGAGACGGTCCAGACGTTTTCCTTCCTGCTGTTATAGCAATGTCTATGAAAGTTCAGGACATTTGGAGTGCTTGCAGAGCTACTAACGGACGCAGGTGGATTGAGATTCCAAGCAAAACTGGAGTTTTGAGAATTTTTTTCCAATCCGTTCAAAATTCATCTGGCCAATTTGTTCAGAATGAAATTTATGAAAGTGAAGCCAGGCAATGGGCTTACACATATGCTGAGCCACACGTTGTGGTTCTAGAATTTAGGAAGGAGATGCAAAGATGAGTGGACAAACCATCTACAAACCGGACGGGATCGATGGAAGGTTGTATCCTGTCACACTAGGGACGCTACTAACACATGAGTCGGCATCGTTCAAGGGAGGGTTCTGCAGAATTGAATCTCTTGGAACATTAAGCAAATTCGATGGGGTTAAGGACTCTTCCATCAGCGACGGAGAGGACCCTCACGTTGGTAGTGTTGTTTTTCTGTCAGAATGGGAAAAAGTAGGCGATAACCCACTAGCCGAAGGCGATACAGCGATACCGTTCATTCTTGATGATACTGACGCCTGCTGGGTTACAGATCGTGGTCGTTCTGTTTCGAGAAACGTTTTTGACAAAACAACTCAGTGCCAGGCTAAACGCGGGGAAAGAGAATATTCATACAACGCCAGCGGAGACGAAACCGGATCCATAAGCGGCTTGTATGCGATTGGTTCTGATTGGCAGCGCGAGATTGACTCTCGGTTTATTGAGCGCACAATCGATAATGGAGAAGGCAAGCTAACAAGAGTTGCCAGAAAGAACACTGCATTGTTAACAGCGTTCAGTTACAGAGAGACATCAATTGCGGGAGAGCAAGAGATCTGGCTTTTTAGAGCACTTTATGTGACAAGCATCACTACTGATGCGCCTCAGGACGGATCGGTGGGCTTCAACTTTAACTACACTGCTGGCTGGAGACGACAAGTTGAGCGAACCGTTGCTGCTGTATCAGTTCCTCCAATCGAATAAGGAGGAAGTATTATGTCTAAGCTGAAAGCCAAGGCAAGGCAGGGAGACCCGTCTTTAATCGACTTTGTCGATCAGCTGGGTGAAGTTGTAGAAAATGCAATTTGCGTGCCCGGATCTGTGCGGGTCTCGGCTACTCAAATAGAGTGTATGGCAAGGGTTGTCATCACAATTAACAATAAGGAGAAGGTGCATGAGGATAGTTCTGCAGAAGACAAGGACTTTCATTCCGACGTTCAATCGGAACAAGGAGCTTCCGGAGAAGGAGCAAATCATCGTCGAGTATCAAAAACCAAACGCTCGACAAAGGCGGACACTTCGCAAGAACCTCTATCAGAGTGATGGAGAAGGGCAGTCTATTAAGTTTGAAATTTTCACTGATATAGACGGCACAATCAGAGAAATTCCATGCAAAATCAAGCGATTTTTTGTGGAAGAAGATGGCAAAGCAAGTGAGATTACATCCCTTGCCCAATTGGTAGAAATAGAAGGCGAGGCAGTCGGGCTTTTTACTGAAATCTTAAATGAGATCTGGAAGGATGACCTGACAGCCGAAGACTTAAAAAACTCAGAATCGGCTTCCGTTTAGAGCTGGATGGGCATATCGGAGTTGTTAGAAGTGCTTGGTACGACGAACAGCCTATCAAATGCGGAAGTCGAATTATAAAGCGAAAAGAGATTCCAAAATATGACACGCAAAATCTAAGATATGCCGTTGAAATTTGGAACGAATGGAAACGTTTTGGTCTGCCGGGGGGAGGTGGTCCAGATGGAGAAACGGCAGGACTGATCGACTTGCTTACAGAAATGGAAAATGAATTTGAATCAGCTCAAGCTGATGCTCGGTCCCGGTGAGAAAAATCATCGGGACTTTTTTGTATCATTAAGGCAGGAGACGCAATGGCTACCATTACCACAGATATTCTTCAATTAATTATCGAGGCTGACCAGGCTGATGCTCAAGAAGTTCTAAAAAATTGGCGCAAAAGCGTTGATGATGCAAAGGTTGCTCAAGAAGCCTTAGGCGCTGCGACTGAGGCTTCGACAGTAAAAGTTAGTCAATTATCGCCAGAGATTAGTGATGCTAATCGCGTTTCTAATCAATTTGCCGATACTCAAAAAGCTCTTGGCGAGGCCATCCGTGCTGCTTCTTCGGCATCTGCTGAAGGAGCTCAATCTCACGAAGACTTGTCCGCAGCAGTCAAGGAAGCTTCGACAGCCAGTGGAAATGCTGTCGCAGAGCTCCCCGAGCAGGAGAGAGCTTATAACAACATAGGCAGAACAATCGATAGTTTAGTTGTTAAGTATCTCTCATTGGCTACAATTTTACGTTTGGTTGTCAGGGAGTTTAGAAATTCTGTTCAGCAAGGAACTAGAGACATTCAGGATCTCGCTAGGCTACGCGCCGTCATTGAAATAACTGGGAAGTCGAGTGAGCTGTCAGCAAGCCAAATTAGCAAGTGGGCATCCTCTTTAGAGCAGTCTTTTAATGTTGACAAGAGTAGTATCATGCAAGCCGCTGCCGGTCTTATGACTTTTGAAAACATTGATAGCAGTAGCATTGAAAGAATTTTTCAAATATCAACAGATTTATCATATGTATGGGGCTCTGAAATTGGGACCACTATTGTTAATATTGGAGAAGTTTTAGAAGATCCGATTTCAAACATGGATTCCCTGCGTCGCATGGGGGTTCTAATTAGCACTGAAACGAAGCAGGTTGTAACAAATCTTTTAGAGCAAAACGCTAAATATGAAGCTCAGGCAGTTCTTTTGGATGAGATCCAAGAAAAAGTCTCTGGTGTGGCTAATACCGTTGCCAATACTAATGTTGGAAAATGGCAACAATTAGGAACGACATGGAAGGAGTTTACTAGAGAGGTTGGAATTAACTTTATTGCCGGAATAGAGACTGGTGCATTTGGGTGGACTGGGAAACTTTTAAAATGGGCTTCTAGCCAGCTGGCAGCAGATACTGAACGCATAACAATTGGTTTGCTGACCGAGAGCAAAAACATTCAGAGCGATCTAGCCAATTGGTCTATAGATGAGATTGAAAAAGCTATAACGTACTTGGGAGAAAGAGCTCCAGGGGCGTTTTGGAAACAAGAAGGTGATTATCAAGATCTTAAAGTCGCCCTGGAAGGAATATTAATCCTTCGACATCAAGAGGCTGAGGCGGCCGTGGCGACTGCTGCAGCTGACAAAGCTCGCGAAGAGGCAGCAAAGGCCAGAAGAGCCATGCTTGAAGCTGAAGTCTCTCTTGCTGATGAATTGCGAATTGCCTGGGTTCAAACAGACGAGGGGCGGGGGAAAACTCTACTAGAAGAGATTGACCGACTGAGTGCGCAGCAAAAAGCTGATAAGCTACTCCTTGAAACTTACCGTAATGATCCTAGCGCTGATCTTGAATTGGTTAACATCGTTAAGGGGCGAATCGGTCTTTATGATGCAGTGATTGAGGCTCGCCAAGCTGAATTGGACGGGCTAGCAGATCTGATTGATGATTCTACAGAAAATTATATTACTAAAATTTTAGGAGGCAAGGATGCTACGGAGTTTTCTTTGAGCATTCCGGTTTCCTATGATTTTGGAGATCGTAGCGAATCTGCTCTAATGCAAGAGCAGTTGTCTGTCCTAAGGTCAAAAATAAATGAAATCTGGACAGCTGGGCCAGCAGAAGGAGATTCAGGGGAGTGGCAAAATGCAATTGATGCTCTGTTTGTGCGCTATTCTGACATTTCGGGAGAGATGGAGAGGCAAAAAACACTTGCGAACGACCAGAAAGGCGCTAAGGTTGAGCTTGTAAAACTACTCTCTGACCAAGAGGTGGCAGAGCTAGCGTTGATTGAGTATGCAGCTGTTATTGCCGCATATGAGAGCGAAGGGCTTATTACTGCTGAGCAAAGAGCTGCTCTGTACGATCTTGAAGTGATACGACTGGGCCTTGTAGTTGAGGAAGCAAGGAGTCTAAAAGATCACTTCGGTGAAATGGGCGAAGCTCTGAAAGAGCAGTTCTTAACGGCCGAGGCGATGGGAGAACGACTCAGCGGAATTTTCTTTGACATTGGTTCTGCAATGGCTGCCGGAAAAGACGGGCTTGATGCCATTGGAGACGGATTGCAGTCTTTCGCCAGTGATATTCTTGGCCAAATCTCATCGATGGCAATTGCAGCTGGGTTGCGAATGATAGTTGAGCTTGGTGTAGCGGGACTTCCTGCTGCAATCGGACTGTTTGCGCTGGGTGGGGTTGCTGGCATCGGGGCAGGATTCTTCAGTAGCTCTGGCTCCGGGATAGACTCCTCAATCATGTCATCCTTAAATGAAGAGTTAGCAGTTCGAGAAAAGTTAAATAAACAACTTCAAGAACAACTTGATGTCGAAGTCGATTTGCTGAGAAGACAGCTCGATCGTAACTTAATTAGTGTCGAAGATTATCTTTCTGGAGTTACTGAGATAAAAGGACAAAGAACCTTTGGGGATGCTCAGTCTGATATTTTGAGCGCTACCAGAACGAAGATGACAGAAATTGATGCAAAGCTATCTTCAATGTCTGGATGGGATAAGTTTTGGACAAATAAAGATGAAAAGCTAGAATCTCAATCAGAAAGAATCGCAGCTCTTGCAGCCCAAGTAAATACTGCAACAGCTGACGAATTACGAAAGATAATGCAACAACTACAAAGTCTGGGTGTTGATTTGAGCTCTGTCCCAAAGTTTGCTTCAGGGGGCGAGTTTATTACGAATGGGCCAATGTTAGCGATGCTCGGCGATAATAGATCTGGGCGCGAGCATGTTCGGATTACTCCAGTCGAGTCACACGGTTCTCCAGCAGCCAGTCCTACTATTATTATTAATGGTGGAGTTTGGGGGATTGAAGATCTTTACAAAAAATTGGCAGTGGTCGGGATAAAGATAGGAGATCGCAATCAATGACATATGAAGTTCTAGTCATAAAGCTTATTTATCCAAATGGAAGTTCTCGCGATGTTTCTAGCCTTTTAGTTCCCGACTCATATCAGGAAAAGCTAACCCTGTGTGGCGAGGATTATAAGAGCACAATTAACTCAGTAAGTTTTTCTTTATATTATGACCGAAGCTTATTTTTGGATCTGGCTATGATGACAGACTTGCTGAAGGTTTCTGTTTGGTCAAATTTGGATGAAATTTTTCGGGGATATATGGACCCTGCCGGAACAGTGCAAATTGTTGGGCAAGATGAAGTAAGTCCTATTCCTGTTGAAGTTGTGGATCAGCTCTCAGTTTTAGACGCAAAAGTGGTTGATGATTTGTCTTTCCCGCCTGCCTTGGGCGATGCTCCATGGAAGGTGTATGACCCAGAAGATTTGCCTCATTCTATTTTGTTTGATTTGCTGGTGCGCATGAATTTGCATGAAAACATATCACCTTCAGCACCTGCTATTTTAGATGTTGTTCAGCAGTATTCAGTCACATCTACAACAGGATCTTGGAAACAGGTTGTTGATGACCTTCTCTTTGAGCGTCGGATGGTTATAACAAGTGAGGGTCCTTTTGTAACGTGGAGACCGTGGTCTGAAGATTCTCCAGTCCCTATTTCAGTAATAACAGAAGAGCACTTGCTTTCGCAAACACCTCTATCTATTGGCACCCGGTATGACCGCCATGATGGAGACAAAGTGGAGTGGTCTAAAGCTTCTTTAATTGAGAATGCCAGGCTGTGGGAAGGTTCTACTCCGATTGATGGGGATGGACTGTTCCCGGGAGAGCCAATAGCTGCAGGAGATTACTGGCCGGAAGATTCGGATATACAAGAAATATGGCAAGAGTTTCAAAAAAGTTGGCTTGATATTCCTTATTTAACTGGATCTACTAGGCTCAAAAATGACGACCTGTCGCTACTTACTACCGGCGCATGGTATGTAAAAGATGGCAAAGATCCACTTGTTGAGCTAGATCCGGTTGAAGATGGTCTTACTGTTGACTTTAGGGCAAAGCGGGCACGGCTGAGATATCGGAACAATGGAGAGTCAGCCCAGAGGCTTTACTATACCTATATATATGGGGATGCTTTAATTCGATCGCAAAAGCTCGACGTGACAGTCCCTGGGACTGCTAGGCGTCCAGAGACATATACTTCCATAACTATTTTTGATTCAGAAACTGCAGATCGACTGGCACATGCACTATATAACGAAAGAAGATATGGAAAGGTTCAGGTCTCATTTAAACTAGAAGCTGCTTTTAAGCCAGGTGATGTTGTCGAGATTTATCATCAATCTGAAGACTTGCGAATTCTTGCTAGAATTATAGGTCGATCAATTACGCGGGGCTCCTCCGGCTTATATTCGTATACCGCTACAGGGTGTGCTGAAGTTTCCGCCGGAACTGCCAAGCGAAGCGGTTATCAAGGGTCAACAATTAATCGCCCTCCCATTGTTCCACAATACCAATATGCTCCCACAACGGACGGACCTTGGCATACACCATATATAGAGGGTGACTTTTATTATCGATTAAGTGTAGACGGCGGGGTGACGTGGACAAGCGCCATAAGATTTCGAGGAGAAGCAGGTTCTCCGGCACCTAGATATTTAGGCAAGGTGCTTGAATTGCCTCCTGATCCAGAAGTGCATGACTTTGTTCTTTTTGGCGCAGAGGACACAGGCGGTTATTTGTTCGGCCGCATTTATGTTTGGGACGGATCTTCTTGGGTTGAAAACCATGAGTCAGACTACATAATGGCTGCTACTGCCGATGCTCAAAAGCTAGCGCACTCTACTGGCAAAACTGTTTATGCTGCAGAGGTTTTTGCTTGGTATTTTGTAGGTCGAAATTTAGTCATAGGACCTGGAAATGGCACGGCAGGCTCAGGACTGCTTTTTGAGATTTTTAGTGGTGATGAAAATGCTATTCCTATTGTTCCGCCAGTCATTAGGGCTTTATACGGTGACGATAAAGTTTGGGAAATTGATCCTCTTTCCGGAGACTTTGAAATTGGCAATTATGCTGGGGGGAAAGGGGCGATTTATAGAGGAGCCACTGGAGAGTTTTTTGGTAAGTTTAGCGAACTAAGAAACGTTTTACCTTATCAGTTTATGGACTCGCTGGATTCGTCTCACCCGATGGAAACAGATTTTTTTATTCCAACAGACACGGTTCGAATAGTTAGCGTTAAAGTAAATGCCAAAGGATCTAAATATCGAGCGTATTCATACGCCCTAGACTTTCAGGAACCGGGATATTGGGGCCGATCTACTGAAGCTGCTACACCATCAATGAGTTTGACTTTCAACTCTTTTGGTTCTACGGGATCCGGCGGAGACCACACGCACACTTATAGTTTGGTTAGCGGAGTGGCCTACAATTCCGGAGGTCATAGCCACTCTCTGAGTGTTCCATTTTGGGATAATGCTAGCACTTCTAGCGAGAATGCGGGAGGAGGCTATCACTCACATGGTTACAGAGTCCCCACAGGAATTGATGGCGATGGCGCACACAGTCATAGTTTGAGTTTTTCTAGCGCAAATACAGGAAGTTCCGGTGGTCACTCTCACTCGGTATCTTTGGCCTCGGGAATCACAGGGGGGTCTCACTCTCACTACTTTGATATGGACCACTCTCATTCCATTGCTTTCGGGATTTATGAAGGAACAACTCCAAACAATGTTGTGCTGTATATCGATGATGGCAGCGGATACGGGACGGGGATTTCGTTAGGTTCAGGCTCGGTTTTGGCAGCAGATTTAGACATCACCTCGCACCTTAGCGGAACTGGTTGGAAGAGTTTGAAATTTACTTCATCGAGAATGGGTAGAATTAATGTTCAAATAATTGTTGAGGTGGATATCACCGCATAGAGGTTGAAGTTTTTTGCAAAACCCATCGGAACTATGGCGAGACTCATCGTTGAATGAGCGATAGGAGAAGTTGAATGAAGGATGCGCATGTAAGAGAAAAAGAAATCACAACGGCAAATATTAAATATCTGGTAGTCGAAGGCGACGCCATCGATATTATTCGATTTCCATTAGCAAGAATGTATGAAGGGCATGACCTGTATGATGCCACTATTCACTGTTTTTTTGAGTTTGAAGATGGCTCTGGAGATGCAGATATTCTGACTAAGGAGATCTCTTCGGGGGGCGATATTGTTTACGCATATTGGCAAGTGAAGGGGAACGCTACAAGCAAAAGTGGCAAGTTGCAAATTCAGTTAAAAGCGGTGAAGGATTCAACAGTAATCTGGCACACAAAACCTGCAACAATTTTTGTAGAAGCGTCGCTAACTCCCAATGAGCTCGGGACATTTACTCCAACAATTTTAGATCAATATTTATCCTTATACCAAGGCCTTGTAGGGGAGGCGGAGGCGGCTAGAGATAAGTCAGAGAAATGGGCTGAGGAGAATGAAGATACAGCCGTTGAGCCTGGTATGTATTCAGCCAAACACCACTCGATTAAAGCCACAGCCGCACAATTAGCCTCCGAGAGTGCTCGCGATAAAGCTGAAGATTGGGCTGAAAAAGCTGAGGATGCGGAAGTTGAAACTGACATGTATTCAGCCAAGCACCATTCAGCCAAAGCAGCAGCAGCTCAAGTTGCATCTGAAAAAGCGCGTGATGATGCTGAGTCCCTTTATGGAGACCTCTCTGCAGTAGAAGCAGCCAAGCTTGCCGCGCAGGATGCCCGTGATAAGGCCGAAGACTGGGCTGAAAAAGCTGAGGATGCGGAAGTTGAAACTGGTATGTATTCAGCTAAGCACCACTCTGCCAAAGCAGCAGCGGCGCAAGTTGCATCTGAAAAAGCACGTGATGATGCCGAGTCCCTTTATGGAGATCTTTCTGCAGTAGAAACAGCAAAGCTTGCTGCACAGGATGCCCGCGACAAAGCCGAAGATTGGGCTGAGGAAGCTGAAGATGTGGAAGTTGAAACTGGTATGTATTCAGCTAAGCACCACTCGGCTAAAGCGGCCAAGTCAGCCTCAAGTGCCGATGATTCAGAGTATCAGGCTTTATTGGCAAAACAGGCAGCGCAAACAGCTCAGGGGCTTGCAGAAGAAGCTAGGGACGATGCTCAACTTGCTAAGGGGCAAGCTCAAGCCCTTTATGGAGATCTCTCTGCAGTAGAAGCGGCAAAACAGGCAGCTCAGACAGCAAAAGGCCTTGCTGAAGATGGCAGAGATCGAGCTGAAGAATGGGCAGAGAATCCAGAGGATGCCGAAGTTGTTACTGGTAAATACTCTGCGCTCCATTGGGCTGAAAAAGCTCATAAATCAGCTCAGGCAGCTCTAGCCGCGGACGCAGCGGCAAACAAGCAGCTCTCTTATAATGGGACGCTGTATCAGTATTCACTAAAGCAGGCTATAAAGCCTGGATTTATAGCAATTTCCTTTGAGGAGGTAATCTAATGGGTATAGATTCTGTCATTCCAAATGGCTACCAAATGCAGAGCCTTATCGACAGGCCCCTGCCACTGCGCCAAATGGATGCAGCGCTCACAATCAAAAGCGCACCGGTCGTAGGGACGGTCACGGTACAGTCGTCAGCAGCGGTAGAATTAAAGATTGGGTCCACTCCACTGGCAAGTCGGTCACAAATTGTGGTAAGGAATCCCAGCATTGACACAGCTGTTCGTATCGGACCATCCGACATCACTACAAAAAAGGGCTTCATCCTGGAACCGTTAGGTACCGTCACAATCAATCAAGACCCAGAGACTGCAGTAGCTATATACGCGCGATCGGTGGGATGGGAAGTAAGCCTGGAGGTTATTGAATCATGACATACGTTTTAGAGCGCGATGGGGATGTTACGAATATTCTCATGGACTTCACCGATGAAGGTGTAGATTTGCAGGTCAGCAGAAAGGTCGCCGGAGACGAGGCTAAGGCTGCTGATTACGTGAAGGTCCTGGAGGCTGATGCTCGTCGGGATTTCGCTGATAAGTTCCCTCCACCTCCGGTGGAAGATCATCCTGAGGAGGAGATGGAATGAAGGTAAACAACGGACAATATACAATGAAAGCGCTTGCTGATCGAATCTTTGCTATCGAGGACGAGCTCACGCAGTATTGGCTCGATAATGGCAAGGTGGGTATCACTGATGAGGCGGTTCAGCTCGACTTCCGCACCCGCATTGAAGAGGCATCTTTTGGCCGCAATACAGTGCGCTATGACAACAACGGGCAACCTTCAATTCTGGTCAAATTTCTACCGGACGAAAAGAGCAAACTCTCATATTTGTTCGGCGATAGTACTGCTGGCATCCATCCAGCTTTCATCATTGATGGAGTAGCGAAGCCTTGGTATCGTGGTAAGTATCAAATGGGCCGTGTGGGTGGAACCAACTACCCAGTGTGTTTGCGTGGCTTAGAGCCTTGGTACACCATCACGTACACCGCAGCTCAGCTTGCCGTCACTGACAAGGGGAATGGCTATGGGCTACCAACCTTACAGATGGAAGCGTTTATCGCTTTGGCTGCTGCACGCAACGGCTTTGACATCGGAGGTAATACACAATACGGCCGATTCTATTATGGCCAAGACGAGATTGGAGTAGCTGCCGGTTATTATAGCGGCAATAATTATCTGCACACCCTTGGAGGGTCAGGACCGCTATCATGGAGTCACGACGGCACGCCCTTCGGGTGCTTCGATATTGTTGGCAATACCTGGACTTGGACCGGGGCTATGCGGACTGTCAATGGTGAGATTCAGACCTTCCCCAACAATAATGGCGCAGGATCTCTTAGGACTCCGACAGCTCATGGTGCAGGATCAGCAAGCTGGAAAGCCATTGATGTAGATGGAAATCTTGTTAATCCAGAGGCTTCACTGTCGCTTTGGGCAGATAGCACTTCATACGTTGAGAATGAAGCCATTATGCACAATGGCGTTCGGTATGTTGCTTTAAACGACCACACTTCTGACTCGACAACAGAGCCAGGTGTAGGGGGTGCATGGGAAACGGATTGGGTGCGAAAGGGAACACTGCACTACGCTTACGTTAATAGTGTCGTAGTTATGACTGACCATGCTGAAGGGCTGAGCGATACGAGCAGGAGCATCGTCTTTGGTAATCTTACAGCAGACATACCAGTTCCAACGATTGCCTATGCTCTTGGCCTTTTCCCGAAGTATCCTGGTCAGCGTGGGTACCTCTACGTTCGAGACGCTGAGCGTCTGCCCATCCGGGGTGGCAACTACGAGAGCACTAACGATGCGGGGCCAGCGGCCTTGTTCCTGGGCAACGGTCGGAGCAGCTCGAGCAGCACCCGGGGGGCGGGCCTGGCTTATAATGGTAGCTAGAACTGAGCAACTGTTAACTGAAAACTGAGTGGAGGCGGGGTATGACGAAAATGTCGAAAATGGAGATCAGGGCAGATGACATCATCCAATATGGTTACATTGCAACAAGACAATTCCCCAAGAGTGAAAAGTTCACCCTTGCCACTAGGCTAACTGATCAGATGTGGGAAATCGCGACGCTGGTAAGCGGCGCCTGCGATGCGCAGTATGGCAGCGACAAGCTCAAGCTGATGAAACAGGCAGACATGGAGCTGCGAAAATTAAAAATCATGGTCCGAAATGCCATGAAGCTTGAGTTTTTACCGTTTAAAAAATATGAACATTGGGCCAAGCTGAATGATGAGCTTGGAAGGATGATCGGCGCATGGATGCGCCAGATCTCAAATAGAAAGGGGTAGGGTCTATAAGAGCGTATGCCCATCCGGGGTGGCAACTACGAGAGCACTAACAATGCGGGGCCAGCGGCCATGAACCTGAACAACGTTCGGAGCAACTCGAACAACAACCGGGGGGCGGGCCTGGATTATCTGCGCAGCCTGAGCGCATCACTTACGAGTGGTGCGAGAGTGCACAGAAGATAAGGGACGCTATTCCTTCCGTAAAGGTAAAGAGAGAAATGAATGAGGGTGGCCCGGCAAGTACCAAAGCGGGAACGTGGGGCTTGTCCTCCCTTTAATAATAGGAGCAAGGATGCCAATTACATACAATGATCTTTGGGAAAAATTCATTGACTTTGAGAATCTGTACAACGCTTATGCTACTGCAAGGAGCGGAGGGCACCGAGAGGATATTCAGGTCATGCGATTCACCTACGACCTGGAAGCAAATCTCATCAACTTGCAGAACCATTTGATATGGGAAACATGGAAGCCTGACCCAGTTTATACATTCACCGTATACGAGCCGAAAAAGCGGGTAATCCATGCTCCATCGTTCCGTGACCGTGTGGTCCATCATGCGCTTTATCAGGTCGTCGGAAACCTCTTTGAGAACAAAATGATTGGCCAGACCTATGCTTGCATAAAGGGTCGCGGTCCCCTGCTCGCTGCCCTTCAAATGAAAGAGTATCTGCAGAGTTACCCAAGCGATCAACGGGTCTATGTTGGCAAGTGCGACGTTAGTCAATATTTCCCTTCCATATCACACAGCTACATAAAGAGTCAGATCCGCCGGACTGTCTGTGACAAGCGGGTACTTTACATCATGGATACACTTATCGATCAGAACGGAATGGATCAGGGGCTCTATATCGGATCACTTCCCAGTCAGCTTTATGCCGGCATTAATCTCTCACCTCTCGACCATCGGATGAAAGACGATTTGGGAGTCAAGCACTATACCCGTTATATGGACGATTTTAACCACATATCCAGTGACCTAAAACGCGCCCAGGAGTTGTTCATCGAGTCTGAGCGAGTGCTGGCTGTTGCAGGGTTACAGATGAATCCAAAGAGTCGAGTAATACCAGTTACTCATGGAATAGACTTCTGTGGCTACAGAATCTTTCGTGACCACTTTCTCCCTCGCAAGCGCAATGTTAAAAACGCTAGAAAGCGCATACTGATGCGTATCGAAGAATACGATCGCGGTGAGATCGAATTGGCTACCGTAAGGGACACCATTATGTCATTCCTTGGATATATGAAACATTGTAGCGGCTATAGAACTACAGAGAATTTGCTCAACGAAATACTGATCAAGGGCCGGCCGTTCATTGAGAAGAGGGAAGTCGTGTGAAAACAGAGTCAACTAGTTCTTTTTAACTTTTAAAATCTGTGTTGAGAAACGGTCATCATGCCACGATTAAACACACTTAGACACGAATTAACACGGAAGAATTGTCAAAACAGGGCGGAAAAATTTTCAAAACGGCGGAAAAATTTTCATTTTTCGGCGGATTGTACACCCGCCGCTATGATGTCTTTGGTGTT
>Ga0265293_10002873_pt1 | contig 33244 bp, 31 predicted proteins | sample Munlanlewell138R_FD_192505 | JGI IMG/M metagenome (GOLD analysis project Ga0265293, IMG submission 192505) | Leachate microbial communities from a municipal landfill in Southern Ontario, Canada - Leachate well 138R | ecosystem: Engineered > Solid waste > Landfill > Unclassified | place: Canada... | reverse complement strand
AGACCGTGCATATTATTTGTCTCCCGGTTCTCGCAGATTCTTAGATGAAAAGAAAGCAAAAGATGATTTAGGATTCCGTTGTGCAATGACACGCGTTGGTAGTCCTTCTTCTTTTAAATAAAATTTTTTATATTGTTAATAATAAGCCCCTTTTGGGGCTTTTTTTTTGAGTATGCGTGTACAAGATTTTTATGAACAAATATTTGTTCACTTCCCCAAAATTTCAATTGATTCAAGAAATGTATCTCATAATGTGCTTTTTTTTGCATTAAAAGGTGCACGATTTAATGGAAATGAGTATGCATTATTAGCTCTTGAACAAGGTGCTGCGTATGCAATTGTTGACGATGAGTCTATTGTAAACACACACGTAATTTGTGTGCCTGATGTTTTAATTTTTTTACAACAATTAGCTGCATATCATAGAGAACAAACCAATATTCCTATTATAGCTATTACAGGTACAAATGGAAAAACTACAGTAAAAGAACTTGTAGCAACGGTGTTGTCGCAAAAATATTCTGTAACATACACACAGGGAAATTTAAATAATCATATTGGGGTGCCTTTAACTGTTCTGTCTATTTCGCAAAATACCGATATTGCGGTAATAGAAATGGGAGCAAATCATATGGGAGAAATTGCATTCTTATGTGATATTGTGAAACCTAATTTTGGTATTATTACCAATGTCGGGAAAGCTCATTTAGAAGGATTTGGTAGTTTTGAAAATGTTGTGTCAACAAAAACAGAATTGTATAAAAGTGTTGCACTCCAAAATGGAAAACTGTTTGTTGATGCTGATAATGCAATTTTAATGGAGGCTGCTAAAAATATACAATCAAAAATTTTATATTCAACACAATCTCGCTCGGTATATGCATACGCTATCCCTAAACACGATGGTGTTTGTGCTGCATTTGATTTTTATTCAGATTCGTCTTGTGTTTCTGTGCAATCTCAATTGTTTGGGGAATATAATAGTAAAAACATGCTTGCTGCTGCCACAATTGGTCGTTTTTTTGATGTGCCATTTGAGAAAATAGCGTATGCTTTGCAAAATTATACCCCCTCTAATAATCGCTCGCAAATAGTTAAAACTCAAAAAAATACTCTTATTCTTGATGCCTATAATGCGAATCCTTCAAGTATGAATGCTGCAATTACGTATTTTAATTCTGTGGTGTTTGAACCTAAAGGTGCTATTATAGGCGAAATGTTAGAACTTGGAGACGCTCACAATGAGGAACATGCAATTGTGCAAACATTACTTTTATCAAGTTCTGTTTCTTTTGTGTATTTTGTAGGTAATTGGCAACATACTAACGACCCACGTTGTAAGTTTTTTGCAAATTCTAAAGAACTATTTGTGTACTTGCGAAAACATCATGTGCAAAAATCTTTAATTTTAATTAAGGGCTCACGCGGTATAGCTTTAGAAAATGTTATAGAATTATTGTAATAAAATGTATTATTGGGGAATTACAATCCGCTTTTTTCTTAAAATGTATTTTTGAAATAATATGCTTTTGTTATGTATTTCTTTATGTTTTATGTGATTCTTTAAATTCTGTAATTTTTGTCTTTTTTCTTGTAGAGTTGGAATTGCCTTTTTGAAATCTTTATGAGCTTTCATAATTGCCTTGGCATTTTTTACATCTCTTTTTAACAAAAATCTGCACATGGCTACGTAATCTAAACAAATACGTGTTGCAATAATTCTTTTATAATTTGTGTAAAAGATGTTTTTATATAATAAAAAGAGATTGTTTCTGAAATTTAAATATGTTTTAAAAGGATTTTCCTTTGGCAATGTGCCGCCTCCTATATGATACATTGTTGCATGTGGATTATATTTTATTGTATATCCCGCATTTTTGAGTCGCCAACATAAATCAATTTCTTCCATATGTGCAAAAAAATCAGCGTCAAATCCTTCCATTTCATGGAAAATGTCACTTTTAATACAAAATGCTGCTCCTGTTGCCCAAAAAATTTCACATTCACTATCGTATTGTCCTTCATCTTTTTCTATATGATTGAACAAACGCCCACGGCAAAAAGGATATCCATATTTGTCAACAAATCCGCCTGCAGCACCAGCATACTCAAACATTGTTTTATTTGCAAATGATTTGATTTTTGGCATACAAGCCGCAGTGTTTTCTTCGTTTTTAAGCGTGTTAATAAGAGCTTGTGTCCACAAGGGAGTAACTTCTATATCTGTATTTAAAAGGATATAATATGTTGCATTAATTTGAGAAAGTCCTCTATTATATCCTTCTGCAAATCCATAGTTTTTATCAAGTTTTATAATACGAACCGAAGGATAGTTACTTTCAACATATTGCATGCTCTCATCAGTTGAAGCGTTGTCAATAATCCATATTTCTGTGTTTTCGTTTTCGGAATACTCTATCACCGTTTGTAAAAACTGCGACAAGAACTGTAATCCATTCCAGTTTAAGAGTACAACTGCAGCTTCAATCATTGTAACATTATGTTTGAAATTGTATGTAAAAATTCAGCGTAAACGTATGAGTTTGATGCAATTATTTCGGCATGAAACATATGTGTGTCGTTTCCTGAAAAATCAGATGTTTTTCCACCAGCATTTTCAACAAGTAAAATTCCTGCAGCAACATCCCATGGTTTTAATCCATATTCATAAAATGCATCAAATCTTCCACAAGCAACATAAGCTAAATCTGTTGCTGCAGAACCAAATCTACGGATACCTTGTGCGTTTTTCATGAAAAATTCCATTGTTTTTATAAACTCATTAAGTCGCAAAAAATCGTTGTATGGAAAGCCTGTTGCAATAAGTGAATTTGCAATACTTTTGTTGTTTGAAACATGAATTTGTTTTTTGTTACAGTATGCAGGAGCGTTTTCCCAAGTATAAAAACATTCATTTCTTCCTATTTCATATACAACGCCAAGTATTGGTTTATTGTTTTCGAGCAAAGCAACGCTTATAGCATGAGGATATACACCATGAATAAAGTTTGTTGTGCCGTCAATAGGGTCAACAACCCAATTAAACACATCTTGAGTTTCGGTTTTTGTTTGTTCTTCTGCAATAAAACCAGCTTTTGGTAGAAGTTTGGATAAAGCTGTAATTATTTTTTTTTCTGAATTTTTATCTATTTCGGTAACAAAATCATGTAATCCTTTTTGTTCAAAATTATTGTTTTTGTGATAATCTATATGTTCACGTACATATTGTCCAACTTCTGTTGCAATTTGAATAACATTATTACAAATTTTCTCTAAGTCCATTTTAAGATTAATTTGTGTTTTTTATCAATATGTACAATACATACGTACGATGTTTTGTTTGTACTTTATACTATTTCATACGTATTACCATGCATAAACAACTCATCCATGCAGGTAATTGATGATTTTTCGATTTGTTCGTTTTCTTGTGCAAGTAACAAACTTTCATATGTTTCGGCATTCACATCACGAATAATACCTACTGCAACTGGAAAATCGGGAGCTTTCATGTTAATAAGAGCAAGATGAATAATCGGATTTTGCATGTGAGCATCATGCACTAAAATATCTTTTTCTGTAATACCATTTTCTCCGATTGTTACAACTTGTAAATCAAGTCCATTAAGAACAATACCTTTATCTCTGTTTTTTCCAAAAATCATTGGTTTTCCGTGTTCCAATAAAATTTGTCTGTTTTCTTTTTCCTCACGGTCGGTAATATATCCATGTGCACCATTATTAAAAATCACACAATTTTGTAAAATTTCAATAACAGATGTGCCTTTATGTTTTGCAGCTTGTACAAAAATATTAGAAACAAGAGCAATGTCAACATCAATTGCACGTGCAAAAAAAGTTCCCTGTGCACCTATAGTAAGCGCTCCCGGATTAAATGGTTGTTCAATAGTTCCATACGGTGATGTTTTAGTGATTTGTCCTTTTTTTGATGTTGGAGAATATTGTCCTTTTGTTAAACCGTATATTTCATTGTTAAAAAGAATAATATTAATGTCGATATTTCGGCGTATTGCATGAATAAAATGATTTCCTCCAATAGCCAAGCAGTCGCCATCACCTGTGATTTGCCACACTTGTAAATTTTGGTTTGCAGATTTAAGTCCCGATGCAATTGCAGACGCACGTCCGTGAATAGTGTGCATACCATAGGTTTCCATGTAATATGGTAATCGAGATGAACACCCGATTCCCGATACAATTGCAATATTTTCGTGAACCACTCCCGTTTCTGGAATAGCTTTTTGTAGTGCATTAAGAATAGCATGGTCGCCACAACCTGCGCACCATTTTACCCCAACACTACTTTTTAATTCTTTTGCTGTATATGATTTTGTCATGTTTTAACTTTTTATACATGTTTGCTACATGCTTCGGTAATTTCCTCAACAGTAAAAGGTAATCCTTGTACTTTATTATATTGTTCGTATGTAAAATCTTGCATTTTCATCCTCAAATAATTAGCAAATTGCCCCATGTTGAGTTCGCAAACAATTATTTTTTTGAATTTTGCAAAAACCTCTGCTGTATTTTTTGGAAGAGGATGGATATAATTAAAATGAGCAAGACTTACTTTTTTTCCTTGATTTCTTAGTCTCTCAACCGCAGAAATAAGATGCCCATACGTTCCTCCCCAGCCAACTACTAATAAATCTCCCGATGCATCTCCATGAACGTATAATTCTGGAATTACCTGAGATACACGATCAACTTTTTCTTGTCGCAGAGAAACCATTTTTTGATGGTTTGCAGGAGCATGAGATGCTTGTCCTGTTACAAAATCTTTTTCGAGACTACCAATTCGGTGCATGAGTTCAGGAGTTCCTGGCAGCACCCAATTTCTTGCAAGTGTTTCGTCTGTCCTTTCAAAGGCAGTTGCATTTGATGTTTTTTCGGTAACAATTCGATGCGTAATATTTTGTAATTCTGCCATTTTTTTAATTTTCCATGGCGATGAGCCGTTTGCTAAAAAACCATCAGTTAGCAGAATTACTGGAGTCATGTGTTCTAACGTTAATTTAGCCGCCATAAACGCATAGTCAAAGCAATTTGATGGTGTGCTTGCCGCAATAACTATGCAAGGAGCTTCACCGTTTCGTCCGTATATTGCTTGCATTAAGTCAGCTTGTTCCGTTTTTGTAGGTAATCCTGTAGAAGGACCGCCACGTTGCACATTTACAATTACTAATGGAATTTCCATCATCACCGCTAAGCCAATTGCTTCTGTTTTAAGAGCAAGCCCAGGTCCAGAAGTGGAGGTAATAGCAAGACTGCCAGCATATGATGCTCCAATAGCTGTGCAAATTCCAGCAATTTCATCTTCAGCTTGAAACGTACGAACGCGTAAATTTTTATGACAGGCTAATTCTTGTAAAATATCAGATGCGGGTGTTATAGGATATGAACCTAGAAATAATGGTAAATTTGCTTTTTCGGCAGCAGCCATCAGTCCCCATGCAGTTGCGGTGTTGCCGTTAATAGTACGATATCTACCTTTTTCTATATTTGCAGGAGCTATATGCGTAGAAGGGAGAGCATGAGTATTTTCTGCATAAATATACCCTTCACGTAACACACGTTTATTTGCCGAAATTAACTCAGGATATTTTGCAAACTTTTCTTCGAAATAACTATTTGTAAAATCAAGCGGTCTGTTAAAAATACAATATGTTATACCAAGAGCAAACATGTTTTTACAGCGGAGTATGCTTTTGTTATCAAGAGCTGTGTCTGCAAGTGTTTTTTGTGTTTGACTCGAAATAGGTGCTGCTATAACATTATATCCTCGTAAACTTCCGTCTTCAAGAGGATTTGTTATGTATTCTGCTTTTTGCAAATTTCTTTCAGAAAAAGTGTCAGCATCAACAATAATAGTTGCTCCTTGTTTTGCCCATTTTAAATTTGCCTTTAATGCTGCCGGGTTCATTGCCACAAGCACATCGGCATAATCACCCGGAGTATATATTTTTTTTTGTCCAAAATGCACTTGAAAGCCAGAAACTCCCGAAATGGTACCTTGTGGAGCTCTAATTTCAGAAGGATAATCAGGAAATGTAGAAATGTCATTTCCTAACAGTGCAGCTGTATCAGAAAACAATGTTCCTACCAACTGCATTCCATCACCCGAATCTCCCGTAAATCGAATCGTTACATTGTCTGTTTCCTGTGTGTTATGTTGTTCTGTATTCATTATTAAAAAAGAAAATTTAATGAACTCTACATCTTGAATAGAGTGTAGAAGCTGTTTTTTTTATTGCAACAAAAGTAAGGTTTTTTATTATGTTTAAAACTATAACAAAAATACAAGCAACCGCCTAATGATATGAAATAGCACACAAAAAAACATGACGAAGCCCCTGATTCCTTATTTTATGGTATAATAGCTTCATATATAATTTTTTGAATAGCGGGACGAATTTTTTGCGTACCAATTTTATTGTTTTCCGCATCAGGGTGTACTCTGTTTGAAAGAAATACGTATATAATTTCGTGAACTGGATCGACCCAAAAGATAGTTCCAGTAAAACCCGAATGCCCGAAACTTGCAGATGAAGTACATTTGCATGTAGGGTCAAGTTTGGTTGTGTCTTGCCATGCTTTGTCAAATCCATATCCTTTTCTGTTATTTTCGGCACAAAAAGGGCAGGAGGTAAATAAAGAAATTGTTTCAGGTAAAATGTATTGTATTCCTCCGTATGAACCACCATTTAAAAGCATTTGTGATATTTTAGCAATGTCGTTTGCATTTGAAAACAAGCCTGCATGACCGCTAATTCCACCTAACATGGCAGCTCCAGGGTCGTGTACGTGTCCTTGAATGATTTGCTTGCGAAATACTTCATCTTTTTCGGTAGGTGCTATTTGCTGTTTCGAAAAACGATGTAATGGCGTGTAACATATATTGTGAGCACCAAGCGTATTGTAAAATTCAGAATATAAAAACTCATCAATTGATTTTCCTGACAATTTTTCAATCATTCGTGGAAACAAATAAAATCCTAAATCGCTATACACCACTTCTTTTTTGTCAGAAAGAGGTGATGCCATAATTTTTGCAATAATAGTGTCGCTGTACGCTTTTGTAATATATACATTATCGGCAACTTGCACAGAATATAACTCTGATTGTACATTTGAAATACTGCTGTCAATAAATTGATATGAGTGGTGGAGATATAATGAATTTCCAACGCGATATGGATATTGTGCAGATTTTTTACGTGAACGTAGATGTGTAACCTTAGGATTAAAATAATCTTGTATCATGTATTGATAAAACGGAATCCACGATTGCAATTGCGATTGATGAGTTAAAATATTAGCGATTGTAATGGTGTCTTTCCCTGTGGTGTCAATTCCAGGTATATCAATAAAGTCTCGCAAAGGTTGATTCAAATCAAATAGATGATTATCATATAATTTCATAAGACTAAGCGTGGTGCCAAGCGATTTTGTTATAGATGCAATATCGTACAAAACATCATTTGTAACCTTTTGACTTGTATTGTCATATGAAAAATTTCCATATGATTTTTGAAATACCACCTGTCCTTTTCGAGCTACAAGTATTTGACAACCAGGAAATGCCTGTTGTGAAACACCAAATTCTGCAATTGTGTCAATATTCTGCAAAATTGTATCATTGAGTCCTGCTTCAAAAGGAACTGTATATTTGAGTCGTTGAATTGCAGGGTATGAAACGCCTGTTCCTGCAGCAAATCCACCTGCAGACACAGGAAGTTTTCCTTGTGCACCGTAAGCTCCGTATATAACTTGTGCTGTTTCAAACTGTGTTTCATTATTGAAGTCGTAGCCAACAACAATGGTAGAAACATGAGGAACAACATCAGCCAAAAAATCTAAGGCATATGGATTTGCATGAATAATGAGTATGACATTACTATTTTGCAACGCAATTTGCTTTGTATATTCAATCACATCGTGTTTTATACCATATTTTCGTGATGCGTACATACTGCTACCTTCAACATTTATTAGTATTGTATTGTACAGAGCGAGAGTGTCGAGTAATGCTTGTTTTTTGTTTTGATTTGTGAAATCAGACAGAGAAAAATGGTCTATTGATGTGTAGTTTTTTGCTGCAACATAGCATGTGTCTATGGTTGATTTGAACGATACAAAAGCTGTTTTACATGTATCTAATCGATAAAAGGGTAACAGATTGTTTTCATCTTTTACAACCGTAATAGCAGCACGAATCAACTGTTTTTTGAGTTGTTCTGCTTGCGGTGTATTTAAATCATTATATAGATTTTGTGTTTTTATTGATTGCACAGAATCTAATCCTACCCATTTTTTAGCACGAAGAATTTTTTTACATCGTGTTTCAATTAAATCCAGAGGTATAGTACCTTGTGCCACAGCATTTTTGACAGCTTTTATTGCTGTTGAAACATCTTCGGGAAAGAGTAACACATCATTTCCGGCGAGCAGTGCTTTTACTTCCAATTCGCCTGGCGAAAAATATTTGGCAACGCCTTTCATGTTAAGAGCATCGGTAAATATCAATCCTTCAAACCCCAAATCCTTTTTCAATAATGTAGTTACAATTTTATGCGAGAGGGTTGAAGCTTGATTTTTTGTTTTGTCTAAGGCAGGAACAGAGAGATGTGCTACCATCATTCCTGTAAGATTGTTGTTTATGAGATATTTAAACGGATATAATTCCAGAGTGTCAAGGCGTTGTTTGGTATATGGAATTTTTGGTAAACTATGATGTGAATCACTGTCGGTGTCGCCATGTCCGGGAAAATGTTTTGCTGTGGTAATAATATTCATTTCTTGCATGCCTGCCATGTAATAATGTCCTTTTACAGCCACATTATGTTTTTGTTCGCCGAACGAACGGAAATTAATAACAGGGTTTTGTGCATTGTTATTTACATCCACAACAGGAGCAAAGTTTATGTGTAATCCCATTCTGTTGCATTGTCTTCCTATTTCCATACCCATTTTATAGAGCAATGCATTGTCTTGAATTGCACCGAGCATAATTTGTTTTGGAAATGCAATAGTGCTATCTAATCTCATTGCCAATCCCCACTCACCATCAATTGCAAACATGAGTGGTATTTTTGAAATAGATTGAAAAAAATTGGTGTTTTCAACTTGACGAATAGGATTTCCTTTCATGAAAATAACACCACCAATATGATAGTTTTGTATAAGCTCTTCAATTTGTTTTTTGTTACATTGTTCAGCAGTTGTATATGCAGAGACCATAAATAGTTGTCCAATTTTTTCATCTAAACTCATGCTTGCAAATACCGAATCAGCCCATGTTTCATCTGTTGTTGCAAAAAGAGGTGGTTGTTTTTGTAGTAAAGTGTCTGATTCTGGATTTAAGAAACCGTATAGGCTCATAAATACCACAAGAAAAAGAAATCGAAAAAAATATTTACACATCATTATAATTCTTTTATAAGTACAGAATATAGTTTTAGCATATTTTGCAAATCGTCAACATGAATTTTTTCTATTGGTTTATGCGGATCGTATTCTGGAGCACCAACAAAACACCAATCGATAGGATATGCACAATTTTGCAAAACAGAACCGTCGCTTCCGCCAGTTTCTTCTACTTCAAGTTGAAAGGGAATTTGAGCACGTTTTGCTATATCCACAATTCTATTTACATATGTTTTTCGTGGAATATGAGAATCTCGTAATGAAATTGCACAGCCTTTGCCTTCGAGTATGCCTTCGGTAATCCATGTAATATCTGCTATTAAAGCCTGACGAATTCTATATTTTTTATATAAAAAACGTTGTATAAATTGCGTTGCTCCACCGCCATGTTCTTCGTAGGTTGTAAATGCAATTATTCCATTTTCAAGAGTTTCTGCCAATTGCAGAGCCATCCAAACTCCTGCACGATTATCAAGATTATTGGCATATATATGATTCCCTTCTTTATTGAAATAAGGTTTGTAGGTGAGTGTTGTGCCTCGTTCAATATTTCTGTGAAATTGATATGTTATATTTTTTTTAGAACGAGCATCGTTCGTTTCTTCAATTTCAAGAGAACAGCAAATATCACCTAAGGAATCTTTTCCCACCAATTGTGTGCCCTGTTTTGCATTTGGAGTTCCTATAGGATGTAATTTTTTATTATATCCAACCATATATCCAACACTGTCAATATGTGCATATATAGCCGTTTTTGGTTTGCCAAATACAAGAATAAGGCAATCATGAAAATTATTACCAAAATACATGCGTGGTATTGTTTTCCACGTAAAACTGTATTTTTCTACATACGAATATATAAATTGCGTAATAGCACTTTCGTTTCCAGATGGAGCGTGTATTTCGCAGAGTTTTTGGAGTAATTGCAAATCTTTCATAATAATTGTAGAATCAAAGATGAATATTTTGATGAATACTTTGATAATTGTTCATAATGTTGTTTTGTGAGTTCGCACATAAGTTCACAATTCTCTTGATATGATTGCGATATGATTGTACCATTTTGTTGTAAAATGTAATCAATAATATGTGGAAGATCTTCGTAATTGCATGTAATTGAAACGTTATATGGAATGTGTTTTGTTTGAATTTCAGCAGCTTCGAGGGCGTTTTTTGCTGCAGCTTTATATGCTTGAATTAATCCTCCAACTCCTAAAAGTGTTCCTCCGAAATACCGAACCACAAGGAGTAAAATGTGTGTGAGCGAAAATGCATCAATTTGACCTAAAATTGGTTTGCCTGCTGTGTTTGTAGGCTCTCCAGCATCATGCACTCTATATTCACTTCCATCGTACCCTAATCGGTATGCCCAACAATGATGTCGAGCAGAGTGATGCTGTTTTTTTACTGTATCAATAATTGATAGTGCTTGTTCTTTTGAGTTAATAGGATATGCAAACGCAATAAACTTGCTGCCTTTTTCTTTGTAAATACTTTCGCTAAGCCGTGTTATTGTTTTATATGTTTCATTTTGCATGTTCAAACATACAGAAATAATGTGTGTTTTTATCTTGTTTTTTTAGAGAGTTATTAACGTGTTATTCACGGTTTACATAGCTATAACATGTAGTAATTCTAATTCTTTTTGAAAAACAATTCAGCATCTTTTCGTAATGATACAAGTTCTGATTCTAATAAATACATCATATGTCCCGCATTATAATATGTCCAGTGAATATTTTTTTGTAATTCTTTTGGAATATTCAATTGCGAAATAGCATGTTCTGCTCCAAAATATGAGGTTGCTAAATCATATTTTCCATTAGCAATCCACACTTTCATATATGGATTTTTATATAATGAATTTCGGAGTTGTGGGGTAACATTTAAATATTTTCCATCGCCATATTTCCATGGATGCACATTGCCAATTGTATAAAAAGGAAGTTCGTTTGTGTATTGTAATTCTGTTTGTACATATTCGTTAAATGCTGTAGCAAAGGCACTGTTTATAAGCGTAAAGCTTGGGTCTTCGGCTGCAAAATCTCTTTGTTGTAAAGGGTCGGGCATTGTAAGGCGTGTGTCAAATCGCCCTATTATTTGTTTGCGAGATTCAAGCAGTAATTTTCGAAACATCCACGATGGAATTCGCAAATTATGTTTCAAAAATGTTTCGGTAGAAATACCGGTAAAATACGATAATTCTTGAGCAATTTCCATTGTTTCTTCTGCCGAAAGTAAATCGCCTTTTAATAAGGCTACTGAATATGTTTGAATTGCAAATGTTTCTGCTTTTTTTACAAGAAGCGTATCAATATTTCTTTCATCATTAAAAACTTTATGAAATTGTGCAGTGTAGGTATATACCGGAAGATTAAATATATACGGTTTGTCGTTATTTTGAAATTCACGTAATGTTTGAAAATCAAGAGCAGCAGATATAAGGGATATGCCATTTATGTACATACCATATTCTGTCATAAGATAATCTGTCACCCCACATGCACGTGTTGTTCCATAACTTTCGCCTGCAATATATTTTGGCGAACCCCATCGGTTATTTTGCACGGTCCAAAGACGAATAAATTCACTTACTGTTTTAATATCATTGTCATAACCATAAAATTGTTCTGCTTTTTCTCCTTCAACAGGACGGCTAAAACCTGAGCCTACGGGGTCAATAAAAACTAAATCGGTTAAATCAAGCCACGAATATTCATTGGGAATAATTGCATATGGACTTTCTATTGCGTTGCCATCGGCTGCCATTTTAATTCGTCGTGGACCTATAGCTCCCATGTGTAACCACACTGACGAAGAACCAGGTCCTCCGTTAAAAACAAATGTAACAGGACGATTTTTTTTGTTGGGTTCGTTTTGTTTAATATATGAAACATGAAACATGTTTGCAGTATGTTTCCCTTCGGTATTTTTGTATTGTATGTATCCTGTGTGAGCAGTGTATTGAATAGTTTTTCCGTTTATAACTAACTGCGATTTTGTGGCAATAGGCGTGTCCACTTTTGTTTCTTGTGCCAGTACTAAAAATGAACTAAAAATAAGTGTGCAAGATAAAAATAATTGTTTCATAGTTTTTTTTATATAAAAATCATTACGTATATTATTGATTCTTTGAGTTTTCATGTAATATATTGATTTGTAAAATCATTGTTTATTTTGTTTTTGTAAAGCACGAACACTTACAAATGACACAAACAGAACGCTTACCGTTCCAAGTACCCAATTGTTTGAAAGTTCGCCAATTGTTTCCACAGATTGGGGTAATGTTCCTTTTGAAATAAAATGCAAAACGATTACCACACTTGCATTGTGCATAAAATGAGCAATTATTGGTATCCATAAGCTGCCGTGCCAAATAAAAATATATCCGTACATGCAACCTATAATTGTGCGTGGAATAAAATTATAAATATCAGCATGCAGAATACTAAAAATTGCTGCGGTAAAAAATATGGCAAAGTGTTTATTGGTAAATAGACGAATAAAATATGTTTGTAACATTCCGCGGAAAAAAAACTCTTCGGTAATGGCAGGTATTATTGCCATTATAAACAATTGCAATAGAATATTTCCTGATGAAGGATGTTGGGTTATAAATTCTAATAGTTTTTCATTTTGCTGATACATTTTAAAAAAGAGAGATTCTTTTGCAAATATGTGGTCGGCAGCTAAAAAATTAATTGAAGAAAGGAGATTAATTCCGGGTATAAAAAGAATCATAACTCCTAAAAACAAGCCTAATGTGCGTATATTTATTGCACTTGTTATCCCAATAAAATAAAAAGGACGCTTTGTGTATGCGTATAATAAAATAATTGCGGGTATTAAAAATATAACTATTGCTTGTTTTATGAGTGCTGTTTGTATAAGAGTAATATTGTTTAAATGAAGTGTAGCTTGTTGTACTTGTATTTTATATTCGGCAACGCTCATAGAATGAAACAATGCAAGTATTTGATTACATATAATTGACCCAATAATTGACCCAATAATTGCGGCAACAATTCCTATAAGAAATCTTTTATGTATAGATAAAGAATAAAATTGTTTTTTCATGATTATTGAAGTTGTGCCACAAATTCAAGTATTTGTTTTTGTTTGTCAAAAGATTTTATTGTGTTTAAACCTAAATATTCAACGGCACTTTCAAGAACATCTTTGTTAACGATATGATGTTTATGTTGAAAATACATGCCTGCTTCGAGCAAAGCATCGTGTGGTACAAGTCCTATGAGTTCAGAGCCGCATACGTCTATGCCATATTCTTGAGCTAATTTTTGTACTTCTTCATACACTCGTGCCAAACCAATAATTTTAAAATTGGTAATATTTGTTGATACTTGCACCATGTCAAAATCGTCAATGTACCAACCAATAGACTTAACTCCTTGTAATAATCCCGGTTTTTTTGTATGTTTAACTCCCTGAGGGTCTGTGTATGAGCCACCAGACTCTCGAATTTGAGCTGCAATGTTTTTTGCAATCTCTACATTTTTTGTAGAAAGATTTACATTATATGCTATTAAATAATTTCGAGCACCAATTGCAGTTACTCCCGTTATAGGATTAAAACATTGTGGTCCGTAATCAGGTTTCCAATCGTATAGTTGAATTTTTTGTGCGAATTTTTCGTATTCTCCTGCACGTATTTGTTCTAATCTGGTTCTATATGATTGTGTTGCGTTTGCTTCGTACAGATATACCGGAATTTCGAGTTCTGTACCCACACGATATGCAAGTTTGTTGGCATATTCAACAACCTTTTCAAGGTTTGTATCCTGAATAGGAATGAGTGGGCATACATCTACAATTCCCATACGAGGGTGTTTTCCTTTGTGATTTTCCATTGAAATGTTTGTTACTGCATATTTGTATATTTGAAATGCCGCCTTGAGTACCGCTTCAGGAAAACCTACAAATGTATATACTGTTCGGTTTGCATCTTTTCCTGAATCAATATTTAAAAGATGTACCCCTTCAACACTTCGTATAACATTTGCAATATTTGTAATTGTTTCTTCATTTTTCCCTTCACTTATATTGGGAACACATTCAATAATTTCCATATCTATACATGTTTACAAGTTTCCTAAAGTAGCCACCATTATTGCTTTAATAGAGTGTAATCTATTTTCGGCTTCATCAAACACAATTGACGCTTCTGATTCAAATACATCTTCGGTTATTTCAAGTGCTTCAAGCCCAAATTCTTGATACATTTGTTCGCCTACGCTTGTTTCTCTGTTATGAAACGCGGGCAAACAGTGCAAAACTTTAACCTGTGAATTATTTGTAAGTGCAACAACATGAGCATTTATTTGATACGGATGCAATAAAGCAATGCGTTCTTTCCATACTTCTTTTGGTTCTCCCATAGAAACCCAAACGTCGGTATATAAGAAATCAACATTTTTTACTGCTTGAGCTATATCTTCGGTTATACATATACTTGCACCTGATTTTTTAGCAATATCACGACATATTTGCACAAACTCTTCGTTTGGTTGCACTGTTTTTGGGGCAGCCAAACGAATATCCATACCCATAATTGCAGCACCAACCATGAGCGAGTTTGCCATGTTGTTTCGTGCATCGCCCATATAACAAAACGATATTCGTTGCAAGGGTTTTGGGCAATGTTCTTCCATTGTCATAAAATCGGCAAGAATTTGCGTTGGATGAAACTCATCGGTTAGTCCATTCCACACAGGCACGCCAGCATATTGTGCAAGTTCTTCAACAATGTTTTGCCCAAATCCTCTATATTCAATGCCGTCATACATTCTACCTAAAACACGTGCTGTGTCTTTAATAGATTCTTTATGACCTATTTGCGTGCTTCCTGGTCCTAAATAGGTAACATTAGCACCTTGATCGTGTGCTGCAACTTCAAAAGCACATCGCGTACGTGTTGAGGTTTTTTCAAAAATTAATGCAATGTTTTTTCCTTGCAATTGTTGAATTTCGGTATTTGTAGCTTTTTGTTTTTTTAAATCATGTGCTAAATCTAACAAACTCCGTATTTCCTCAGCCGAAAAATCTAAAAGTTTAAGGAAATGTTTTCCTAATAATTGTACTGCCATAGTATTTTTTTTTACATCAGTACAAACTTACGTAAAATATAAATATTCTGCTTGTTGAATGAGATAAAAATACTATTAAAAAATTGTTCGCAGCTTTGTTATCATTTGCATTAATGCTCGTGCAGAATGATATGGGCATTTCCACATGCTTATTTTTGGGTCTTCAAGATAGGGTATGTTGTTTTGTGAAACCCGCCAAAACCATTCGCCGTGTGTTTTATCTATAAAATATGTTGATACGTATTCCCAAATAGAAAATGCGACAGTAAGATATTCTTTGTTTTGTGTGAGAGTATATGCGTGTGCTAAACCTTCCATTGCTTCTACTTGCACCCACCAGTGTCGGTCAGTATCAAGATGTTTTGTTTTTGTATTGTATTCATATAAAACCGCATGAGCCTGTTCGTCATATCCTTCGCATAAAAATATATCTACCATTTTTAATACAATGGGGCGAGTTCGTTCTATTAGCGTTTTATTGTTTATTGTTTTACATGCTTCACATAAAAGCCATGATGTTTCTATATCGTGTCCGTATGATATTTCGTGGGTTTGTGGAGTCCAATTTTCTGTAAAAAAAATAACTACATGTCCTTTATTGTCAATTATATGTTTTGTGAAAACCGACACTAATTTTTCGAGAGCATGAGAAACCTCTGCATTTTGCGTTGCTTGTAAAAGACAGGTATATGCTTCGAGTACATGTAAATTTGTGTTCATCCCTTTTGGGAGATTCAAATCGCGTTCACTTAATCGAACATCATCTAATTTGTCCCAATTTTCTGAAAAAGCTTCAAAATATCCCCCATGCACCGAGTCGTAACAATGAGTTTGGAGTAAATGAAATATATCTAATGCTTTATTTAATGCATGTTGTTGTTTTGTTGCTTTATAATATTCTGCGTATGCGTATAAAACAAAAGCCTGTGCATACACTTGTTTTTTTGTAACAACTGGTTTTTCATCATGTGATATTTCCCAATAATACCCTCCGTTTTTTTTATCGAAAAACGAATTTTCAATACACTCACGTGCAATATTTGCGGTTTTACTATATTGTGTATCATTATAAAACTGTGCCGCAGCCGAAAAAGTCCACATAATACGGGCATACATAATAATACCTTTTGATGCATATATATCAGGCACGCCAACCCCGGAAATTTCTCCATAAAACTGTCCTGTTTTTGGGTTAATTGTTTCGGAACTCCAGTATTTTAAAATAGCATGCAACTCATTTTGCAACTGTTCTTTATAATATACTACATCTTTAAGAAGCATACGTCAATAAATTTAAAATCACTATAAAATGCTTTGGGTCAATATGTATTTTACTTGTTATTATGAATAAGTGTACTAATTTTTTGCACAGAATCGCTGCTTTTAAAGCTGTCTTGAGGTGTATTTATGCAATAATCCACTAATCTTTCAACGGTAGAAACCGCCACATGAATGCGTGTGTCTGATGATGCATAATATATAAAAACGGTGTTATTGTCATCAACAATCCAGCCGTTTGAAAAAACAACATTTGACACATCGCCAATGCGTTCATCTTGTTCGGGAGCTAAAAAATATCCGCCAGGAGTTGCAATTATTTTATCAGGATTTTTTAAATCGGTCATAAACATATACAACACATATCGCAGTCCAGCGGCAGTGTTTCTAACCCCATGAGCTAAATGCAGCCATCCTTTTGGAGTTTTAATTGGTGCTGGTCCAAGTCCATTTTTTAATTCATACACCGTATGGTATTGTTTATTATGAATAATATGTTCTTGTTCCACCACAGGATTTTTCATGTCAGTAATGTATCCTATTCCAATGCCTCCACCAGAGCCTACTTCAATAAAGCCGTCTTGTGGACGAGTGTAAACCACGTATTTTCCGTTTATTAAATGAGGATGCATTACCACATTGCGTTGCTGACCAGTATTTGAAATAAGGTCGGGAAGGCGTTCCCATTGTTTTAAATCTTTTGTGCGTACTATACCGGCATTTGCAATTGCAGCACTTGTATCTCCTTGCGGTGCATTGGGGTCTTTCCGTTCTGTACAAAAAATGCCGTATATAAAACCATCGTCATGTTGTGTTAAACGCATATCATACACATTCACATCGGGTTCGTTCGTTTGTGGCAATTGTATTGGTTCGTCCCAAAATGTAAAATTATCAATTCCCGTATCACTTTCGGCAATCGCAAAAAATGATTTTCTATCCCAGCCTTCAACACGAGCACATAAAATATATTTACCATTGAATTTCATGGCTCCTGCATTAAATACAGCATTAACACCGATACGTTGCATCATATATGGATTTCGTGTAGTGTTAAAATCATATTTCCATGATAATGGAATATGTTGTGCGGTAAGAACAGGATTTTTGTATCGTGTATATATACCATTATATTCTGCTACCGGACTATTTGGCTGCCGTATAATAGTTTCGTATTCATTTTTTAAAATAGAAATAACTTCACTTGCTGATTTTGAAAACATATTTTTTGTGATTATTATATGTAAAAATGTGATTAATAGTGTTTTATATGATTTTAAGGTGTTGATTTAAAAAACTTCTGAATTAGCTTTTATATATGTTAAAATTTCATCTACTTGACAAAATGCTATTGCCGTATATGTATCTGCAGCACCATAATAAATAGCTATTCTTCCAGTTTTTGCATCATATATGTTTGCACATGGAAATGCAACATTTGGCACAAATCCAACAGTTTCATATTGTTTTTCGGGTGTTAACAGATAATCGCGTGTTCTGTACAACACCTTACGTGGATTGTTGAGGTCTAAAACAACAGCACCTATACTATACACAAACCCGTTGCATGTGTTAGAAACGCCATGATAAAACAACAACCAACCATCTTTTGTTTCAATAGGAACCGGACCAGCACCAATTTTAGTACCTTGCCACCAACCTTGTCCGCCATTTCCCATAACAAAGGCATGATTTCCCCAATGAATCATATCAGGACTATCGCTTATAAAAATATTACCAAAAGGAGTGTGCCCTGTGTCGCTTGGACGACTTAATAAGAAATATTTTCCGTTGATTTTCCGAGGAAACAATACGCCATTTCTATTATAAGGCATAAGTGGATTTGGCATACGGATAAATGTTTTAAAGTCGGTTGTTCTTCCTAAACCAATTGAAGGACCTTGCATATCGTCGCACCATGTAATGTAAAACACACCGTCAATTTCCACAACTCGTGGGTCGTATGAATAACTTGTTGGTGCAGGCGCTCCTTGTTCGTCAACCCATGCAATTGGAGTGGGATTCAAATCAATGGTAATACCATCTTTGCTAAAACCCGCAAAAAGAGTAGCTCGTCCATTTTTTTGATCACCCCGAAATACTCCTGCAAATCCATCTTTGTAGGGAGCCATTGCACTGTTATATACGCGTGCAGCGGTTGGAATAGGGTTCCAATTAATAATAGGATTTTTACTGTATCGCCACATAACATCGTTACATGCCTGCGGTTTTTCTTCCCAAGGAATATTTCCTAAATCGTTTCCAATAATTGTAGCCATTTTCTTTAAGTTTAAGTTGTTATAATATTATTTTCTTCATCTCTACGTTGCATTAGTTCAAGTTCCATTGCTTTTACTCGTGTATCATTAAGCGGATACAACAAAATAATAAGAATAGAAACAATACCAATTCCTGCAGGAATAAGCGTAAATAAAAGTAATAATCCGCGAGTAGATTCTGCTGTTTGTAATTGATTTGGTTCAAATCCAACTTGTGCCATAAGCGTAAGAGCTAAAAACGCCCCTACAGCCCAGCCAATTTTTTGCGACATAGTAGATGCCGAAAAAATAAGTCCAGTGGCACGTCTGCCATTTTTCCATTCCGAGTAATCGGCAATGTCAGCATACATTGCCCAAAGCAACACGCTTAATGGTCCACCAGTAAACGAGCCTGTAATTTGTAAAAAGTAAATTAATCCTAAATTATCGGCATCTAAAAAAAACACACTTGCCGTTGAAATAATGGCAATTATAAAAAATGTAATAAATACCTTAATTTTTCCAAATGATTTTGCAAACCAACCAACCGCAAACACGCCAAGCAACGACGCCACCTGACCTATAGTGTTATAAATAGAAGTTAATACATTAAAATCGTATGTTTTTTTACCCAAAATAGGTAAATCAAGCACTTGATGACCAATAATATATTTAAAATAGTGAACAGTAACACTTCCTCGAATGGCAACAAATAAAATAAATGTAATAGTTGTTGCTAACATTATAAGCCATGGTTTGTTAGTTATTAACTGCCATAAATCTTTTTTTATTGAAGATGTTTGTCCTTTTGGAGGTTGCACGCGTTCTTTGGTTCCTTTAAAAGCAATTAAAAAGAAGATAATAGCTGCAACTCCAATAATCATGAAAAAGCGAGACCAGCCTTTTGCTTCATTTACAACCACAAGTTCATATGAAATAGCGTCATTTTCAATATCATAAAAGAAATCAGATAACAATAATGTGTCAGAACCAAATCCTTCGAGTGCTTCAAATCCAATTTCTTTTTCAATTACAAAAGGAGCATTGTTTTGTGAATCTGCTATAAAAAAGCGAATTGTATGCTCTGCTTTTCCGCCTTTTAAATCATTTGCTGTAATGGTAATATCAGCAACACCACTTTTTAACTCATCTAACTCAAGAATTGATAAATTTGTAAGTATTGGATCTAAAATATCTGGATTGTTTGAAACCACCGAATATGTTAATTTATCATTATCATCATCGCTAAAGAGTTGAGCAACATCAATGCTGTGTTTTGCAAATCCTATGGAGAGTATTTTTGTTTTTACAGAATCAATTACTTTTGGAAAAGAATTTGTGTTTTCAGACACATGAAAAGAAAACGAGGTAGATGTTTCGCCCCATTTTTTATCTATTGCACTTAGGGTTATATCTGCAAATCCTAATTCTTGATTTGATTTTTTTGAAATTTTCAGCAGTGTATCTTGTGTAATTTCGCAGGAAACAAAATCAGGATTTGAACTTGTTACCTGATAGGTGAAATTTGAATGAACCGTGCCGAAAAAAATGTCGGTACAAGGAATATGTATATCTTCAAACTGCTTGTCTGTAATAATAGTTTGTGGTGTTTTTGCTACACGCGGCGTATTGTTATCATTGGGAATAACGGTAAAGCGAATTTCATGCAGAGTTGTGTTTTCTTTATCATCTTTTGCTGTAAGTAAAAATGTAGAAACGCCTCTTTTTTGTTCGCTAATAATAATAGAATCATTTTGAATTTTAGCAACCATTATGCTTTCGTCATTCTTTCCAAGATATTGAGTCATAGGTAATAATGTTGCCGAAATAATAATTCCTGCTGCAAAGGCAAAAATAAATTTCACCGACGAAACCGTTGTTCGTTCAGCAGAATTAGGAGAAATTACACCAAGCAGCGAAGTGTATGGAATATTTATAATTGTATAGAGCACCATTATAAGAATAAATGTGCTGTATGCCCAAATCATTTTGCCTTGATGTTCAAAATCGGGTACGGTAAATGTGAGTACGCCAACAATGGCGAAAGGCACGCAAAACCATAGTAAATATGGTCTAAACTTTCCCCATCGGGTATTGGTTCTGTCGGCAATAATTCCCATAATTGGGTCATTAAAGCCATCAAATAAGCGGGAAATTAAAAACATAGTTGCAGCTGCTACTGCGGGCATTAAAAAAACATCAGTATAAAAAAAGGTAAAATACAGCATAAATGTTTGCCAATATAAAACCGATGCTAAGTCGCCAAAGCCGTATGCAATTTTTTCTCGAAACGGAAGATAATTTTTCATGAGGTGTGATTTTAATTATTTTGATTTTTTTTATGAATTAACTGCGGGTATTTTTCGGCAAAAGCTTTTGAGGCGTGTCCAAATGTAGAAAGACTCCCAAAATCGCCAATTCCAGCGTCGTTTGAAGTCCATACCATAACACCAGAATATCCTAATGTATAGGGTTTTTCAAATATTTCTTCGAGCGAAATATCAAATCCATAATACTCTGCTCTGCCGGGAGTTTCTCCAATTATTACAGGTTTATCGTTGAGTGCATAATCGTTTGGGGATTTTTCAAAAGGACTACTAAAAAAATCTCGCATCCAACTATAATAATGTATATGCCAATAATCCATATATGCCAAAGAGTCATTGTTTGTATGAAGTTGCAAATTTTCATCGCTCCAAATATTCCCATTTTCATATACATCGCTTGCCCATTTTACCGAAGTGGCACCTATTGAAACCAAAATAGGAGTTTGTGTTTTATGAATAGCAGCAGCACATAATCCCGCATATTGTTGTAAATGTTTCCAAGGAATTTGTCCACATTCTTTGTTTTCATGAATCCATTCGGGTTCGTTACATAAATCAATAGAGAAAAAATACGGATTATGAGAATAACGAGAAACAAGTTCTAATACATAATTTTTTATAAAAAGTTGAATGTTAGCACTATCCATAATCATAGCTCTCCAACCTTTGTAATTTTCATTTTCGTCTTTAAAGTGGTCAAACGACATAATAGCTGCCATAATGTATATGCCATTTTTTTCTGCATGAAACAGCATGTGGTCAAGATTGTTCCAAAATGCTTCAGTAGGCTTTTCGCATCTTCCATTTTCAGCTATAAATGGTTGTCCCTCACCATCACAACTAATCCAAATACGCGTACTGTTCATTCCGTTGTCTGCAAGATTTTTCATTTCTTGTTCCCAAAACACACTGTCATATTCTCCGCCAAAGTCATTCCATTTGTCCCATGGAGTGTTTGCACCATTTAAATATATTTCTGTACCATTACAAACAAACGCATTCCCTTCAATAGAAATGTGTGCGTTTTTGTTGTGTGCATCAGATTTTTTTGTTTGTTCAGAACAAGAATTAATAGAAAGAAGAGCCATAATATATACAATAGGAAAAAGTTTTTGTTTCATGTAAATATGCATTTATGTATTAAAGGTGAAATATACAATTTTTATAGAAAATCATGTTTTATAATGTTGAATTAAAAATAAATCTACTATAAATATGTACAAATGTAAAAATTATAAAAAATAGGAACTAATACTATTTTATCAATTTTTTGTATATTTACATCAAATTTATTTAAAATGAGCGTTTCGCATCCCTTTCATGAATCTACCCCTTTAACGCAAGCTGATTGTTTGCTTGTGTTGGCTCGTAAAAATAAAGAATTTGATTTTCCCGAGCATTTTCATAGAGAATATGAATTAAATCTTATTGTAAATGCAGAAGGTGCACAGCGAATAGTTGGCGACCATCGGCATATAATTAGTGATTTAGAATTAGTACTTATAGGACCAAATTTGCCTCATGTATGGAAACGTAATGTGTGCAAAAATGTGAACGTAAAGGAATATACTATTCAGTTTCATAGAGAATTATTTTCTGACGATTTGTTGCAACGTAAGGCTTTACATGCGGTTCAGCAATTGTTGCATGATTCTTCGCAAGGTGTTGCTTTTTCTAAAGAGGTAATTCTTGCTGTGTATGATAAAATTTGTGAATTAGCAGAAAAATCAGGATTTGATGCTTTTATTCAATTAATGGAAATTTTGCATGTTTTATCAAAAAATCGCAGCGAATACACTGTTTTGTCTTCAATAAAATGCGATGCTCTTGATAAACGTTCGCTTATTATGAATACGGCATATTCGTATATCGAAAATCATTTTCATGAAAAAATAACTCTACAATCTATAGCTTCTTTTTTACATATGACAGAAATTACGTTTAGCCGTATTTTTAAACAAAAAACAGCTAAAACATTTGTGGAATTTTTACACGATTATAGATTGCAACATGCGTGCAGATTGTTGAAAGACACGCAATATTCTATTTCAGAAATTTCGCTTTTATGTGGTTTTAATAATCAGTCACATTTTAATAGATTATTTAAAGCAAAAATAAAATGCACGCCACGAGAATATGCTGCAATTTCCTCTGATGTTTCGGTGGTGTAAATTAACATACACGAAATCGTTTCCCAGGAAGACATTTTACTAATCCTTTAAATTCAAGTGATAAAAGAACAGACGAGGTTTTATTCATAGAAAAAGAACTTTCTATCGCTAATTCATCAATAGAAAGAGTTGTGTGATTTTTAAGAATATTAATTAAACAGGTTTCGTCAGGATTTAATTCTACAAACAATTGCTTTTGAATAGGAATTTTTGTGCCTTCTTTAATATCCCAGTTGAGGTTTTCAATAATATCTGTAGCCGATTCAATAAGAGCTGCTTTGTGGTTTTTTATAAGAGTATTACAACCAGCAGAGTAGGGGGTATGTATAGCACCCGGAACAGCAAATACATCTCTATTATATTGTTGTGCAAAATCGGCGGTAAATAAAGCTCCACCTTTTTGTTTGCTTTCAATCACCACACAAGCGTCACTAAGTCCAGCAATTATTCTGTTTCTTCGAACAAACAAAGCATTTTCATACTTTGTGTTGTAATGATACTCGCTTAAAACACAGCCTTGTTGCATAATATTATTTGCTATTTTCAAATGACTGCTTGGGTGAATTTTTTGTAATGATGTGCCCATAACAGCAATTGTTTGTAAATTTTGCTTGAGTGCTGATTTATGTGCACACACATCAATTCCAAATGCTAATCCGCTTACAATTATGGGATTATGAGGGGCAAGGTCTGCAATAATTTCTGCACAACAACTTTTACCATATTCAGTTGCATTTCGAGTGCCTACAATTGCAATAATTTTTTGATGATTAAAATCACATTCTCCTTTATAAAAAAACACTAAAGGAGCATCTTCACAATTTTTTAATCGCTCTGGATAATGTGCATCATGATATGAGCAAATAGTTATATTTTCGTTTATACAACGTTCAATTTCTTCATCGGCTTGTGCAAGTGCAGAATTGTTTGCAAGTTGCTCAACTAATACTGTCCCAATTCGTGGAATTTTTTTTATGTTTTTTGAAGATTCAGTAAAAATTGCTTCTGCACTTCCAAAATATGAAATTAATTGGCGTGCAAGTATTGGTCCTATCCCTGCAAGCATTGAAGTTGCAAGAAGATAGCGAGTTTTTGTGTGCGGCATGTGTTTTTTTATTTTTTATAAACATAGTTTGAAAAGAATGTGAGACAAGGTATGGTGCGAACCAGCTCATAATCTTCTTGATCTAAAATTTTAGCATATTCTCGTACAGGTGCAATGCCCGATACTTTTTTATAAATTTGCATGTTTGATTCATCAATAAACCAATCTTCAATAAATGCAAATCCTTTACATTCAGAATAATCTATTGAAAGTGTGTCAGAAAAAACATCTTCTTGATTTGTTTCTTCATCATAATATATGGTAGAATATATTTGCTCTCCTAATTTTTCTCGCACTTCTTTGTTGCTGAGTGCAATAAGAGAATCGCGTACCATAAAACTGTATGTAGGCTGTGTGCCATCTATAATTTTATCGAGAACAACTTGCACAACGTGTGGCACTGGAATTTGGTCTAACCAATCTGCCACAATTGGATTGTCTAATGGCACTTCGTATGTAACATCGGTAGTGAGGAGTTGCAAATCTGTATATGCTTTTTTAGAAATATATGGATACTTATATGTAGCAATTAATGTTTTAATATGCTCTTTTTTTTCGTTTTCTATTTCTTTTGTTTGTTGACGTACAAGCGAATATTCTACTACCCGTTTTTCCATTAAAAATAGAGCAGTGTCAAGTATCCATTCTTCAGTAAATACAATATTGGTAACTTCCTCAATTGGAATTCCATACTTGCCATTTTCTTGTTTTGTAAAATATAGTTGAGCATCTTCAGGAGGATACGGAGTGTTTGAAAGAGGCAAATAAACAGGAACTGTACCTTCAGCAGTTTTTTTATACAGATTGGTAATAAACTCTTGTGCTGAAATCCCTTTCATAAACCAGTATTCTTGAGGCACATACAAATCATATTCGTAACTAATACGTATAGTGTTTTGCACAAGGTGATTGGTAAGATTTGTAGTGCTTTTTTGTGTGGTAGAATCAGTTTCTGTACACGAAATCAATATAAGTATGCAGCAATAGATATATGCGAAATATGTTTTTTTCATCAGTTTTTTATAAAAGTTATTCTACAATATATCGAACGCTAAATCCAAATTTTGCAGCGTTAAATCGCATTTTTTCATTGTCATCATACATTCTCACATCAACGCTTGGATGCCAATCAAGAGTAATATTTATAGGAATGTCAGGGATAGAATACCCAATTCCTAAAAATCCGTTAGGACCAGCAACAAAACTCGTGCTTTTAGAACCCCATGTACCAAGGTGTAAACCAACTCCACAATACCATCTAACTGTGGTTGGCACATCAGGAATAGTGTTAATCCATTTGTGCATAAAAACACCTTCAATACCAGTTGATAAATTAGTAAGTATCATTGTTTCTACCGAAGTTGTGCTTGATAAAGCTCTTTCGTATGTGGGACCTAATGTTCCAGAGGATCCTGCACCTCCTTCTATACGTAATCCAATAGCGGTGTTGTACCATTTTTGATTGCCTCGTTGTGCATGTGCCGAGAATGTTGTAAGTAAAATTATTGAACTTACAAAAAGAATCTTTTTCATAGTGTTATTGTTTAGAAATTATTGAATATTGTTGTAACGCTTCAGTGAGTGTTATGATTTCATCTTTTGATAAGGAGGAAATACTTATAGGAGCATATTTAGCTATTTTATTGTTTTTCATTTTTTGAAATAATACTAATTGCTTTTGACCTTGATTTTCTTCAATTTTAAATGAATGGAACGCAATAAGTGGAATTTTATATGTCATATGTTTTTTTCCGAATGGTTTAATATGATAAAATCGAAACACTAAATGAGTTTTATCTTCGTCGGTAACATAAATGTAAAAATATTTTTTTGTAATAATTGTATATGTGTAAAATGCGTACACACCCACAGCTACAAGCATTATAAGAAACCGGTATATATATGGAAACGTAACATCATATCCAAATTCACGAATAACAGCACCAACAAAAAGCATAAGTAAGATGAAAACTATAAGAACAGTAGTTCTTATAAAACTGCGAATTTGTTGCTTGCTGGTGAATTGTCCGTTATGAAAAACCATAAAGATTATTTTTATGCTTGCAAATATAAAAAAATACTTGAAATTAAGAACATAAAATAGAAAAGAGAAAAATCCTCACAACAATCCGCCTTTCGTTACAAAACATTGTGTGTAATACTATATGGATAGAATCAGTACAAGAAGATTTTTAAAAAATATTTTTTTGAACCAAATATAATAACATACGGCTCATTTTTGCTGTGTTTTTGCAACGAATAACTTGTGAGAATGGCTTAAATTATACATAATTCTGCTATAACATATCGCAATAATTACTATGCTTTAATTACTTTAAGAAATGCAATTGTTGTTTTGAGTAGAGTTTGTATATTTGTGTGTTGGTAACAATTTTAAAAGACAAACAATGAAGAAAATTTTGACTGTTATTTTAACGATATTGACCGTAACGGTATTTGGACAAATTGACCAAACAATTTGGGACAGCTTAAAAACTGTAACGACTGACAATTATGAATTGAAAATTCCATACAAGTGGCGACAAATTCCAACAGGTGGACAAGGACCTGAACAATATTTTGAAGCCAAGCGGACTTGCTCTTCCTGCTACATTTAACGGTGCACCTGTTATGGTAACAATTTTCTTTGTTAAACAAGACGGAAAAAATCTTGACGATTGTAAAAACAAATGTTTAAGCGGTTATAGGAGCAATACAGACAGGGAGTTTCCAAAGAAATTTAAGGACGGACAAGAAAAAATAAAGTTGACAAACGGACAAGACGCATATTTTCTGAACACACGCTTTTACAGAAAATCAAAAGGACTTAATCAAAGTCGGTTTGATTTGGTTGTGTATTCAGACAAAGTAAAAATAGGTTACATTTATACTGTTTCTATTCAGTATTCAGACAACAACTATAAATTTGAAACAGACAACAACTTAACAGACTTTGCTAAAAAACTATACAATTATTTGACACTTGCGAGTTAATAGCGAAATAGAAATAACAATCACCAACAAGGAATTGGAATCAGGCAATTTGACGTTCAAACGTAAAAGTTTCTGCGGACTTTCCTGCCCGAATGCAAAACCTGCGAATGATATCTTTCTAAATAAAACTCCAAAAACAACTAATATTTCTTATTATTGTAGTCTATCATAGTAATTAAGAAAAAGTATGGACAACAGATTTTTAGATGTTATTCAAATTATAAAAAACTCCAGAAACAACGCTATTAGAGCAGTAAATTCTGAACTAATAAATTTGCATTGGAAATTCAAAACTCTCAACACTGCCGAGAGAATTAAATTCAGACGTTGCAAAAGCGTTTAAAGACAACTACGTTTTTAAATTTTTAAACTCGCCAGAAAAATGAAAAGCTTACAGTATCAGATTATCAGACACAATTACCTAATAAACAATTATTACAGCGTAAATTACAAGAAATATTTGAGAACGAGCAAATTGCCTTATCATATAACAAGCCATCTGAACGCCAACACGAAGAAATTTCTTCGGACTTGGTATTTATGTATAGTTGGCAAATAAAAACTTGGGCAGACTTTATACGAAAGCATGCTGTAACATATCGCAATAACTACTATGCTTCAATTACTTTAAGAAATGTAATTGCAATTTTTAGGAGAATTTATATATTTGTGAGAGTAATAAAAACGATAATATATAAACATAAATGAATGAAAAAAACAGCTGCATTAGTAATAATATTTTCCATTTTAGCATTGCCAATAACTTCTTGCAATTGGACAAAAGATAAATCTAAAAAAGCGATACACAAAACAGGTGAAATTATCGGAAAAACAGGTTCAGAGTTTGGAGATGGGGTGTATAAAGGTGTAAAAAAGACATTTGAAAATGAAGTAAAAATATCTGCTCAATTAAAAGCACAGGGGCTTGATTTGGGCGAAGTCTTAATTAATTCAACAGACTCTACAATTGACAATATTTTAACTGCTTACATTATTTTTAATGATAACTTTGACCAAGAAGTTACAATTAAAATTTTTAACGAAAATGGTAAAGAATACGGACGCTTAAAAAAATATTTAACAGGAGAGAAAGATGATGCAAAACATTTTGACCTGATTTTTAACAAACATGTAAACATTGAACCAAAAAGCAGTATAATAATTGAGTAAATAAAATTGTCAGCTACACAATTATGTAATTTAGCATCAAACCGACAAGTTATACATACAAAAAAACAATTGTGAGGCATTTTACACCATCCCCCAAAAGAGTAGTACTTTGTATATCTTTTTTTGAAAATAGGCAGTACGTTTCTATTTTCTTTTTATGTATGTAATTACATAATTTCAAGAAAAGATGAACCAAGAAAACGCCGTAAAAATATTTGAACATAAGCACGTACGTACCTATTGGGACGAACAACAGAAAACATGGTATTTCTCTGTAATAGATGTTATTGAAATTTTAACAGAAAGTAGCGTTCCGAAACGCTATTGGTCTGATTTAAAAAAGAAACTGACAACAGAAGGAAGTGAAGTGCACGATAAAATCGTACGGTTGAAAATGCGAGTCGAAGACGGTAAAATGCGAGAAACTGATGTCGCTAACACCGAAACGTTACTTCGTATTATCCAATCAATACCCTCTCCTAAAGCAGAGCCATTTAGACAATGGCTTGCAAAAGTGGGCTACGAACGTATGCAAGAAATTACCGATATCGAACAAAGTTTGGACAGGGCAAGAGAAAACTGGCAAAAACTCGGACGAAGCGAAAAATGGATACAACAGCGAATGTCGGGACAAGAAACCCGAAATAAACTCACCGATTATTGGAAAGAAAACGGAGTTGAAAAATCAGATGAGTTTGCTTTTTTAACAAACATTATCCATCAAGAGTGGACAGGCTTACAATAAAAAAGCATAAGAATTTAAAAGGACTGGAATCACAAAACCTGCGTGACCACATGAGCGAAGCTGAACTTATTTTTACAGCATTAGCCGAACTTTCGACCCGACAAATTGCTGAAGTAGAAAAAGCAAAAGGAATTCAACAAAATGCAATAGCAGGTAAAAAAGGTGAAAAAATTGCAAAAGATGCACGATATGCATTAGAACAAAAAATAGGACAAAAAGTAATAACACCAGAAAATTTTTTGCCTCCTATAACAGAAATAAAAAAACTACACAAAAAAAGTAGATGCAAAAGCAATCCACCTTCAAAACAGAGGAAAAAAGGAAATCAACTTGGCTTTGAAATTAAAAGAAGAATATTTTAACTCAAAAAAGCAGAAGTATATCTATATTTGTTGTTATAAAAATTGAATGTAATTATACATTGCACATATTATTTCCTCTATAAATGATTACATAAAAAATATGAAAACAAACAGTAAAGTATGGATTAAGGCAAGCATGATAACCGCATTCTCACTATTTTTAGCAACAAGTTTTGCTCAAAACAATGAAATTATAAAAGATACACAAGAGCCAACAGAAACCACAATTAAAAAAGATACTGTTACCGATATTGACGGTAATGTTTATACCACAGTAACTATTGGTACGCAAGTTTGGATGGCAGAAAATCTAAAAACCACGAAATATAATGATGGAACAAAAATACCCAACGTTACTGACGATGATGAGTGGGAAAATCTATCTTCAGCTGCCTATTGTTGGTATGATAATGATATAAACAATGGCAAAATTTATGGAGCATTATACAATTGGCACGCCGTAAATACTAAAAAACTTTGCCCCACAGGCTGGCATGTACCTACCGATGAGGAGTGGACAGAGTTAATTGATTATTTGGGAGGTGAAAACGTAGCTGGAGGTAAACTAAAAGAAACAAACACTACACATTGGAAAAAACCAAACACTGGAGCAACCAACGAAACTTGCTTTACAGCCCTTCCAAGTGGCGTCCGTGACAGCAATGGTTCTTTCTTCAAAGTTGTTTACTACGGTCACTGGTGGAGTGCTACTGAGTACGGTGCCAATAGAGCCTGGTTCCGTTTCATTTCCTACTATTACAGCAATGTCCTCAGACACGTCAGCCATAAGAATCCTGGTCTTTCTATTCGTTGTGTAAGGGATTAATGTATTTGATTATTTGATTTATTTGTTTATTTACCGTCGCGGTAGTCGATTTTTTTTGAGTTTTGACATATTATATTGAATTTCTCATATAAATTCAATGACGGGCAAATTACTTCAATTAAATATTGTCGTTAAAAAAATATTACAATAATAAAACATAAAAAAACACGAAATTCTTTCTAATATGTTTATAATATGTACATTTGTTAATCTTATATTTATTCACTTAAAAACATTAAAAAAATGAAAGCCTTAAAATTTTCATTAGCTATTGCACTCTTTTTATGTGCAACATTTCAAAATTCACACGCACAAGAACTGTTATTTGACACAACCACGCATGATTTTGGAAATATTTACGACGATGCTGGTTTTGCAACACACACCTTTGAATTTACAAACACTGGTACAAAACCTCTCATTTTAACACGCGTTAAGCCCGGTTGTGGTTGTACAACAACTGATTATTCAAAAGATTCTATTGCTCCGGGAGGGCGAGGATTTATTACCACACAATTTAATCCACGAGGATATAGCAGTGTGTTTGCAAAAAGCATTTCGGTTTCATCTAACGATATACAACAAGAAAACATAGTGTTAATTATTCGCGGTGTTGTAGTAAACAAGGAACAAGAAAAAAGCAAACAATACCCATATTCTTTAGGAGCATTGCGATATGACGCTAAATCAATTAATTTTGCTGCAATTGATGTTACAACTAAAATACAAGATACTATAGGCATATATAACCCTCAAGATACTGCTATTACTATTATTGCCGAAAATGTACCGGAACACATTCGTGTTGAATTTATTCCAAGTGCAGAAATACAATCAAAACAAGAAAGTAAATGTATTGTTCATTATGACGCAACAAAAACAGATAATTTTGGTTGGGTGCAAGATTACCTTTGGCTTACACATCAAGGAAAAGGTTCAAACAAAACACAACAAATTGTAATTTCTGCAAATATTAGTGAAGATTTTAGTAATTATACAAAACGACAATTAAAACGTGCTCCAAAAATTTTTATGGAAATTACAGAATTTTCTTTTGATACAATTCAACAAGGAAAAGAAGTACATTGCGAATTTACATTTAAAAATACAGGAAAATCTAACCTTATTATCAGAAGAATTAGTACAACATGCGGATGTACTGCCGGACAATTAGATAAAAAAGTATATGCAAAAAATGAAACGGGCACTATACAGGTAACATTTCGCACGCAAGGCAAACGAAATCAACAAAATCAACGAATAACATTAATTACAAACGATCCTGCAAATCCTACTATGCAACTATATATTAAAGGATTTGTTGAAGTACCTACAGAATAACAGCCAATTGTTTTGTGGCTGATTGTAAACACAGTAAAATGCACAGTGCGTAACAATGTGCTTATGAATACAGAAATTGCAGATTTTGAAATAGAATGTAAGGTTCGCGATTACGAACTTGATTTACAGGGCATTGTAAACAATTCCGTGTATCAAAATTATTTAGAACATGCACGGCACGAATTTCTTATTTCAAAACATATTGATTTTGCCGCATTGCATGAACAAAACATAGACTTGGTTGTGTCTCGTATCGAAATAGATTATAAATCTCCTCTCAAAAGTCAAGATAGATTTGTAGTAAAGTTGCAAGCAAAAAAAGAAGGACATCTCCGTATTGTTTTTAATCAATGGATTGAACGCATACCAAACAACACACGCATAATAAACGCAAAAATAATAGCAGTATGCCTAAAAAATGGTCGTCCTGTTAAGCCCGAAGATGCTACTGGAATTGAATGGTGAAAATATATATATGAATTTACAAACACATTATTTTACGCAAAACCTTTTTTCTTTCAAAAACACCATACAAAACATCAGCAACACATACCATAATAATATTTTTTCGTTACATTTGTCAACATAAAAAAAAACGCTAAAAAAAACATATATGAGTTTACTTAATTCTATACTAAAAATTTTTGTTGGAAATAAATCTGAACGAGACATACAAAACGCCCTCCCAATTGTTGAAAAAGTTAAAGAGTTTGAACAAAAACTCTCACAAGAATCTGCTGACGGACTGCGTGCTGCAACAATAAGATTACAAAAGGTTATTGCTGATTCTATTGCAACTTTTGAACAACAGATTCAGAAAAATCAACACGAACTCGATGAAAATGATTCGCTTTCTTTTGGAGAAAGAGAAAAATTGTATGATGAAATTGATGCACTCAACAAACAAATTGATACGCAAATAGAAACAACATTAGAAGAAATTTTACCCGAAGCATTTGCTGTTGTAAAAGAAACCGCACGAAGATTTACAGAGCAAACTAAAATTACGGTACAAGCTACTGAGTACGATAGAGATTTAGCTACAAAAAAAGACTATGTATCAATTCAAGATAATACTGCTGTTTGGTCAAATTCATGGGAAGCGGGAGGTAATTA
>Ga0265293_10002872_pt1 | contig 33260 bp, 32 predicted proteins | sample Munlanlewell138R_FD_192505 | JGI IMG/M metagenome (GOLD analysis project Ga0265293, IMG submission 192505) | Leachate microbial communities from a municipal landfill in Southern Ontario, Canada - Leachate well 138R | ecosystem: Engineered > Solid waste > Landfill > Unclassified | place: Canada... | reverse complement strand
TGGTCGTAATGCACCATATCAGCAAACCCATCTCCATTCACATCACCCACTCCGCACAAATTCAAGGCTGCTACACTTGTCCTAAAAAGAACAGGATTGCCATAGACTTCTGTCCAGATTAAATTTAAACACATATAGTTCAATGTATAGCCAGTAAGTATCGTTAGGGATACATCATCCTTCTCGTCACCATTTACATCGCCAAGAGGATAAACGAATATTTTGTCTGTATCAGGATAAGGATAATGCAATTCCACATCAGGACTTGATAGCGGATTTGCTCTGCCAAAATAGACAGCTACGCATCTGGTGCCATCCGCAAGACGTTGAGGTATTACCAAATCATCAATCCCATCGCCGTTCATGTCTCCTGCGTTGATCATGGGATTTTCTCTGGACGAATAGGTGTAGCCGGCAAAGTGATAGGGGTACTGGCCTTCTAACACAAAATCGGGTTGATCATCAAAGCTCGGACCTCCCCAATAAAAATATACCTTGCCATACATATTAAAGTAATTACCTGTTTGCTGAGTAGGGTGCCAAAGAGGTGATTTTACGATCAGATCATCGTAGCCATCACCATTAAAATCCATGCTGACAATAGATGCACCATACTCACAGCCTATGTATTCACCGCTTAAGGTCATCATCAAATCCATCTGATTCTGTGAACTTAATGCCGCAATACTTGTAACCAGCAGCAGGACAACAAGACTAAAAATACGCTTCATACAAAAGCTCCTTTGTGTTTGGGCTATTAGCACTGTCACTCTTGGCACTGCAAGACAGATATGCAGCCAATACCGGATTACAGGCTTTCATTGTCCACATCTTATAAATCATCATGGCATATCCTTGCGAGCGAGTAGCGTATTACAAACTTGGTGTCTCCAAGTCTTATATTGCAAACATTCTTATGTGCTTGTGCTTGTCAAGTGATATTATGCGATTTATTGAGATATCAGAGTTTACATGAAAGCCCATAGGATTCGACACGTCTCGTGTCGACGGAACGAAGTTCCGTAAAAGTAAGCTGCTGCGCTGCTTGTGCAGACGAGACGTCTGCAATCGTGCGCCTGTGAGCATTGCATATCAGATTGGTGAAAGTCCGATCCGGAGTATCGTCAAGCTCCGTAGCCTGAAGTAACTGCGTCACCGTGAGGTGGGGTGGAGAGCAACGGAAGGCGAATGACCAGTCCGTAGGATAACGAACTCGATTCGGCAGAGGAACAGTCGTCGAGCTTGCGGTTGAATGGCGAAGACTAAGACCCGGAACAGGCACAGCTGGTGGAACGGTTGTCTCCCTCCGGGAATATCTGATCGGTTGAAAGACGTAATGTAGTAAGCCAGATCAGGGGCTACCATGTGGTTGGAGGCGGAATGGTCACTAAGGTAAGCAATGTAAAGCAGGGAGACCTGTTGGTTGGCAAGAAAGACCGACAGGAGTCAGAGTGCTCATAGTAGCGATGATCCTCGGGACAACATAACCCGAGAGTAGTCAAGGGGCACAGGAAAACAGATTTTGAAAGGAGTATCATTGGAAGAACAACGATCGACAGTGCCGGGTACGGCTAGACAAGAGCGAGAGATACCAGTTCACTGGAACTGGATCGAACCAACGGTATGGACTGACAAAATGCTGGCAGCCCTCGAAAGAGGAGTTAAAGGTGGAAAATGGTTCAGTCTGATTGACAAGGTGTACTCATTACCCAACCTGCAATCAGCCTGGAAGAAGGTGGCAGCCAATCGTGGCAGTGCCGGTATTGACAATGTCAGTATCAAGCATTATCGCAGGCATGTCGAACAACGTCTGAATCGAACATCCGAACTGCTTAAGCAAGGCAAGTATCGTCCTGCAGGTGTAAAACGTGTTTGGATAGATAAAGCTGGCAGTAAGGAGAAGCGTCCCCTTGGGATACCAACCGTCACCGACAGAGTTGTGCAAACAGCGTTACGCAATGTCATTGAGCCGATCTTTGAGAGAGAGTTTTGCGAGAATAGCTATGGTTTTCGTCCCCGCAGATCATGTAAAGATGCTTTAAGAAGAGTCGATGGACTACTGAAGCAAGGATACAAATATGTGGTAGACGCAGATCTAAAGGGTTATTTCGACAGCATCCCTCAAGACAGGCTGATGCAACTCGTATCGGAAAGGATAGCCGACAGCCGTATTCTGGCTTTGCTAAACCAGTATCTCAACCAAAAGGTGATCGATACAGCAGCAAGCTGGACACCGGAGGCAGGCACTCCTCAAGGAGCGGTAATAAGTCCTTTACTAGCCAACATCTATCTCGATCCTCTGGATTGGCTGATGTTTGGTAAGTATGAGATGATCCGCTACGCAGATGATTTTGTTGTGATGTGCAAAACTGAAGAAGAAGCATTGAATGCTTTGGAAACGATACGTCTTTGGACGGAAGAAGTAGGTCTTACCCTACATCCGACCAAGACCAAAATCGTAAACGCAGATGACGACATCTTTGAGTTTTTAGGATACAAGTTCAAGCAAGGAATGAAGTTTCCTTCAGATAAGAGCATCCAGAAATTCAGGGATGAGATCAGGAAGCGGACGAAGCGCTGCAATGCTTACAGCCTCAATGAAATCATTGAAAGGATCAAGCCAATCCAAAGAGGATGGTTCGAATACTTCAAGCATGCACATCGAAACTCGTTCCCAAGGGAAGACGGTTGGATAAGACGCAGACTGCGTAGTATTCTGAAGAAGAGAGAAGGACTCAGAGGCATAGCTACCAACCACAGTGACAACAACAAATACCCTAACATCACCTTTGATAGGCATGGGTTCTTTTCATTAGCCAGAGCCCATGCGGAATTATGCCAGTCTCTTAAATGAGAAACCTGTTTTCTGGAGAGCCGTATGCGGGAGAATCGCACGTACGGTTCGGAGGGAGGGGAGCCAGCAATGGATAACTCCCCTACCCCTATCTAGCCTCCACGCTTTCATTGTCGGTAGCGAAAGCTGGCTTTCTGTTAAGTTGCATATTTTCAACATCGTGAGTCAAACAGGTCAATAGCATCTTCGCGGCTTAGTATCAGTAGAAGTAATGGCAATTCAATGCTGTAGCATCATAAACTATGTTGGCCAACAAAGGCAGGAAGGCCTCAATGTTCTTATGGGATCAATGTAACGAAATCACCTTGATGGCAGTGTTCAGTATCTCATTCATCGTCAGGAAACAACTAAAGATCCTTGATTGTCTCTATTCCGTAGCATCCTTAGGCATCCGTATTTGTGTTTAATCAGGGTAGTGGCTTCCTTGCTTCGGATAGAGTATCCACTGACATCACAAGGAGACACAATGGAAGCTAACTTATTGGAATGCACAGAAGAACAACTACTCAGACACGAAGGACTGCGGCTGAAGCCATACCTCTGTACAGCAGGCAAACTGACCATCGGCATCGGGCGCAATCTCGATGACTGTGGTATCACTCAGAAAGAAGCCTATGTACTCTTAGAGAATGATATCCAAAACTGCGAGAGACAACTATTGGATGAGATTCCAAAGACTTACAACAATCTGAATGACGTTCGCAAGTCGGTGCTTTTGAACATGTGTTTCAATCTTGGTATATCCGGTCTGCTTGACTTCAAGATCACCCTGACTTTTATATCTGCAGGAGACTGGGAACGGGCTGCCAATGGCATGTTGGCATCTAAGTGGGCGAAGCAAGTTGGTCGCAGGGCGATTGAGCTTTCGGAGCTGATGAGGAAAGGCAAGTGATACCGATCCCGGTCGAGATTGATGCCATGCTCGCTATACTTAATCTCCCCAAGGAGATGGGTGATAACGGCATCTTCAAAGAGCATAAGTCTATTGTCTTGGAGACGATCAGAACCATCGTCTTGTCTGAGCATTACAACCGTGCTATCCAGGATGATATACCGGAGGAAGAGCCATTCCTGGTCTCTTTTCGTTTTGGGTTCTGTTTCCTGATGCTGCACAGTACTTGTGAGTTTCTCAATTTGAAGACCCTGGGCGAGGGAATAGTCAAGACCGTAGGATTAGACCAGTCTGCTACCGAACTGCTCACAGGGAGCGAAATTGACGCATTCAAAGCTAACCTTGAACTGAGAGCACTGACCGGGCTTCGGGACTATCTTAATCAGCATGGTCAGGACCGCCTGGATGAATTGAAACCCAGACCTCCGAGAGTGATCCGGGTGGGAGTGATCTGATGCCTGATACCAATACCACTCCGGATGAACTGATGCGTGAAATCTACCTGGCTATATATGCTGCCTTGGAGAGCCGTCTGCATCTGATCGGTTCTGTGATCGATGCTGAATCCCGCAAGGAGATACTGTCACAGCAGATTTATGACAAGGGTGACTTCTACGGCAATACAGGTTACTTGGTCGAGACGAGTCCTGATGCTATGATCCTGAGAGTAGGCTCCAACGTCAAACATGAGCCATTTGTATTGGGTGGCAAAGTGCCTTCCTGGACTCCGATCGCTCCACTGATTGCCTGGGTCGAACGCAAGCACCTGTCTTGGACTGATAAAGAGACAGGTAAGCTGCTGACCGTAGCCGAGATCGCTTATCTCATCCGGGGCAAGATCAAGCGGGAAGGCATAGCTGCCCGTAATGTGTTCGCTGAGGTTATTGCTAACCGGGAGCAGTGGATATATCAACAACTGAACAGCATCGAGGTAAGCTTATGAATGCACATGAGAAGTTTATTGCTGAGAGAGATAGGATAGTAAATGCTCTTAAGTTTTCCGATATCCCCACCATCCAATTCAACAAGGATGTGATCCCCAAGCAGCTGCCTTGCGCCATCGTGATCCTGGACTCAGAGACAGGCAAGAACGGCACTTCACGTCAGTATGTGAGTACTGATCTGGCATGGACAGTCTTCCTGATTGTCAATGCCCAGAACGTATCTGATCCAGATTCTGACTTGTATCAACTCAAAGAGAAGTTCCGGTCTTTCTATCTCAAACTGATGAACCGGGACCTGCCCAGTGTGGAATACTATACCAGCCGGATCGATGGCACCCGCTTGGTCAGGATAGCCAAGATTGACCTGCTGAAAAGCGGTGCAGGAGCATCTTCATGAGAGTAATGCGACTGGGTGGCTACAACTTGGCAATCAGTTCTGCCAGTGACCTCCTGGATACCAAATACAAGCCTGAGCCGATTGACTTATCCAAGTGCAGCCGGGTCGGTAAGCAGCTGATCTCCAAAGCAGCCGAGACCAAGAAAGTAGTCTCACAGCCCTACTCAATGGGCAATCTGCTCAACCTCCTGGATACCGATGAGTACCATAGTGGGTGTGTGGATGCCTTGTCTATGGCAACAGTGATGGAGTTCGGCTGCAAGAACAGCCAGGTCAAGTCCTGGATGGAAGCTGCCGAGTTCCCTGCCTGTGAAGACCAGACCACTATCCTGGCTGAGATGATCAAGTTCTATCTCGCCTGTGGGAATGGCTTTCTGATCAAGATGCGTAACGCTCAGGGTCAGTGGATGGGTCTGGAACGCATGCTTCCCAGTGAAGTACAGATCGTGGAGAACTATGACGAGTTCGGCTTCTTTCGTCCTAACTATATCCAGGTGAAGAACAACCAGAAGAAAGACTTTGCCTATGCCGATATCATCCACATCAAGAAGAGCACTCACAAGAGTAATGCCTGGGGCTTAGCCTGCCTGCCGATAGCCATCAATGTTGAGATACTCTCCGAGATCAAGACTTTCGACTATAACAACTTCAAGAACGGACTCATGATCGACTATTTCGTGATCGTGGAAGGCGGTACCCTTAGAGACGGCATCGTAACCGATGAGCAGGGCAATGAAGTACTGACCGATGCCTATACCGAGATCGAGAAGGCACTTACCGAAGTGAAAGGCAATGCCAAGAGCCACTCGACAGTGCTGATCGAGAGTGAGAGCCGGGATGTGAAGATACGCCTTGAGCCACTGCGTCAGCAGGACCGGGAAGGTGGCTTTATCACTCTCAAGAAAGACCTGAGAGAAGGTATCTTCGCTTATCACCGGGTCCCCGCAAGGATCGTCTCACAGCTTATACCAGGGCAGTTGGGTGGCGATAACAAGAGCGATATGCTGATGTTCTACCACTTCGTAGTCAAACCGCTTCAGAATCGCCTCGCCTTGGCTCTGGCAAACGAGTTCAACTTCGACTTCGGCTGGAGTGTGAAGCCAGATGACTTCAACTTCGGTAACCTGACCGAAGTGCTGCAGACTGCTGATGAGCAGCTCTTCATGCAGAACCGAAACTTCGGAGCATAGAATTGTATCTTATTCCCATTAACAATCAACCACTTAAGAATACCAAAGGAGGTAGCGTGAATCGTAAACGCACCATTCTCAAGGGAGAACTCCGCAATGTGGAAGTCGAGCTGGTCTCGCTTCTCTTCGATGAGATGACTCCCGCCAATCAGAAGGGCTTTGTGGTCAAGAATGCCTCGGGCAGAAGCTTTGAACACAAGATCAACTCCACCAAGTTCAAGAGTGAGACATCAGGTACTCAGGGACGGCTTTATGTCACTCTGATGGAGCCGGATATCCAGGACAGTCAGGGCGACTTCTACTCTAAAGATGAGATACAGAAAGCCTGTGACCACTTTGCCAAGCACGGACTGGTCGGCAAGTGTGATGTTAACCACAACATGCAGCCCGTACCCGAGTTCAGCGTAGTGGAGAACTACATCCTCAAGACCGCTGACAAAGAGCATTTTCCGGACACCAAAGTCGGTGCATGGGTGCAGGTACTCAAGTGCGAGAACCTCGGCTCGGAGCTCTGGCAGAAAGTCGAGAAAGGCGAGTTCAAAGGTGTCTCCATCTATGGCAGAGCCGATGACTACCGCAATGCCGAAGCCAGTTTGACCGAGATCAAGAATGAACTCAATAGCTTACGTAAGGTAGCTGAGCAGAACAACAATACAGAACTGCAGAAAGGTATCACAGCCATCTCCGAGAAGATAGCCGAGATCGAAAAGAGCAGCGGAAACGTCATGATTGGTGATGCCATCCATAGCATCGAGAAGAGCCTCAAAGACCTGTCAGTGACAATGTCTCGGGCTATCTCCAAGTCTATACCTGGTGAACCTGATGAGAACAAGTCCAACGTTGACCGGGAAGTCACCATCGATGGCAACAAGATCGTGGTCAAAGCTTCACACCGGGAGATTTACAAAGGCATCTCCGATGTCGACTCCGGCAAAGCCATGAACATCCTCACTGCTAATACCACTTCGCTATTCATCGATGAGGTGATTGGTTCACAGCCCGGGGATACCCTCTCCGATATCTCGGTCATTCCACTGCTCAAGGACGAGAAGATCGATGTCGGACTGATCGATGACCTGGTCTTCAAGAACAGCCTTGATGGTGCTCTGACCGCACAGGGTGTCTCCACAGCCGATCTCTCGGTCCCCACCGGGATACTCAATGCTGAGTTCACCTTAGGCAGGGATGTGGTCGAGTTCTATAAGGACAAGTACGGCGAAGATGCCTTCGGTGCCTATGTGGAGAACCACATCGCCAAGAAGACCGAGAAAGCCATGCGCCTGCTCCTCTTCAAAGGTGACAGAGCCAGTGGCACCGATAAGCTCAAAGCCCTGAATGGCATCATCAAACTCGCTACCACTGCCACTGATGTGACCGATATCGATAACGATACCTATGTCACCTTTGCCGAACGCTTTGAAGCTGCTCTGCTTGCCTTCTCCGATGAGATACTGGAAGAACAGGAGAGCTTCAAGTTCTATGTCTCTCAGAAAGACCTTATCCGTATCCGCAGTGAGATCGCCAAGCGTGAGACTGCTGCCGGAGACCATTTGCTCCTGGAGGGCGGCAATGTCTCCTTTGCCGGAATCCCCGTCAAAGCCAGGCTGATGCCTGATGACTATATCATCGGCGGACTCTCCAAGTTCATCATCATTGGTTACCGCACCGATGCCGAACTCAAAGTCGAACACCATGGCTCGGACTGGAAGTACCACTGGTACATCCGTATCCGTCCCGGCATCACCTACATCCCCAACTTTATCAAGATCTTCCATGTCGTATAAGGAGGTACTAATGAAGATCACTATCTTAGCCTTGGTGCTGATAGGCTTTCTCTCGCTTATTGCTCTGAACCTGTTTGCCCAGTACACCCTGCCTGTGGATACCCGTAAGATCGCCATCCAGATGAACAAGGGTTTCTCCTGTATGACCTACAGTCCCGCAGCCGATACCCTCTGGAAAGCTATCGCTGTACCAAGTGGAACTGTGGAAGTAGTTCTCATCCCTTCCTCAGGTGGTATCGGGGTCCGGGCAGATAACAGCAATGCCAATAACTACTATGCCACTGTCCCGGCAGGAGTACCAATCGTGATCCCCGTTTACAGCCAGCGAACCTTCTATATCCGAAGGGCGGTAGCCGGAACAGCCAGCGTAGCCAACCTCATCTTCTATAAGCTATAAGGAGCATGCATGGACTTCATCATCCAAAACCAAGCCTTCATCCTCGGACTGCTGACTACCATCATCGTGTGGATCATCTTCCGCATCACGGGCAAGACCTTGGATAAGACCAAGATCAACTCGGCTCTCGCCATCATCCTGGACATCATTCAGGATATCAAGACCAACCCGGCTACCAAGAACCTCGATGACTATGCCAAGAAGCAACTGGCTGTTGAACGTGCTACTAAGAGCCTGCCTGCCAAGCAGACAGGTCTGGTCATGAAGGTGTTCGGCACACTCGGAGGAGCTATCGAGTACGTATTCCATAACCGCAAGTGGCTGTTCTCAATCGGTAAAGCCATCAAGGGAGTGTTCTGATGCCTCAGCCCATTCAACCGCCTACTTATCCGGCTCCCATGGTGGAGTCGGATATGCTGTTCAACGCTCTGGTTGATGTGATGGTAGCAGATGATATCTATTTCGGGATAGGTGGCTATACCGAGACCGATATCAGCACTCTCTATGCCAACCAAGGCGCAGTCAAGACTGAACTGAGCACCAACTTCGATTTGATGGGAGAGCTGGCAGAGAAACCGGGTAAGACCGATTCCAAGATCACCAAGCTCAAGACCCGTAACTATACCCTACCAGGTAAGCGAACCTCCACGGCGGAACTGACCATCGTGGGTATTTCCAACAAGCAAAATAACTTCCTGGAAAGCAGCTTGTTCATGGGCAGGAACACCACTATCGTAGTAGTATCCAAAGGCTTCGACCGGGTGGTGATCTTCAATGGCTTGCGCTGGACTGTGGACTGGTCGGGAGAAGCTGACGGGCTGTTCTCAGTAGTCATCTCCACTGAGTTCTCCGGCATCACCAACGGCAAGATCTTTGTCCTCAAAGACATTCCTGCCGGAACCTAACCACACTAACTAATAACCAAGGACAAGAACATGGATTGCCAATGTAAACCTGAGATTAAAGATAAAATTGATAGTGTACATGAAGAGATCTACGGCAACGGAAACAGCAATAACTCATTGGTGACCAGAATGGCGAGGGTGGAGACGAACATGAAAATACTTCTGGGTGTCTCCACCTCCCAGTTCTTTATGCTGATCGGCGTTGCCATCAAGATGTTCTTCAACCAATAAGGACGGCACAATATGAAAACAGAACCCAAACTGAGCTATAGCCAACTCCGGCAGATCCTCAGCCTGACCATCTCGAATACTACCCTCAAAGCCAAGCTGGAGGACTTCCTCTCCGGCAAAGTGACCAAAGTGAGTGAGGTAGAGATACTGCAACTCATCTCCGATTCGGAAGTGGACAAGGAGCTTATCCGCATCATCTCAAACCAAGAACCGGACAATATGGACGCTATTGTAGCCTTGGAGTACATCTCGGCTTTTTTCGTCTATATCAGAGCCAACAGCGAGAGGTTCAAAGGTTGGCTCGGGAGTTTCGGATTAGCGGTCAAAGCCAGTCCCGCTACCCCTACGAGAGGTTCGAAATGATCCTGCGTAAACTGGGTTTCACCAATGATGACTTCGAGTCCCTGACCCTGCCTGAGCTATATCTACGGCTCTGCCTTGCCGACCCAAAAGGAGAAGCTTAATGGATGCATTGATCGGATGGATCGGAGGTAAACGCCTCCTCCGCAAAACTATCTCGCAATACGTTCCCAAGGACATTCAGGGCTACATCGAACCCTTCGGTGGTGCAGCCTGGATGCTTCTCTACAAAGACAAGTGGGGTGATCTGGAGGTCTATAACGATCTCGACTATCGACTGGTCAATCTCTTCCTGCAGGTGAAGTACCATCCTGATGAGTTGATCAAAGAGTTAGACTGGTTAGTAGCCAGCCGCAAACTGTTTGGCGATATCCTCAAGCAGGAAGGTCTTACCGAGATACAAAGAGCTGCCAGGTTCATGTTCCTGATTACCAGATCATTCGGCTCAAAAGGTGACAGCTTCGGCACCTCTCAGAAGCGTGGTACCTCCAGTATGTATAACCGTCTGGAACGCATCAAAGAGCTGCATCGAAGACTGGATATGGTCATCATTGAGAACCTATCCTATGAGAAAGTGATCGAGAAGTACGATACCAAGAGCAACTTCTTTTATTGTGACCCACCCTACATGCTTGGCTATACCTATGAGAACTCCAAGCAATTTAGCCATGAAGCCCTGAGAGACATCCTGAAGAACATCAAGGGCAGGTTCATCCTCTCCTATGATGATAACCCGGAAGTGCTCAAGCTATACAAAGGCTATGACATCAGGCATGTCACCAGAACCAAGGGCATCAACCGCAAGGAAGGCAAGTCCGAGTTCAATGAGGTGATTATCGCCAACTTCCCATTGGAGGAGTCGGGGTCCCCGCAGCCCAACTTGTTGGGGAGTGGGGTGAAATCATGAACTCAATCATCTCCTGGGTAGGCGGTAAGCGTCTACTGAGAAAGAAGATACTGCCACTCATCCCCAAGCACGACATATACTGTGAGGTCTTTGGCGGTGCTGCTTGGATACTATTCGGGAAGTCTCCCAATAAGGAAGATTGGCAGTTGTCTAAGAAGAGCCGTTATACAGAAGTCTACAACGACATCAATGGTGATCTGGTTAATTTCTGGCGCTATATAAAACAACATCCTGAAGCGTTTGTAACGGAGTTGAACCAATACTTGGTATCGAGGGAGATGTTCGACACATTCACCCAACATGAGCCCAGAACAGAGCTGGAAAGGGCGATCCGCTTCTACTTCCAGTTATCCTGCAGCTATGGTTCCCGATCCAAGAACTTCTGCATCATGCAGGGTTATAAGTATATGCCATTGAGGAATCTGGAAAAGGTGAAAGCAGCTTCAGAGCGGCTACAGCAGGTGATTATTGAAAAGCAGGACTTTGAGAAGATCATCGCCCGTTTCGACACGCCCAATACCTTCTTCTACTTGGACCCACCATATTACACAAAGGAGCATCTATACGACAGAGAAGACGCAGATGCCTTCACTAAGCATGAAGAGCTTGCTACCGCACTAAAGAACATCAAAGGGAAGTTCCTGCTATCCTACAATAACGACCCTTACATCCGCTCACTCTACCAAGGCTTCACCATTGATGAAGTCGAAGCGCAGTACACAGTTTCCGGTGCATTCCAGACTGAGACAGAGTTATTGATTAGGAATTACTAATTGCAACTTGGCAGTGGAACCCTTCTATTGTTCAATTCATCCTTATACGCTGTAAGTATATTATTGAGTTCTTCAACATCCTTTGGTGTGTTAAAGGATTCCGTATCAGATTGTACCAAAACAGGTGTTTCTGATAATGCAATCTTTAACTCGCAGTACCGGGATTTAATGTCATCTGTTTCTAAATTGGGTATTTCGTTTAATAGATCGAACATGCTATCTGATAACCACATTAGCTCATCATACCGAGACTTGATTTTGTTCATGTCTTTAATGTCTTGGATTCCAATTTTCTCTTTCATAAACACCTCAGGTGTACTAAGATTCATCATTCAACATATGTCAATCACAAAATGCCTGACCTAACTTTCAAACTTATCCTCATCACAGACGATGCCAATCTCAAGCTTGCCGAAGTCAAGCAGGAGGCTCAGTCCACCCAGTCTGTGGTGGAGAAACCTGTCTCGGTTAAAATCACCGCTGAACAAGCTCTGGCTACCATTCGTGATGTGAAGATCGCTGTCGATGGAGTGATCCAGGTAGTCGGTGGTCTGGTGCGTTCCATGAATGGGCTGCTCGATGCTTCGCTGGGTCAGCGACAGTCTTTTAAGCTGGCTTCCATTGCCTTCGGTGAAGCAGCATCTGAGATGAGTAATTTTGCTTCCTCGATGCAGGAAGTGACCAACTTCGAGGATGATCAACTGCTGGCTTTGATGTCCAAGCTCTCCCAGACTTTCAAACTGAATAAGGATGAGATACAACAGCTTGTGCCATTGCTGCTGGACTTCACCGAAGCCAATAAAGCCACCGGAATGAGTTTGGAGTCTGCCTTTGATCTGATGGGTCGGGCACTTAATGGTCATACAGAGATGCTGGGTCGATATGGAATAGAGTTAGATGATACCCGGCTCAAGACAGAAGGGGTTGCCTATCTGGTTGAGAAGCTCGGAAAGGACTATGGCGGTACAGCTATCGCTCTGGCTGATTTGCGATTGCAGAATGCCAATGCCTGGGGTGATATCCAGGAGACTGTAGGTGATATGCTGACTGTCCTGATCAATCCTCTGCTTTCTGGTCTGCGGTGGCTGATGGATGCCTATCAGAGCCTATCTCCTGTCATGCAGGGCTTCGTTGCCGGGATCGTGATAGCTATCCCTTTGATTGGGACTATCACCACTGCTATCACTGCTCTGACTGCAGCCTATCATGCGCTTAGAGTAGCCATGAACCCGGTGGCAGGGATCATCGGAGTTGCGGTGGGTGCCTTGTCTGCACTTGGACTGGGTCTGGCAGCAGCTTCGGTCAAGACTGATGCTGTTACAACTGCTCAGAAGTCCATGAACGATGAGATCAAAGACTGTGGAAAGCAGGTATCGGTGGAAGCTGAGAAGTTCTCACTTTTGGCTAATCGACTATTGGAACTGCGGTCTCAGACTACCCTTGCCAATGCCGATAAGACCGAGATGAAGAACATCATCAGGTCACTTAATTATAACTATTCGGAGTACCTTGGTAACATCGATCTGGAGACCTCATCCTACAATAACCTGGCAACTGCTCTGCGTAACGCTTCTGATGCACTGGTGCAAAAGAAGATAGCCGAGGTCTATGGTGAGAAGTATAATGCTCAGATCAGGAAGGTAGCCGAACTGCAAATCCAGATCGACTCCCAACAAGCTGAAGTGGACAGGGTCCGAGCCCGGAAACAGCAGTTGATGAACTCAGTCGACTGGGAGTTCTTGACCAGTGACCGCAATGCCATGGGTTTCAATCCTGCCACTTACTTCGGTAATGATGGAGAGTGGCTCAAGTTGGAAAGACGGCTCAATCAGTTCAGTGCTTTGCATGGAGAACTGAGAGCTGCCAAGAGCGACCTCCAACAGATAGGCCAAGCCTATAGACAGGCAATGCTCGATGCTCCCGACCTGACATTTACGCCAACCTCAGGTTCCGGTAGTGGAGGTGGCAGTAATACTGGTAGTGACTATGATGAGCGTCAGCGTAAACTGGAGCAGTTGACTCAGCTACAGCAGAGATACGATACTCTGGCAATAGACGATCTGGTTGCCCGGAAGCAGAAGGAACTGGAGATCGAGCGGGATGCTGAGCTTGCCAAGGCTCAGTCGCTCGGAGCTTCAGAGACTCTCCTCCAGTCTATCAGGGATCACTATGCCGATGAGTCGGTCAGAGTGGCAACTGAAGCTGCCGATGCCAGAACCAAGAAACTGGAAGCGGAAGCTCAGGAAGCCCAACGCATAGCCGAAGCCACTGCCCGGGAACAGCAACGTCTGGCCGAAGAGGATCAACGCAGACAGGAGGAGTTGGCAGACACCCGCTACGAGTTCGTCAATCGTGGTCTGGAGTTGATCGGTAATACCTATGATGCAGAGCTAAGAGCAATCGACCAGTATTATGCTAAGCGCAGGGAGAAGCTGCTGGCTGCCGGCTTTACAGAACAGCAGATCACTCAACAGACTGAGATGGCTAAGTCCAGGATCAGAGACCAGTATGACCAGAAGCACTTTGAAGGTGTTTCTCAGATGCTGGGTAACCTGGCAAAGGCAACCGAGGTCTTCGGAAAGAAAGGCTTTGCCCTCTGGAAGACTCTTGCCGTAGCCCAGGCGATGATGGATACCTATTCCTCAGCTACCGCAGCTTACAAAGCCATGGTGGGTATCCCGGTCGTAGGACCCGGACTGGCGGTTGCGGCTGCCGCTGCAGCAGTGGCGGCTGGTCTTGCCAATGTAGCGGTGATCTCCAGTACTGAACCTCCCAAGGCAGCTACTGGCGGTCTCTTAGTGGGCAAGTCCCATAATGAGGGTGGCATCCTGATTGAAGCCGAAGGGGAAGAGTATATCACTGCCAAGGACAGGGTCAAGGCACTGGGCAGGAACCTCTTCGACTTCCTCAACTTTGCTCCCATCGAATCGGTGAGGCTTGCCTTTGCCGGGATGCCTGTTCCATCGGTACCTATTCCTGCCAACGTTGGCTCATATTACGCATCAGGTGGCAGTATTGGTGGCGGTGGTGGTATTACTGCCCTGCTCAACATTATGAGCGAAATGCGGGATCAGATGATAACCCTGACTGAGAAGGTAATGGAGTCCAAGCCTGTCTTTGACATCCATGTCGATCCCTTGTCAAATGACCCGGTCAAGGTATCCCAGATAGCCGATACAGGTAAGTTGATCAGGAGTGAGGTATAATGCCTAATCTCTTTCGAATCGACTTCGTTCAAGGCAAGACCGATGAGAGTGACTATAACCAGGTCAAGCATAGCCTAATTGATACGGCGACCAATAGAGCTATCATCACACTTAGTGTATCAGGCGATAAACTGCAAGCTGTCTCCAACTACTCCAGAGAACCCAAGCGCCTCACTTTCGAGTGTTTCCCCACAACCTGGATACAGGACAACATCCTCTCCGGATTGAGTGAGCATGAGCGTTACATCTCCCACTTCGAGGTGAAGGTCTATCGGGATAATCTGCTGTTCTTTACCGGCATCATAGATACTTCTCAGCTGTCTTTCGATATCAGCACGGGCATACTCAAGTTCACCTGCTATGACAAAATCAAGCTATTATCGGTGTTCTCTGATCTCACTCACTACTATAGCCTGACCGCAGGATATCAGCCGATCTGGATACTCGGTTACTTCCTGCAGGATATCGAGCAGAAGATACCCGTATCAATACCTTACACTAATCAGTTCGTTTTACCTACTTTGTATATCCCTATGGGTGAAGCCCTGACTATAGTCCATGTTGACTTTGATGACCTGCTTGCCTTCCCCAATCCTCCCGGAGGTTGGACATATACCTATCACAGTTCAGGCTGGCCGGGTCCTTATTGGGGATATCTCATCGATACACCCGGGAACAAGGTTACCTTCGCCTTTGCCTATAAAAAGGTGATCCAGGCTACCTATCCCAGTCCTGCTGCCACCCGTTATCAGGGACGTTTCAGAGGAAAGGTCTACCGCTTCTATAACGGTATCTGCCCAGTTGTAGCTGAGTATGATGAAAAGACTGATTGGGTGGAAGACCTCACTTCCTTAGACAATGCCTATAACGAGTTCCTCAGTTTCTTTACCAATAATGGCATATCCAGCACCACTCTAATGTCCGGACTCAGCAGTACCAGATCACTGGATGGCAGAAGCTATGGCAGCAGTCAGTATGTGGGTCACTGGATCGAAGCAGACTGTCGTGGCAATATCTTTCCCAGCCGTATCCAACCCGGCAAGTCTTATGAGACCAGTCAGTCAGAGCAGACAGATAACCTCAAAGTCCTGCAAGCCATGCTGATGTTCTATAATGCCACCATCTTCACCAATGCAGCAGGTCAGAGCATCCTTAAGAACAAGGATGCTTATGCCACTGCCATAATAGACATCGCCGATGAGGACGTGATCAATCACGTCACCAAGCGGGGCAATCAGGAGAAGCCGGATATCAAGACTATTGATGTCCTGGCAGGAGATACCACCCAACTGCAAGGCATGATCAAAGACTACTTGATCGGCTTCTATGACTCCAAGTGGAGCCTGGAAACGACCATCGACCAGTTAACCAAATATAACCTCTCCCTTCAGTCCAAGATCAGGATAAGAAACCTGGTCTATGCTATTACTGAACTGGAGCGGGATTACATAAATGACGAATACAAGGTGACAGCATGGCTGCTATGAAGGGCTGGAGACTGATCCGGCAAACACCTCAGTCCGTTAACTACTTCAACTGCTACAACGGGCAGGTTGAGTACAGTCCCAAGCGGAAGTATAGAATAGAGAAACGAAATGCCTTTGACCCTTCCAAACTTTATCAGAGAGACGAATACAGGGAAGACTCTTTCGACCTGCAGGCAGTGCTTAATCCTGATGAGTATTACACTCTCATGAGCTTCATAACTGCATCAGGTAATCTTTATCTGGAATACAATTCCTATAATGAAATCAAGAGCCAGTTCCCGGTCACCGTATCCCAGTTGCCCAAGTGTCCGGACGACCTGCACGACTTTCCCGAAAAGGTGAAGTTCTCACTGGAGTCGAGATACATCGGCAGTCCTGGCTACATCGACTTCGGAATCATCATTATTGAGGATGATGGTGATGATATCACCTCAAGCTAACCATAAAACCATAAAGCCATAAAATCATAAACGCAGAGGAGCATAAATGTTCAAATACGGAATCAGCTATTACATCATGGAAGATGGAGTTCGCAAGCCTCAGTCGGGAGTGGATATCCGCTTACTCAGACCCGGAGCCGACTGGCAGTCCGGTAGAAAGCTAATCGAGACCGAGAACTCGGGCTATTATGATTGTCTGATCGAAACAGATGCCGATTGTGGATTCTATGAGATCTGGGACAATCGTGGCAACCCCAATGGCAGCTTCAGTGGTAAGACCTGCACCATCGGAAAGCTCGATGCCAGGGGGTTGCAGAACGACTGTATCTATGGTAACCACATCCTGGATGGAGTGGTAACCGGAAGCAAGATCGCCAATGAAGCCGTAGCCCTGAATCATCTGGATACCAGCCTCAAGCTTCCGCTCTCCAAGCTCTTATACGAGTTGCATAATCAAGATGCAGGTTTAGGAGATACCACCCAAGCATCGCCTGCAAATTGCCGGGATGACAAATACATCAGTCACAAGTTAGATAAGGAATACGAGATCATACCCCACATAATCCTAACTAACCAGTGCAATTGCTTCATCTACGTATTCGATATCAAGCAGGAAGGCACCCAGATTACAATCACCCTTGCCATCGGGAATAACTTCGATGCCGACCTCGCCAAGTACCAGTTGCTTGCCTTGCCCTTCTAATAATGCCCAAGAGTGAAACCCGGAAGAACCGGGTTAATCTGGTAGATGGTGATTCGTTACTTCTTTTCGAGCCTGCAGATCAGCTCTGCCATCAGGTTGATCACTTCCTTGTAGTCTCCGCATTCCCAGGCATCATCGGCTCGGGTCTTGATCATTTCCTCGGTCATCTTTTCCGACTGCAGCCAGGATCCCCGGAATTGATTCCACCAACTCTTGTAGTGGAAGTCATCTGCATCTGGGTCATCAACCACTGGCTCGTCATCAGTATCAACTCTATCCAAGTAAGTTCTATCCATCTCAATCACTCGCATGGTCGATCCTAACTTCAATACCTCATTCTTCTCTGCAAGGGCTTCTACTGGCTGCTCCGTGCCATCTTCTCTCATCAATACGATCTGGCTGCCTGATTTCACCATCTGCTCAAGCGTTGCCTGCTCCTTGCGATTCTTGTTTTGCTTGGTCATCTTGATCTCCTTCTCGGTTACCCGACTGTTAACTTATGGGTTCTACATAGAACCTGTCGCAACCGTGGTCAAGTCCTTTCTGCACAATACGATAATAAATTGGAATGATTGGCACTTGACAGAATCGGTATGTTATCAGAAGATACAAACAGCCTACAGACCCTACATAGAATGCCCTCCGAGACATGGGGACACCGCCCGGTGATCCCCATTTTTTTTTGTCCTCACAAATCCATTTGAAGTTTTCGGTGATTAAAGCTTGAAGTTTTCGGTGATAAAACATTGAAGTTTTCAGTGATGAAAATTGAAGAAACGGTGATTAAATTTGAAGAAACGGTGATTAAAACTCGAGTGAGAGAATCGCCATTCTATGCCCGTTTTCCTCGATTTGAAGTTTTCGTGATTAAAATTGAAGTTTCTGGTGAGGGTTTATACTATCCTTCCCGCACTTTATCTGATCAGTAAGCAGATTTCTCTTGACGTATTTCGGTATTCGGTTAATTAGGTAATTAGTTAATCAAGCTGCTGGTGCTACTATGCAGCAAAGGAGTGATGATGTCAGATGCTTTTTTCAAAGCTATTGCCGATCCGAACCGGCGGAAGATCCTTTCTTTACTCAAGAAAGAGGGGGTGATGACGGCAGGGAAGATTGCACAGCACTTTGAGATCTCAAAGCCGGCTCTCAGCGAGCATTTGAAGATATTGCGCAATGCCGATCTGATCTGCTCCATCAAGAAAAAGCAATTTATCCATTACAGTTTGAATACTACGATCCTGGAGGACGTAATGAATTGGTTCAAGGAAATAACTGCAAATCGTGAGGTTAAAACAAAATGAAAAGACCGCTAAGATACAAATGGTCGATAGTAGTGGTGTTTGTGCACCTGATCATAATGGCCTGGTTTTTGGGGCAAATGCCTGCTGATGCCAGGATTCCATCGCATTGGAATGCCAGAGGCGAAATTGATGGCTGGATGAGCCGGACTGGCTCACTTATCTTTGGGCTGGCCATGAGTTTGGGTATCTTTTTGCTGATGTATTTGATGCCTTACTATGCACCCAGATACCGCAAGCACAAAGACCGGCTGGAAAAGCTCTTGCCGCGGCTCAGCTTTATTCTACTGCTGTTTTTTGCCCTGATCAATATCTACAGCCTCTATCTGGGCAAGTCGGGCGGCGACTCTGGGGGCTTCCAATTTATCTATCTTCTAATCGGGATGCTGTTTATCATCTTGGGCAACGTCCTGCCGAAGGTGCCGAATAACTTCTTTATCGGGATCAAAACGCCCTGGACTCTTTCCAATGAGGAAGTCTGGCAAAAAACGCACCGTTTGGGAGGCTGGGCTTTTGTGATCGCGGGGCTGATTATGAGCGTAAAGGCCTTTTTGCCGATGCATCTCAGCGTCTTTCACACTGTCTTTATGGTGCTGGCTCTGCTCCTTTTACTGTATCCTATGCTGCATTCATTTATCCTCTATCGCAAGATATTGAAGCGATAGGCTTTATCGGGAGAGAAGCTTTAGCGGGGCAGGATTATTTGCCGATGCAAAACTCGTCAAAGATTCTGCCCAGGAGTTCGTCGCTGGGAGTAAGACCCAGGATCTCTTCCAAAGCGGAAACGGCTAAGATCAGCTCAAAGGCGATAAATTCCCAGCCAAGTTCCTGCTGAAGAGCAGCTTGGGCAGCTTCCAAAGCGCTGATGCTGCGGGAAAGGGCTGCCAGATGCCGGACATTGGTGATCAGGGGATGCTCCAGGTTTACAGCGGGCAATTTCAGACGTTGCAGGATGGCGTCAGACAGAGCTTTAAGGCCGTTTGGGCAAAGCGCAGAGCTTTCTACATGTCCCTGGGGAATATGCCGCTGCGGGTAGATATCCGCTTTGGCGGCTACGCAGATCAGTTTATCCTGGAAAGCCTGCCAATCCTCTGGCAGCTCAGTAAAATCACCTTCATACAGATAGAGGATGAGATCGGCATTTTGGATCAAAGCATAAGACCTGGCGATGCCTTCCTTTTCGATCTCGTCTTCGCTATCCCGCAGGCCGGCAGTGTCGTAGAGTACGATGGGATAGCCGGAGAGTGAAAAGGACTCTTCCAGATAATCTCTGGTGGTGCCGGGATGAGGGGTTACTATGGCGCGCTTTTGTTTCAGGAAAGCATTAAAAAGTGATGATTTGCCGGAATTGGGTGCCCCGGCCAGACAGATTTTGATTCCTTCCCTGAGCTTGATGCCGCTACGGCCTTCTTCTTGCAAAGCGCGGGCTGTGGATAGGATATTGGCAAGGCGCCACCCCAGGTCTTGCACATCGATTTGTGGCAGGTCCTGATCGGAGAAATCTATGGCCAGTTCACAGCGCAATCTGGCATCCTGGATATCCTGCAAGAGCTCGGATAAATGTTTGCCCAGGTAGCCTTTGATCTGCATGAGCGCGGCCGTTTCCGCTTTGGAACTGCTGGCGAGGATGAGGTCGTTCACCGCTTCGGCCTGGCTGAGGTCCATCTTGCCATTCAGATAGGCTCTGAGGGTAAATTCTCCCGGATTTGCCAGCCTGGCCCGGGAAAGCAGAGCAGTCAGAATGCGGTCTGTTAGAGCGGGATTGCCATGACAGCTCAGCTCGACGGTATCCTCTCCAGTATAGCTTTTGGGGGCATGAAAGACGCTCAAGAGCACTTCATCCAGAGCCATATTACTGTCAGGGTCATAAAAAGTGCCGAAGATCACGGAATTTGGCGCTGCCTTCAGCAGTTTATCGGCGGGACGGAAATACTTTGCTACAAGCGGGATGCAGCCTTTGCCACAGATGCGGATCACCGCGATGGCTGCTATTCCGGCGGCGGTGATGCGGGCGCAGATGACGTCGTTCACAAGCGCTCTTGCACCATCCTGGCCAGATTCTGGGGCTCAAAACCGATCTGCGCTTTGAGCAGTGCGGTCTTGCCATGGGGGATAAACTCATCAGGATAGCCAAAATTGATTACTTGGGCCTGGCGTCCACAACCGAGCTGGGCGATCCTCGCGCCCACGCCTCCGATGATGGAGCCGTTTTCGAAACTGAAGATAAATTTGCAGCCATCACAGAGGGCGAGGATGGTCCTTTCATCCATGGGCTTGATGCTGCGCAGATTTACTATCAAAGGCTTGATGCCTTCTTCTGCTAAAAGCTCTGCAGTATCCTGTGCGGTTTGCAAGGCTTCACCCACAGCTACAAAAGCTATGGCAGGCTGAGAGATATCGGCTTCGGTTTGGATGATCTCTGCCTGGCCGGGCGTGAAGGAATCCAGGGCTATCTGGCGGCATACGGCTTTGCCGCGGGGATAGCGAATGGCCACAGGGCCATCTTTGTAAAGGGCTGCCCAGGCAAGCATAGCGCTGAGCTCTTCCGCACAGGAAGGGGCCAGAATCACAAGATTTGGGATGTAGCTCAAAAAAGCCAGATCAAAAGCACCCTGATGAGTGGCGCCATCTTCTCCTACTATGCCGGCTCTATCCAGACACAGAACTATGGGAAGCTTCGGCATAGCCACATCATGGATGATCTGATCCAAAGCCCGCTGAGCAAAGGTGGAATAGATAGCCACAAAAGGCTTTATCCCCTTTGTAGCCATGCCAGCGGCCAGGGTGACGGCATGCTGTTCGGCGATGCCTACATCAAAGAACCGCTTGGGATAGCGCTTTTCAAAATCACTAAGGCCGGTGCCGGCACACATAGCGGCTGTGATGGCTACTATATCCGGATTATTCCCGGCTAATTGGCACAGAGTTTGCCCAAAGACTTCACTATAGCTGAGCTTGCCTTCGCAGAAGGTTTTGTCCTGGTTTGTTACAAAAGGTCCCACGCCATGGAAGCTGGAGGCGTCATCTTCAGCGGGGGGATAGCCTTTGCCTTTTTGAGTGACCACATGGATGAGCACCGGGCCTACCATGAAGTTTTTGACTCGTTTGAAGATGGAGATCAGCTGCGGGATATCGTGTCCGTCGATGGGGCCTACATATTTGAAGCCCAAATCCTCAAAGATGATGTTTGGCACCAGGATATTCATCATGGATTCCTGCAATTTTCGTGCGCCGTAGATAAAGCGTCTGCGCACGCTGGGGGGCAGGCTGCTGCTGAGGTCCCAGATCTGCTGTCTTAGTGCGTTATAGCCTTTGGAGGCATACATGTGAGCCATGTATTTTTGCAGGCCACCCACGTTTTTGGAGATCGACATGGTGTTGTCATTCAAAATCACGATAAACTTATTGGGTTGCAGATGGCCGGTATGATTCAGTCCTTCAAAGCTCATGCCTCCGGTGAGGGCGCCATCGCCGATCACAGCGATGGAGTGTCCGGCTTCTTTTTTCAAATCCCGGGCTGTAGCGATGCCCAAAGCAGCGGAGATGGAAGTGCTGCTATGGCCGGTACTGAAGGCATCATAAGCGCTTTCATCACGATTTGTAAAACCGCTGATGCCGCCCAGCTGACGCAGGGTGTCAAAGCGGGCATTGCGGTCTGTAAGTATCTTCCAGGCATAGCTTTGGTGTCCCACATCCCAAGTGATCCGGTCCTGGAGGGGATCGAAGACGTTGAGCAGAGCCAGGGTAAAATCCACCGCTCCTAAACTGGGCGCTATATGCCCACCGTTTTTTGCCACTACCTCGATAATGCGCTCGCGCACTTCAGTGGCCAGGGCTTGTAATCTTTCATTGCTGAGACCTTTGATATCATCGGGGAGATTTATATTTTCCAAAATCATTTGTCGCTCCTGTATAAAGACTTATGTTCCATGCTCTTGACTATGATGATTTCGAGTATCATCAGGGCCAGAGCTATTGCCAAGAGCAGCTTCCAAAGATCACGTCCCAAGCGTGACATAAAAATCTCATGAGTAAAATCCTCTGAAAGCATCTTGATCTTGGTTTGGGGCTCCACTTTCGTGGGGTCGCTGTCGTTGTATTCGATATTTACCGCTATTTTGGCCGGATTTTCCAGGGAAGGATTTACCACATATATCCCCGGTTCCCGGCTGAGGTATTGCGGATAGGCCAGGCTGAGCTTATCCAGCGAAGGCAGCATCAGCTCACTGGCGCTGATGCTATCTCCCACTTTCAGCTCTGCCATGGGGACATTGGCGCTTTGCAAGGCGCTAAACTGGCGATAGGCAAAGACGGCAAAGGCGGGGTCTGCAAAGAAGGCAGAAGGCGCGCTGATATCCCAGAGCCACAGGGCAGATTTTGGGCTGCTCACCGCCAGGGGATATTGCGCGGCAGAGATCATGCTGGAGCTGTGCGCAGTGCTCTGCCAAAAAGCAGAAACCTGCGCAAACCTAAGGTCTTTGTCCGCAATCAATGCACTGGGATGATGATGCGGGGAGATAAAGTCTATGCTGATGGCGCTCTGCTTGCGCTCGCCCAGATTCAGCGAAAATCTCTGGTTTAAGAAGCTTTTGCTATCCGGAGCCAGGCTCTGTCCCAGGCAAAAGAGGCTGCCAGTCTGGCGCGCATCCAGCTCCGCGACCATTTCTCGCAGGCGGGGGGTCATCTCACCAAATTCGTAGAATATAAAGAGCTTATAGTCATCCAGGATTTGCAGGTTCAGGTTTGAGGGATGGATCAGATCTGGCTTTCTGCCTCCGGTATAGACCTGCAGGATGCTGCTCAGATGCAAAGGCAGAGGCTGCGTGCCTATCACAGCTACGCGCGGATGCTGAAAATATTCAAAGGCGAAATAGGCGCGGTTATCAGCAGCCAGATGCTCGTCTAAGACTTCGATGTAACCGGATTGCCAGCCTTCGGAGCGAATCTCAAATACCATCTCTTCTTTCTGGCTCTGACGGGCGGGGATGCTCACGAATTTCTCGGCCACTTTGATCTCATCCAAAACGGCTTGAATCAAAATCTCATCCCGGTCTTGATCTCCATGATTGGTCAGGCGGAATTCTATGGTCTGCTGCTTGCCCCGTCCCACAATCTGCGGCAGCGGTCTGGCCTCTGAGACCGAAAGATTCTGGCGGGATTCAAGCTCCGAGATGGGGATGGCAGCGATGGGGTATTGGCTCTTCACAGCGATGTCTTCGTTTACAAAATCGCTCAAGAGATATATTTCCCGATTTGGCATTTGGCTTTCGGCCAGCTTGGCCTCTGCAAAAGCGAAGGTTTCTTCCCAGCTCAGGGCTTGCCAGCTTAAGGCTACGCTGTAGAGAATCTCTTCGGGAATAGCGCCGGCATAGATCTGGGCATGCAGGTCGTTCCAGGGGGCATCGCGGGAGATCAGGATCAATCGGTCTGCTTCTGTGGCCTGGGCATTGATGCTCTTGATAGCTGCCAGAGCTTTGTCGATGCGGGTTTGCCGCTCTTCTACATAGTCCATCGAATATGAAGTATCCAGGACTATCGCCAGAGCTGTGGGCGGATGTTTGTCCGACTTAGCAAAGCGAGAGGAGGATAGCATGGGGCGCGCTACTGCCAGAGCTATCAGTAAGATGATCAGCATGCGGATGATGAGCAGGATGATATTGGTAATGCGGGTGCGGCTCTTTTCCTGCTGCTGGCTGAGTTTGATGAATTTCAGGGAGGAAAAGAGCAGCCGAGGCGGTTTCTTCTTTGCCAGCAGCCAGATGATCAGAGGCAACACTGTGGCTGCAGCAAAGATCAAGAGTCCGGCATTAAGAAAAGAAAGTTGAAACATCGCCTAAAATCCCAGTCCCAGCGAAAAGAGGAATTCACTATCGGCGATCTTGAGCCCACGGCTATTCAAAGAAAAGTCAAAGCGGAACATCTGATAGTGATACCCTCCGCCCAAGGTGAGGTTGATATTGTCTGCCCCATAAAAGTCATGGCTATAAAAGCCCACGCGCAGGTCCATGCCCTGCTTCAGCTGTTCATCGGAAAACCCCTGGCTATCCCAATTCCGGGCATAAGAATAGCCCACATGGTAGGTGGTTTCCGGCTTCTTTGAAATCTTGCTCTGAATGCCAAAATTGACCTTGGAATCTTTACTGCCATATTGCACCGCGGTGCCTATCCTGCGCTGTATGCTCACCGAGTCATAATTTTCCCACCAGAGGCGGGAGAGCAGATCATATAGCGTAAGGCCATAGAAAACGTCCCCACTGCGCAGAGTGAGCCCAATATCGGAGGATAGACCCTTCACTTTGTCATCTATAAAGTGTTCCCGCACAAATTGATTGCTTTCCCTGCGCTCTACCAGATAGACCAAACGGCCGGTGAGGTATTTCAGATTTACCCCGGCGGTAAGTGAGGGCCAGTCCTTGTCTTTCATAGCCAGGCTCAGCTGCAATTTGTCTAGCTTGTAATCGTAATAAAGGGTTTTGTTTGTAACAGCATCATAGCTGGAGATATTGATGGAGGCCATGGGCTGATAAGAGAATCCGGCCTGTTTACTGACCAGGGTGATATATTTGAATTGCTTTTCCTTGAGGAAGTTGCTCACGCTGGCGGCTTCCCAAAAACTGAGCTTTTCATTATCGGCCATACGGTAGGCCAGATACAGCATGGTAGCCTCGTTATTGGCCAGCAAGGCGGGATTGCCATAGGAAGCAAAGGGATCATCCGGGTTTGTAAGATTGATGCCTCCCATACCGATGGCGATGGCAGAGACGTTATTCTCCGGCACACCGTAGTCGTAAGTGTCTATGGGAAGTGGACTTTGTGCAGCCAGGCTCAGGCTGAACAAAGTGAACAGGATCAATAGTTTATATTTCATCTAAAGAGCTCCTTGCAATTTGCGATGACAGTAATTTGCCAGATAGTAGCCTCCGACTCCAGCCAGAATGCCGAAAACAGAATCTATAAACCAGTGATAATGGCAATACACCGTGGCCAGAGTCAAAAAGAAAGATATAAGCACAAAGACATAGCCCAAACGCCGGGCATGCCGGAGCGCCGCCACAGTGAGCACTAGGGCTACCGCCACATGCGAAGACGGGAAGGCTCCGCCCAGGTGATTTGAATTGCGATAGATAAAGACCATAATGTGGGTAAAAGGCCCGGCCCGATATGTCCTGGTAATCTCCATAGCCTCCGGCAGATAGCGCCCACCGATCACCGGCACAAGACTATAGATAAAGTAGCACATAAAAAATACAAAGCTGAGGTTGAAGATCAGCTCCCTAAATGCCGCCGCTTTGGTGAAATACAAATACACCGGCAAGCCTATTATCATGGGATAATAACAGAAATAGGCAAAGTGAAAGACTTCGCTGGTAAAGTAGCCCGCAAAGCGTGTGCCCCAGACCAGCGAGGGCAGATAGCCAAAGAGCTTCAGATCGATATTCATAAAAAACGGATCCAGCCAGCGGGTAAAGAGTATCTGATTTACGCTATATCCAGAGGTGAAAAAGTAGCCAAACAGAGCTATGGGATACAATCCGCGGATCAGGCTCAAGGCTTTGTCACACTTAGGATGCTGGTGTGCATTCAGGTCTTTATGCTGCCAGGCCAAAAGGATGATGCCGCAGCTGATACTCAGGAAGATGGGCAGGTGCACATGGGCATCCTTTACCCGGCCCAGGCCCAGGCCGATGCTCATATACAGCAATATCCATCCGCAAAAGATCAAAGTGATGATATCGATTGCGGAAAGTAGCTTAGATGCTTTTGTCATAGATACGATATGTTTTATAGGGAATTGCGTCTAACATCTGGGCAGTGCGGATCATCATGGTGTTGTTTTCCAGTACCCAGGAAAATTCTCCTCGGAGAAGGCCCTTAGGCAGACCGTTCTTGTAGGAATAGTAGTAAAGCAGAGAGTCTATACCGCGTCCCTGATACTCTTTGATGATGCCCATTGTGATCACGCGGGCGCTGCTGATATTCTTTTTGGCAATCAGAGCCTTGATCATGGTAATGAGGTTCACGCGGCCCTTCATCACTTTCAGCACTTCGTTGTAATTTGGCAGAGCCAGCGAAAAGCCTGCGGGATGGCCATCCTTTTCGGCTATGAAGATCAGATCAGGGTCTGCCAGGGGCATGAGTTCAGCTACGATATGATCAAATTCGGCTTTGGTCATGGGCACATTACCCCAGTTATACTCCCAGGCTTTGGTATAGATTTCAAAGACGGTTTCGATATCCTTTTGCAGTTCCTTTTTGTTTTTTGAGAGGCTGCGGACGGATACTCCGCTGCGTTTTTCTATGGCTGCGGCGAGGCGCTCTATGCGCTCTGGCATCTTGGTACGCTCGCTCAGATATGCGTAAAGGTCCATGGTCTTTTCCAGACCACAAGCCTCATAAAGTTTTTGGTAATAAGGATGATCATGCCTCATCATCACCATGGGCGAGGTATCAAAGCCGTCTATCAATAGTCCCACTTCCTGATTCACGGAAAAGTTCATGGGTCCGCGCATGGCCGCAAAGCCCTGTAAGTGGTTCCAGGCTCCGGCAGCTTCAAAGAGAGCCCTGGCTACATCAGCCCTATCTACACAGTCAAAAAAGCCAAAGAAGCCGATATCCTCGTTATGCTCTTTTTGATGCTGGGTATTGGTATGAGCGCTGATGCGCCCCAGCACCTTATCATCCTCTATAGCCAGATAGAGCTGCACTTTTGAATGCTCATAATATGGATTCTTGTGGGGGTCAAAGAGCTTATATTGATCCATAATGAGAGGAGGCACCCAGATCGGATCATCCTTATACAGTGCAAAGGGCAGCATGATAAATCTCTTTAAGAGCTTTTTACTATCGACAGGCACTATTTTGAGCATGGCAATATCCTCAGATTTCTCCCAGGCGTTTTGATACTATGATGTTTAAGATTCCCATAAAGAGTGCTGTCCCAATGAGTATCGTAGTGAAGTAGGGTGGCAGCTCTCTGTGGAACCAGGGGATGGTATGATAAAATATCTGGTACAAAGCCACCGGCAGGATTACGATGGTGTATTGGGCAAAACGTACCTGCTTGAAGCGCCAGACCAGGATCATGGCCACAATAGCGGTGATCAAAAGCGGCAAAAAGGCGAAATAGGCGAAAAACCCCATATAGGTGAAGATTCCTCTCCCGCCCCGAAAATTATGCGTTAGCGGCAGACAGTGGCCGATCAGCATACCCACGCCATAGACCATCATCAGAGTAGGACTGTACAGGGTTTCAAAATCTGCAAAGGAAGCGCTGCCTCCCCAAAGCCGGAGGAGAAATTCCACCACCATCAGGAAAAGATACGCTTTGCTGAGATCGATGGCCCCCACCAGCAGCCCCATAGACTTGCTGATATTGCGGTAGATATTCTCTGTGTCCGCCATGCCGGTGCCCACTTTATAGACATTCAGGGAGCGGAAACTCTTGGCGATGATCCGGGCCATGGAAAATCCACCGTAAAGATAGGCCAGGATGAATAGCAGGATGGCGATCAAGGCTGTCATTGTTTTGCTCCGTAATCTCGTTTTCCAAAGATAGCGCTGCCAATGCGCAGCATGTTTGAGCCTTCCTGCAGAGCGATCTGCCAATCGTGGCTCATGCCCATGGAAAGGTAGTCAAAACCCTCTGGGGAATTTTGTCTGATCTCGTCAAAGAGAGCTTTCAGCTGCTTAAAGTATGGACGGCTGACCTCCGGATCGGGGTCCAATTTGCCGATAGTCATCAGTCCCCGCACATAAAGCGTGGAAAAACCAGCTATCTTATAGATCATTTCCCTGGCATTGGCAAAGCTCACACCGCTCTTGCTTTCTTCGGCGGTGACGTTTACCTGGATCAGGATTTCCTGACTGCGATTTGTGCGTCCCAGGGCCCTATGCAATTTATTGGCCAGATGCAGCGAACCTATGCTGTGGATCAGCAGCGGCTTTAAGGCCAGGAGTTGATTGATCTTATTGCTCTGCAGATGGCCGATAAAGTGAAATCCATCATAAGGCTGAGAGATCATGGGCATTTTGCGCACGGCCTCCTGCACCTTGTTTTCACCAAAGTGGCTTATTCCCCCAGATAGGGCAATATCGATGGCCTCCACCGGATGAGTCTTGGTTACGGCTACGAGGGTGATGTCCTCACCCTCACGGCCTGATTTTTTCAATTCAGCAGCTATCTCAGCTCTGATCTTTTGTATATTCTTTTTAATATCTTGCATCTAATACCTATTTGAGTAGTAACATCTTGCGTGTCTGCGCACCTTCTGCGCTGATCATCCTGTAAAGGTAGATTCCGCTGGCCAGGCTGCGCCCGTTATCATCTGTTCCATCCCAAGCCGTAGTGTGGCTGCCATGGCTCAGATCGTCACAAAGGAGTTCGCGCACTTTTTGTCCTCTGGCATTGAAAATATCTATGCGAACTGCACCCGCTTTGGCCAGCTCAAAAGCGATGGTGGTATTGGGATTGAAGGGGTTCGGATAATTCGGTTTGAGCAGATCGAGCGCCGGGCTGATCTGAGCATCTGCATTGCCTACATGGCCGCTGGAGGCAGCGCTGCCCTGGCGTTTGAGAGAGCCGCGATATACAGTCCAGGGTGCCAGATCGGAGGAAGGGCGGCGTAGATTGGACATCAAGATTCCATTGGAAAATCCGGAGATAAGCTTGAAATAACCATCGTTATCAAAATCCACCAAAGTCCCGGGTGTGGCTCCGTTGTATGTAGTGAAGAAGGGGAATCCTTCCACCATGCTGCCGCTGGCATGATAAGCGTAAATGCTATTCAAATAGCTATGCAGAATGATCTCACACTGTCCGTCGGCATCGATATCGGCTATCAGAGGAGGGCAATTGAAGCTGGCGTTTGTATCCACAGGGAAGGCTCCGAGCAAAGCATTGGTCTGACTTACGGCCCAGACCTTGCCGGTGATGGTTACGAAGATGATGTCCAGGCTATCGTCCTGATCCAAGTCTGCAGTGATGAGTCCGCCGGCCACGGGGGTAAAAATCTCGCGTTCAAAGATCACTCCGCCTCTATCCAAAAGATAAAGATGGGTGTTTGTAGCCACCGCGATGCGGCCTCTATCCAGGATTATCGGAGCTCCGGTGATGGGACTGCCCAGATTGTGACTATAGTCTTCATCGATAATCCCAGAGGCCCCTATCACTCTGAAATCTCCGGTATTTGTTCCCGCCGCTATCATCATGGGTCCATTTTCTTCCAATTGACCTACGGCGAGCTCACTTTGGAAAGTGCCGGGAAGCTGCAAAGGAAAGCCGGGAAGGGTTTCGCCGCTCGCATCCACCACATGGAGCTTGCCATTCAGGCCTCCGGCTATAGTCTCATAAGCGCCGTCTGAAGAGATATCCGCTATCATCGGGGTAAAGATAAAGGGGGTGTCCGCTACGTAATCAAAGATCAGCTCACCTGCTGTAGTCATGGCATAAATATGCCCTGATCGGCCGGCAAAAATGAAGTCTTCGCCACCTTCATTATCCATCTGAGCCATAGCACCACTGCGGAAGATATTCAGCGGGTCCGGATGCTCAAAGAAATCAAATTCCAGACCGTCATTTCCTATCATATAGATGCCGCCGAAGACATCGGCAAAGACTATATCCTGACTGCCATCAGCATCGATATCTACCACCATTGGGGCAGATTTTCCGCTATTGGTGATTTCCCAGGGGAAACGGCCATCAAAGAGGGTGATCTCAAAGCTGACATCGAAATACTTCACGCCGGTGCTGAGATTGGTAAGAGGGTGAAGGGACTCCACCGAAATCTGGAAGGTAAAGCGTCCAAATCCTATGTTATCCGGCAGGGCCAGCTCCAGGAAAAGGTCTTCCGGGCTAGATTGCCCCGGTAAAATCTGATTTATCACAATGACATCGCTGGTCATCTGCATGCCATCAGGCACGGATTCAAGGCGGATCGTGACGTGTTCTGCGCTAGCCCAGCCCGCACTGTTACTTATCACAGGATGGAAACGGATGGTTTCTCCGGGGTTGATGATGCCGTCGTTATCACCTTGCGAATCATCAAATTCATAGCTCTCAAGGCTCAGCATGGGCAGCTGGGGATCGGGCAGCTTCACCGAGACGGAAGGATCGCCAAATAGCACCACTTCCATATAGCACCAGCGCATTACATCGCTTTGCAGGGCTGCATTCAGGTTTTGCAAAAGGGAGTAGGTGTGAGCCTTGCCAAGCTGAGGATGCCCCTCTTCAAAAAGACCGATAAAATATTGCCGGTCATAGTATTGCGAAGCGCCATCGATGCCACCTGGCATATACCAGCCATAACGGGTATTGCCGATAAAGCTAAATAGGCCTCCGGAGGCGGTCAGAAGATGCTCGCCAATGCACTCCGGGTCTCCGGAAGTGCGTTGATCAAACGCCGCGGGATAGCAGCCCTGAGAATACAAAAAGCCATATTCGGTATTTTGTAATTGCCCTATAGTGCTATTGCCCTGTCCCATAAGGTAGGTTTCATTGGCATGTCCCATGTGGTTCATCACATTTACGCCGGAATTGATGCTATTCCACACCGTGGTGCTGCTATAGCTGCCGTCTCTCTGATACTGTGTGCTATAAGCATAATCATCAGGCAGATAGTTGGCTACGTCGTCCTTGTAGTCTCCACCCCAGGTCAGGGGGTCGTTGTTCAGATTTTCTCCGTAAAAGATGGCGATATTGTTACTGAAAGTGCTGTTGTCCACATAGTATTTGATTTTTCGGAAGATGTTGTTGAATTCGGCCTGCGTCTCTGCCGGAAAGCGGCCGATATGCAGCTCCGGGATCATATCCGTATCGTCTTGCATTTCTCCGTAAATGTCGTTACCATTGGCATTCCAATCCCCATCAAGATTGCTGAAATACAGATCGGAAGGCATGCGGTTGTCCCGGGTGGAACCCACTCTGCCAAATACTCCGCGCTCCGGCACGATCTCATCATCTCCACCCAAAATCACATATTCCAAAGGAGTGGCAGTATCTGCCCAGGAGCTGTAGGCATCGATAATGAAATTGCGCACTTTCTCAGCATTATCTACGCCGGTATAGTTTGCGTAAATATAATCCGTGGAATAAATTGCCGTGCTGATGCCCTTGCTCTCACGCCAAAGGGCATAGTCCTCAAACCACATAGCATTCGCTTCACCGGTGATGATGATCATGCTTTTGGCAGCACTGGGATCAAGCGTGCGGCTTTTTGGCCGATAAGCACTATGATCCGCATAGCTGTACTGCTGCTGCGGATTTGCCACCATCTGCTGCAAAAGCTCCAGAGTCTGTGAATTGAAAGTAAGGAACCTGGCCTGCTCTGCGGCGGCCTGTGCACTGAACTTGCTTTCGATATTCAGCTCAAAGGAAGTATAGCTGATAGTCTCGCCGGTTACGGGATTGTAGCGCAGGGGATAGACGTTAAACAGCGCAATACCATAGCCCCTGAAGTATTGGGTGCCCAGATACTCAAAGTCTTGCTCCGGGAAAAAGCTGTCACGCTGGTATATCTGTGGATCTGGTTGGGATACAGTAATATCCTGCGGCCGGGATATGGGAATCTGAACTCCGGCGGGCTTGATCTCTATGCCGGATCTACGGGTTTTGGCAGAGCTGAAACTAAGCTCTGCAGATCTATATTCTTCTCCAAAAGGAAGCAGTATTTTCAAGGAGTAGTAATTCAGCATCGGCTGTCCGGGTTCAAGTAATACCGGATAGCGCGCCGAATCTTGTCCGAATGCCGAAGCATCCACGCTGATCTGTACATTGCCCGCAAAGAGCAATCCGCACAGCAGCATTATTGGCAGGGTAAAAAGTAATCTTCTCATATATCCATCCATTTTAGTTTTGGGTCTTAGCTATAGTTAACTTGGTTTTCTTCTAACTATTATACATAAATCAAAAGCTCCATATACGTCAAGCAGAAATTTGAGAAGAAGGATTCGGTGAGCCGGAATCCGTAACCGGGACTTTATCGCCGGACTATCTGCAGAGCCCAAGTCGGTTCTGTAAAAAGGATAGATGCATAAAATTGCTGTATTATGATTTGTGGTCTGTAAAATCTATTGATCAGACAGCGCTAAGCCGTGGGTTCTATTCAGAAAAGCAGCTCAGAATCGTTTAGACACAAGCAATACGCCTTGCTGCTTGCTCATATCACCAATTCAGTTTTAACTCGATTTTAACTCGAATTCACTCGAAGCTTCGAGTCATCTCGAGTTAAAAACGAATCAGTTGCGTGTCCAAAGGAAAAGGGGGAATTAGCGAAGCTATCGATTATTGGATTCCAGGATAGCTATATACGATTGTGCATTACAGTGTATAATGCGCTATCTTGGACTTCATTTTTATAGAATCCTTACTGGCATTTCCCCAAAATATTGAGCTATTCTTTTGATAATAAATTCATTGGCTTTATCTTAGCTTGCATCCATGTCCATATATTTCAGTTTATATATTTAGCACTTAAGATTATTGATTCCGGCTG
>Ga0265293_10002869_pt1 | contig 33294 bp, 30 predicted proteins | sample Munlanlewell138R_FD_192505 | JGI IMG/M metagenome (GOLD analysis project Ga0265293, IMG submission 192505) | Leachate microbial communities from a municipal landfill in Southern Ontario, Canada - Leachate well 138R | ecosystem: Engineered > Solid waste > Landfill > Unclassified | place: Canada... | reverse complement strand
GACGTCGATCTCCGGCTGTTCGGCACCGTGAATATGCCCGGCTTGCTTGCCCTGGCCTCCGACCCCGACGGCGCGCTGGGCTCCGCCCTCGATGCCCGCATCAATCTCGGCGACCTTATCGCCGCCGGCCTGTTGATCGGCACCGGGCAGCGCGCCCTGGAAATCCCCGGCCTGAATGTGCTTGGCGGCGCCAAGGTCCAGTTGGGTATCGTCGAGCCGCCAGCCATCGGTGTCGGGCCGGTGGGCACCAAAGCCTACAATGCCCAGGTGCGGCTCTACGTCGATATCGATACCAATGCGCTGCTCGGCGGCGGCCTGGCCTGGTTGACGGATACGGTGCTCGGCACCCGCATCAACCTGCCGCTGTGGGTCGACCTCGTATCCGGTCACGCCACCCTGGAAGATATCCATTGCGAATCGGGAGAAACACCGCGCGCCGATATTCAGGTGGAGTCGGATATTCTCAATATCTGTGTGGGGCGCATTCCCGAGGAATTGAAATGGTCGACCGCAGAAAGCTGCGAATACGGCCTCCAGGAAGAAGAACTGATACGCCTGCTGCACCTGCCGCTGGTCAGCGGGAAATCCCATATCCCGGCGCTGCAGCACGATGAACTGATCGAGGGCATCGAGATTGGCGAAACAGTGAGCACTTCGGTTAATCCCCTGGCCCTTGGCAATACCGTCGACAACCTTGTCGCCGGATTGCTCGATCTGCTCAGCGGGCTTTTCCGCCGGCCCTCGGGCGCGCTGGCCGGCGATCTGGATTATTCCCAGGCTGGGCAGAATAGACTGATCGAAAATCTCGCAAAGCAGTATCTGGAAGCGACGAAGGTCAACGGCTTCTATAATACGACCGCCGTCATCGATCTGGTATTGAACGGCGGCAACCAAACCCTGCCACCGCTGGTGGATGGCGACTGGGCCATTCCCAGAAGTATTCCCACCTCCTGTCTTCTCACCGTCTGTCCCGTCGGCATGTGGCAGAACGGTACTTTTTCCCAGGCTTTCGACGCCTACACCAAACCCGGTGGCCTGCTCGACCTGCTCGGGATCTCGACTCTCGGCAATGGCTACCATTCCTGCGGTGGCCTGCTGTCGGCCCTGCTCGCCTGGAACAATTGCCTGGAGCACAACCTGGTCAAACTACTCCAGGAAAAACCCGGCGGGATCAATCTCAGCCAGCACCAGGATGGCATGAGCATCGCCAATCCCGCCACCGATCAGGTAAGCTGCTCCGGAGTACTGTGCACCCTGCTGAAGCCGGCACTGAATCTGCTAAAGCCCCTGCTCAATGGCGTCGGCAATTTGTTGAGCAATGTGCTCGATGATTTGCTGGGTATCGAACTCGGACGCACCGATGTACATCTTCACGACCTGAGTTGCGGCGCGCCCGCGCTGGTGCGCTGAAATGGCGGAGCGCACGGTGTCGAGCAGCGCCGCCCGCCGGCCCCCAGGCAAGCGCCAGCGCGGCGCGGTCGCCATCGAGTTCGCCGCGCTGTTCGCGCTGTTCTTCACCCTGGTCTACAGGGCGATCGCCTACAGCGTCCCGATGCTGTTGACGCTGACATTCCAGCACCTCGCCGCCGATGGCGCGCGGGCGGCGATCCGCGTCGACCCGGCGCTGGCGGAAAGCGATTATTCGATGATCATCAGCCGCGAAGTGACTGCCGCAATCGACGCCGGATGGCTGCCGCGCAGCTGGTTCGACGGCAACTGCCCGGCGCCCGACAGCGGCTATCCATGGCAGAGTCTGCCGGCCAGTGACGGCCACCCCTCCTACGGCCACCTGGCGCGACAAGACCTCGCGGGCGAGAAATTTCGCTATCTGCTCCATGTCTGTGTACAGCGCAAATACAACAGCGGCGGCAGCCCCGGAGAAAATGCGATTATTCCAGTATTGAATCTGGGGGTTTTCGAAATTCCCAGCCTGCCATCGGGCAGCGATGGCGAAACCGTATTGCGAGGGAGAACTGTTATCCGGTTGTGATGCCGAAAGTGCATGATCCGATGTGGATAGTACATGAGCGCGGGCCCCGGGCGGTGCGCCGATCACTGCCGCCCTTCCCCGCTATCTGTCTTAATGTCGTCTGGTTCCACCAGCCTGGCAAGCGGTTGCGGCGCGCGACGACACGGCGGGCGTCTACCGCAGCAGAATGTTGAGATCGCCCTTCTGTCGGCCGCCCAGTACCATCGCCAACTGTGTCCTGTTATTGAGGCTGGTTGCGCGCAGGATCTGCGAAACATAGAGTTTGACGGTGTTTTCCGAAATCCCCAGTTCGCAGGCTATCTGATAATTGGTCAGCCCCTTGACGATAAGCTTGGCGACGTCGGTCTGGCGCGGCGACAGTTTGCTGACACCCTCGACAGCGATACCGTTATCGGCCTCGGGCTGCTGGTTCTGCCCCTTGTGGTCGGCAGCATCCTCGGCGACCTGATCCATGCCTTCATAGATTTCCTCCAGCAGCGTGGAAAGCTTGCGCAATTTGTCGTTGATCGGCCGGATCTTGAGCTGGGCGTGGCGCTTTTCGAGCTTCTCTTCAAGGCGTTTGATGCCATCCAGGAGCTGGACCAGGTCCAGCGGCTTCTGGTAGTAATCGGCGACCCCGGCCCGCAATGCCGCGATCACGTCTTCCTTGTCGGCGTTGCCGGTAAACAGAATGGTTTCAAAAATACGCTCCTTGGCGGTGGTGCTGTTGAGCATTTCCACCAGTTCGAGACCGCTCATATCAGGCATCCTGAAATCGCTGAGCACGATGTCGATATTCGGATTTTCGTGAAAAAGACGCAGCGCCTCTCCCGCCCGGACGGAGCAAAGGCACTTGAACCCCTGGCCCTCAAGAAATTCGGCAAGTTCCTCGACTACCAGTGGCTCATTGTCTACGATCAGAATCTTGCGCTGGACCTCGCTCACGCCTTACTCCCTATATCTGGAATACATGGTGACTCAATTCCCAAGCCGGTTAGTTAGAATGTATTAAAGCGTTTCGGATTCAGCAGCTGTCATTCGCGGCCCCTGCCTTAAAGGCTTACGCCCCCGAGCAGGTTTCAAACAGCCGCCGACCCTGCGTATATCCCCGGCATTTGAAGGGTGCAACCACAAATTTTTCATTGCGATTGCCGAGCAACGACAGCTATTATCATTGAAATCAGTCGCCGATACCACACTAAAGTACTAGGTTATCCACTAGAAAATCCACCTGGCCGCCAGCACACAAAATATGTCAAAAACAACCTTATTTTATAAACCGAGACTTTGCACTTTTTTCGCCTTGCTGTTTTTCGGATCGGTCATTCAGGCGCAATCCGACGCCCCCGACGCCGATCAGCTGTTCCATCAGCAAGCCTCGTTCGACCCCGACAAGCACCCAGGCAAGGCCCTGTACCAGCAGCACTGCGCCATCTGCCACGAAGGCGCCATGCCCAAGGCGCCGCACCGCGAGTTTCTCGAAACCCTGCCGCCGCACACCACCCTCACCGCCCTGACCACCGGCATCATGCGCCAGGAGGCGGCGGCTCTCGACGATGCGCAGAAACAGCAGGTCGCGGAATATCTGGCGCGAATGGAGCTGGCGGATTATCAGCCGCCGCCCGGCCCCGCAACCTGCACCGGCGATGCCCGGCCATTCGACCTCACCCGGCCGCCGGCGCCGGTCGGCTGGGGTTATGATCCGCGGCGCTTCGTGCCGGGCGACGTCGCCGGCCTGGCCGTCGCCGAAGTGCCGCGACTCAAGCTCAAGTGGGCCTTCGCCTTTCCCGCCGCACTGCGCGCCCGCTCCCAGCCGGTGGTGGCCATGGGCGCGATTTTCATCGGCAGCCAGGACGGCACTGTCTACGCGTTCGACCTGGAGACCGGTTGCGCGCGCTGGACCAGCAGCGTCGGCGCCGAAGTGCGCACCGCCCCGGTAGTGGAATCCTGGATGCCGGGCAACGCCCCGGAGCGCGCGCCGCGCCTCTACTTCGGCGACCTGCTGGGCCGCGCCTACGCCATGGATGCCCTGACCGGCAAGGTGCTGTGGCGCACCCGCCTCGACGATCATCCCAACGCCACCATCACCGGCACCCCGCTGCTCCACGACGACACACTGTATGTGGCGGTCTCGTCCCTGGAAGTGACCACCGCGGCAAACCCGCAATATCCCTGTTGCACCTTCCGCGGCTCACTGGTCGCCCTCGACCCGGAAACCGGCGCCATCAAATGGCGGCATTATTCGGTACAGGAGCAACCCACCCCGCGGGGCACCACCAGTGCCGGCACCGCGATCCTCGCGCCGTCCGGCGGCGGGGTCTGGACCAGCCCCACGGCGGACCCGAAACGGGGCTATATCTATCACGGCAGCGGCCAGAACTATTCGGTGCCAACCGACGACAACTCCGACGCGGTGTTCGCCGTCGACGCCCGCACCGGGCAGCGGGCGTGGCACCGGCAGGTCACCCGGGACGATGCCTGGACGCCCGCCTGTGTGCTGAAATCCGCCAACTGCACCACCGACAAGGGACTCGACCACGACATCGCCGCGTCGATCCTGCTGATCGACATCGGTGACGACCGGCAGATCCTGGTGGCGGGCCAGAAATCCGGCATGGTCCACGGCATCGATCCGGATAATGGCAACCTGCTGTGGCAGCAGCCCGTGGGCCGCGGCAGCCTGATGGGCGGCGTCCACTTCGGCATGGCCGCCGAGGGCACCCGCATCTATGTGCCGGTGGTGGACACCCCGTTGCAGGCCTACGGCGAGCTGGCGCCGGATAGCGGGAACGCCGGCATTCACGCCCTGGACGCCACCACCGGCGAGATCCTGTGGCGGGTCTTCAGCCGCGAAACCCAGTGCCGGGACCCGGGCTGCCACCCGGGGATCTCCGCCGCGCTGACGGCGATCCCCGGAGTGGTGTTCGCCGGCCACCTCGACGGCATGTTCCGCGCCTACGACGGCGCGAGCGGCGCCCTGCTCTGGCAGAGCGACACCACGCTGCCGGTCTCCGCGGTCAATGGCGTGGCCACCGGCGGCTCGATGAGCGGCCCCGGCGCGGCGATCGCCGACGGCCATGTGATCGTCAACTCGGGCTATTCCTACGCCATGTTCAAGCCCGGCAATGCCCTGCTGGTCTACAGCGTCGACGGCGAGTGATCAGCGCGCCCTTTTGCGCAAGCGCAGCCAGGGCGCGGCCAGCAATACCAGGTTGGCGCCGATGATCAGCGCGGTGCCGGCCACGGTGGCGACGGTGATCGTCTCGCCGAGAAAAAAGTAACTCTGCACCACCGTCATCGGCGGATACAGATAATGGATGCTGCTGGTAATGATCCCCGGCAGCTCGGTGCTGGCCTTGACCCACAGGGCATGGGCGAACAGGGTGCAGAGGGTGCCCAGCACCAGCAGCGCCCACCAGTCGGCGGGCGTCAGTTGCCAGTCGGTCTCCGGCCACAGCGCCAGGAAAAACAGCGCGGCAAAGGCGAACTGCCCCCAGGTGCGGGTGGTGGTCGGCAGGTGGATGATCCGCCGGTGCATCAGCGGCATGGCGCCATACAGGAAAGCGCTGAACACACCGACCAGAAAGCCCAGGGTGGCCCGGCTGTCGATGCTGGGCTCCGGCACCACCAGGTAGCAGCCCACGATGCACAGCGCCACCATCAGGCCATCGAGCAGGCGCACCGGGTGGCGGTGCACTATTCTGTTCAGCAACAGCAGATGAATACCGAAGGTCGACATCGCAATCGCTCCAGCGGCGGCCCCGGCGCTCTTGATGGCATAGAAGTAAGTCCACCAGTGCAGCCCGAAACAGAGCCCCGCAGCCATCAGCCAGCCCCAATCGCCGCGCGTCGGCCGCCGCAGCTGCCCCGTGAACAGCACCAACGGCGTCAGTGCCACCAGGGAAATAGCCAGCCGCGCCGTGCCGATGGTCTCGATATTGGCGCTGGTGAACCTGATCAGCACCGGCACCAGGGACATGGCCGTCACCGACAACAGCGCGATGACGATAAGACGCGTGGAAATCTGACCCATGGAATAGCCCCTGAATGGCCTTTGTGAGCAGCTCTTGTAAGTAGCCCTAGTGAACAGCCCGACGCTAAGGCGTGGACGAAAGAACGCCAGAAAAGCGCGCAAGTTTACACGGCGGCGGGCACCCGGCCCATCCCCGGATGGCGCCGCCCGTCCTGTCGACCTGGCGGCGCCAGTGCCGGTCGCCGATAATTCGCCGGGCGGCCAGGCCATTCAGCACGAATTCGCCCTGGCGAGCGACAACCATGATCATCGGCAACCACCATGAAGCATCTCACCATCATCGGCGCCGGATTCGTCTTCGGCCTCGCCGGCATCACTGCCCTGAGCGACAGCGAAGGCTACAAGCCGGCGGTCATCAGCCACCTGCTGCATCGCGCCACGACCACCAGCGACGGGACACCGATCCGCTATCCCGACAGTGACCAGCCGGAGATCTCGACGCTCGAGATCATCATCCCAGCCGGCGCCGAAACCGGCTGGCACAAGCATCCCGGCCCGCTCTATACCTACGTTGCCGCCGGCACGGTGGAAGTGGAACTGGAGGGCGGCAGCAAGGCCAGCTTTGGCCCCGGCGAGGTGATCTACGAAGTGGTGGACAGCTGGCACAACGGCGTCAACCGCGGCGCCGAGGATGTGCGGCTGATCGTGTTCGCGCTGGGCAGCGAAGGCGCGCCGCTGGTGATCCCCAAGCCCTGAATAGACAGTTTCCCGCTCCTGGGGCCCCTCGACGCCGGAGCCCGGGCCGTGGTGCGCGGACTACAGCCAGATCAGGCTCGCCATCCGCCCCGTCACCCCGTCGCGACGGTAGGAATACCAGTTATCGCCATCCGTCACGGTGCACAGCCCACCGCCGAAAACAGCGTCGACACCGAGACTGCGCAGTTCGGCCCGGGCAAGCCCGTAGATATCCGCCAGTAACTTGCCCGGCGTTGGCGCCGGCGCGAAACAGCCGGGGACCAGGCGCCGGTGAGCCTCATCGATGGCCTGGGCGACGCAAGCCGCCATCACCTCGGGCCCCACTTCGAAGCGCCGCGGGCCGATCGCCGGCCCCAGCCAGGCGAGGATATCCTTTGGTGCGACCGCCATGGCGGCCACGGTATTGCGCAGCACGCCCGCGGCCAGCCCCCGCCAGCCGGCGTGACTCGCCGCCACCACGGTGCCCTGGCGATCGCAGAACAGCACCGGCAGGCAATCGGCGCTCATCACCGCGCAGGGCACTCCGGCCGCCCGGGTCACCGCGGCATCGGCGATGGTATCCGGCGGCGGCCGGGCGTCGAGCGCCAGCACCCTGGCGCCGTGAACCTGCTCGAGCCACACCGGTTCGGCGGCCAGGCCCGGCACATTGCGCAGCAACCGGCGATTGGCGGCAACCGCGGCGCTATCATCGCCGACATGCAGGGCAAGGTTCAGGCCGTTCCAGGGCGGCGCGCTGACGCCGCCGCGCCGGGTGGTCACCACCGCGCTGACATTGCCGGGCGCCGGCCAGGCGGGCCGCAACAGGTCGATGGTCATCAACCCGCCTCCACCGCCGCCAGGAGGCCCGCCAGGTCGTCGGGGAGCGGTATTTCCCAGCGCAGCCGCTCACCGCTGGCGGGGTGGTCGAGGCTCAGCGCCGCCGCGTGGAGCGCCTGGCGGCGAAACCCCTTGAGCGCCTCGATCAGCGCGCTGCTCGCCCCTTTCGGCAGTTTCGGCCGCCCGCCGTAGACGGCGTCTCCCACCAGGGGAAAGCCCAGGTAGGCCATATGGACGCGGATCTGGTGGGTGCGGCCGGTCTCGAGATGGACCCGGATGTGGCTGTGGGCGGCGAACCGCCGCAGCACCCGGTAGTGGGTCACCGCCTCCTTGCCCCCCCGGGGCAGCACCGCCATGCGGGTGCGCTGGGTCGGGTGGCGGCCGATGGGGGCGTCCACGGTGCCGCCGGACACCGGCACGCCCTGTGTCAGCGCCTCGTACTCGCGACTCACAGTGCGCGCCTGGAGCTGCGTCACCAGGGCATTCTGCGCCCGCGGCGTACGGGCAATCACCATCAGCCCCGAGGTATCCTTGTCGAGACGGTGGACGATGCCACAGCGCGGCAGCAGGGCCTGCTGCGGGTAACGGTGCAGCAGGGCATTGAGCAGCGTGCCCTGGCGATTGCCCGCACCGGGGTGGACCACCAGGCCGACGGGCTTGTTGATCACCAGGATGTCCTCATCCTCGTGGACCGGCTCGATGGCGATGTCCTCGGCCACCCAGTCGCCCTGATCCTGAAGCTCGGCGTCGAGAGCGAGACGCTCGCCGCCGGCCACCTTGTCGCGCGGCTTGCCGGGCCGGCCATCGACGGTGATGGCGGCGTCCCTGATCCACTGCTGCAGCCGGGTGCGGGAAAAATCGGGGAACAGCGTCGCCGCAACCTGATCGAGGCGCTGGCCGACACAGGCGGCGGGTACCGTGGCTTCAAGGCGGATTTGGGCGTCTGTCATTGTTTAGCTTGCCTGGCAGCTGTGGTTAAATAAGGATCCCGTCGGCAAGGTGTCCTTCGGGGGTGGATAATTTTTGCAGGGCAAGGCCCCCGGCACAACTCGAATCAAAGAGAACCTGACAATCTATGCGATCCCTCATGCTTGCGCTTCTGGTCATGCTGACCATCACCGGCTGTTCCTGGATGCCCTTTTTCGGCGATGACGAGAAGGACAAGGAACCGGAGACCGCCGGCTATACCGAAACAGATTTCTACGAGGTCATCCAGCGCAACCTCAATGCCCGCAACTGGAAAGTCGCCATCGAGAACCTTCAGGCGCTGGAGGCCCAGTTCCCCTTCGGCACCTATGCCGAGCAGTCACAGCTCGAGCTGATGTACGCCTATTACCGCTCCGCCGACTACGAGGCCGCCATCGCCGCCGCCGACCGCTTCATCCGCCTCCATCCGCGCCACGCCAACGTCGACTACGCCTACTACATCAAGGGCTTGTCGTCACTGGCGCAAAGCCGCAGCTTTTTCGCCAACTTCTTGCCCACCGACACCACCAGCCGCGATCCGGGCGCGGCCCGGGAGTCCTTCGCCACCTTTGCCGAGCTGCTCAGCCGTTTCCCGGAAAGCAGCTATGCCGCCGACACCCGCAAGCGGATGATCTTCCTGCGCAATTTGCTGGCACGCTATGAAATTCACGTCGCCAACTACTATTTCGAGCGCCAGGCCTACCTCGCCGCCGCCAACCGCGGCCGCTACGTGGTGGAAAACTTCCAGCAAACGCCCTCGGTGCCGGATGGCCTCGCGGTGATGGCCGAAGCTTACCACCTGCTGGGGCTCAGCGACCTGTCGGCCGACACCATCAAGATCCTGGCTGCGAACTATCCCGAATACCCGGCCTTCGACCAAAACGGCGGGTTCCATTATCAGGGTGTCAGTGCCGACGACAGCAAAACCTGGCTGCGGCGCCTCACCTTCGGCCTTTACGACACCAGCCGCCCGCCCCACTTCGACACCCGCAGTCTCTACGACCCGACGGCGCTCGACGACCGCGAGCCAGACCCGCCGGAGCCGGAAGGCAAGTCCTGGCTGCGCTGGATCACCTTCGGCCTGGTCGACTGAACCACCTCCCCCACCGCTGGCGCGATATCCATAGGGTGCGCTGAGGAACGAAGCGCACCGGGAGGGTCACCGAGACACCGCCGGTGCGCCTCCTCCGTCGGCACACCCTATGGCACATGCCGATCCCCGCCATCGAGGCACCCGCCGCCGGCTCCATCCATAGGGTGCGCTGAGGAACGAAGCGCACCGCTTTACCCGCACACCAAACGCCCGGCTCCCAGGAGAAGCATGGGAGCCAAGCCGAGAGAAAGAGGGTAAGGGCTGGCCGCGACGGGCCAGCCATGTTCAGTCGGTGAATACCGGGGTCGCGACGTATTCCCAGAGAATGATGGTGGCCACCAGCACCAGCACCACGTAGACCAGAGCCATCATAAAAACCGCGCTGGCATAGAGAAAACCCCGGTCCTCCGGCACCTTCATCATCGGCGGAACCCCGAGGTACAGCAGGCGAATGGCGTAACCGCAGGCCGCGGTGGCCAACAGGATATCGAACCACCACACCGGGTAAATGGCGAAGGCGCCCGCGAGAAACACCGGGGTGCAGGCGTACCCCATCAGCACCATGCCCTTGATGGCGAAGGAGTCGGCGGCATAGGTGCTGGACATCCAGTGGATCATCCAGCCGATAAAGATCACCGCCCCCAGCAAGGCCACGTAGAACAGGATGGCGATCGGCAGGCCACTTTCCGGCGTGAGCCGGGTGACGTCGTTGCCCAGCACCTTCCAGCCATTGTGGGTGGTGCCTATATAAAAAGCGATGGCGGGAATCAACGCCATCACGATGGGATAGGGCAGCAAGCGCTTGAGATCCTTGTCCGGCAGGGCGGCGATCTTGCCCCAGGTTTTTTCCGGGTCCAGCAGTATTCCAAAAACATGCCCAAACATAGCGAATTTCCTTAGTGGTCTTATTGCGCCTTATAGCGGCCAAGTGAACTGGATGTATTGATAAATATCAACTCAGAAAGCGAACGAGCAGATCTTTGGATAGTGAACGCCTCCTTCAATGGTGATGGTGTACTTCGGCATGACCCGAATCGTGGTCGTGGCCACTGTGGAAAACCTGCGAAGCCAGGGTCCAGCAGCCAAAGGCGATCATCGCCAGCGCCATGGCCACGCGCAACTGGCGCCGCTGCAGCAGGCTCCTGGCGCGGCTGGCAAACAGCCCGCCGGCAACCATCGCCGGGGCCGTGCCAAGGCCGAAGCTGACCATCATCAGGCCGCCCTGCCAGGGCGTGGCGGCCGTCGCGGCGTAGGCCAGCGCACTGTATACCAGTCCACAGGGCAGCCAGCCCCACAACATGCCCACCAGCACCGCCTGGCCGGGAGTGGCGACCGGCAGCAGCCGCCGGCTCAAGGGCTGGAGCCGGCGCCACAGCCTGGCACCGCCCCGTTCGAGATAGACGAGCAGATTCCACCAGCCGGCGAGGTACAGCCCCAGCAACACCAGGATGATGCCGGCGAGCACCCGCAGCGCCGGCCCCAGGGCGAGAAATTCCCGCCCCCAGTAACCGAGGCTGGCCACCGCCATACCGGCAACGCCATAGCTGAGAATCCGCCCCAGGTTGTAGCCCAGCACCTTGCCTGCGCCGCCTTCGCCGTCACCGGCAAAGCCCAGCGCAGAGGCGATGCCGCCGCACATACCCACGCAATGCCCGGCGCCGAGCAGGCCGATGCCTGCCATCGCCAGCAAGGGCAGCAGTTCAGCCGGGCCGGTCATCGCCGCCACCTCCGTTGTTGTCGTCCGGCAATGGCTGCTGGCCCGGCACTGCCTGGCCGGGAAGCGGCAGATCGTCGTCGAAGAGGATCCTCTCGCCTTCCCGCTCGATATCGTCGTACTGCCCGGAATTCACCGCCCAGACCAGTACCCAGATCGCCGCCAACAGCAACAACAACGACAGCGGGATCAGAAACAGCATACTGACCATTAGCCGCCCATCCCCATACTCGGCTGCAGGCGTCCCAGGCGCAGCGCGTTGAGCACCACCAGCAGTGAACTGAGAGACATGCCGATGGCGGCAAGCCAGGGAGGAATCATTCCCGCCGTCGCCAATGGCAGCGCGACAAGATTATAACCAAGCGCCCAACCGTGATTTTGGCGGATGATGGCGCGGGTTCTGCGCGCCAGTCGCACTGCCGCCGGCAATGTCTCGAGATTACCGGATACCAGCAGGCTGTCGGCATGCAGGCGGGTCACGTCTGCCGCCTCGGCCATCGCCACCGATACATCGGCGCCACCCAGTACGGGCACGTCGTTGATACCATCACCAACCATCAACACACGGTGACCCTCGGCCTGCAGCTCCCGGATGCGCGCAAGCTTGCGCTCGGGCGTGGCGCCTCCTTCCCAGTGGTTCATTCCCACGCGTTCAGCTATGGCAGCTGCCGCTTCGGGACGGTCGCCACTCAACAGCTCTACGGCGACACCGGCCGCGACCAGGGCGGCAATGGCCTGTTCAGCGCCCGGCCGCAGCGTATCGTCGAGAACGATCCAGCCCACGACTTGGTGGTCATTGGCAAGAAGGAGAGCGAGTCCGTCCGCGGGCAACTCAGGCACGGCGTGACCAAACCGGCCAGCGGCAAACCCCGGTTTGCCAAATGCAAACGGTACACCGTCCACCGTGCCGGCCACGCCCTCGCCTACCCGCATTTGCTGATCCACCGCGCGACGCGCTCCATGGACATTGGCAAAAGCCCCGGCAATCGGGTGTGATGAACCCTTCTCCAATCCTGCGGCCACCGCCAGCAGCTGTCTGGCGCTGTAATCGGCAAGCGGTATCACCGCCCTGACAGTCATGTCGCCCAGGGTCAGGGTGCCCGTCTTATCGAACACACAGCGGTCAACCACCGCCAACGTTTCAAGTACATGGCCCCGGCAGATCAGAAACCCCCGCCGCCGCAACTCACCACTGGCCACGGTCAACGCGGTGGGTGTGGCCAGGGATAGCGCGCAAGGACAGGTCACCACCAGCACCGACAGGGTCACCCAGAGCGCACGGGACGAATCGATGAACCACCAGATTCCGGCCACCCCTGCCGATACCAGTAACACGGCGGCGACAAACCAGCTGGCTACGCGGTCAGCCTGAGTGGCCATTCGCGGCTTGTCGCTCTGGGCGCTTGCCACCAGATCGAGAATCGTGCCAAGCCGCGTATTCTGCCCAACATGGGATACGCGAATCTGCAGAGCACTGTCGCCATTGATGGTTCCTGCGCTGACCCCAGAGCCCGGCTCTTTGACAACCGGGTTCTGCTCACCCGTCAGCACCGCCTCGATCACCGCACTACGCCCTTCGACGACCACGCCATCACAGGGAATGGTCGCGCCGCTGGCAACGCGGATGCAGTCGCCGACGACCAGACTTTTCACTGCCACGACCTGCTCGCCGAAAGTGTCCAGGCGGGTCGCGACCGGCGGGATCAACTGCGACAGCGTCGCCGAATAGTATTCATTGCGATGACGCACCCGCATCTCCAGGTAACGCCCCAGCAGCAACAGGAATGCAAACATCGACACTGAGTCGAAATAGACTTCGCCACTCATGGTGAAGGTAGCCCAGACGCTGGCGAGATAGGCCAAGGCGATGGCCAGAGCGACAGGCACATCCATGACCAGATGGCGGGTCTTGAGGCTGCGCCAGGCAGCGACAAAGAAGGGTTGCGACGAGAAAAAAACAATTGGCGTTGTGATCACCAGGCTCACCCAGCGCAACAGCAATTCCCACACGGGCTCGATATCGGTGTAGGCCCCGAAGTAAAGTGCAATAGCGGCATGGCCAGCCTGCATCATGCCAAGGCCCGCCACACCGAGACGCAACAGGAACAACTTGGCCTCGCGGTCGCGCTTCTTCTCCGCTTCGACATCACCCGCCGGGCGGGCTTCGTAGCCGATCTCATCAAAGGCCGCCAGGATCTCGCTCACCGCTAACCCGGGATGCCATTTCACCCTGGCGCGGTGGGTGGACACATTGACGGTCAGGCTGATCAAGCCAGGCACTTTGGCAAGGTGGTGCTCGATCAGCCAGGCGCAGGCGGAACAGGTGATGCCAGTGATCTGCAACTCGGTGCTCGAGGCGCCATCGGCCTCCTGCCGGACAAAGTCCCGCTGGACCTCCGGCAAATCGTAGCTAGCGAAAACCTCTGCTTCGCGGTTCTTTTCCGAGGGAGTTGACGACAGCTGGGAGCGATACTGGTAGAAGCGGTCGAGGCCACCGTCGACGATGGCGCTGGCCACCGCCTGGCAGCCGGGGCAGCACATCGCCTGGGCGGCGCCGTCGATCACCACCGGATAATGGCTTCCCGGCGGCACCGGCAGCCCGCAGTGGTAACAGTCGGTGGCGACCGCCAGGCGGTTGTTCATGACCCGCCGCTGCCCAGCGCCGCGCCGGGCGCCAGGCGGATACGCTTGGCGGCGCGAAAATCGAGCTCGCCATTCAGCCGCCAGGAGGGTTCGCCAGCGGGGGCAAGGCGCAGGTAATAGCGCGACGCCGGCACATTGTCGAGGTCGCCCCGGTAGCGGTCGGCGGCGATGCGGCTCAACGCCAGGGTCTGGTCGCGACCGGCATCCACCGGGTGCAGCAGCATCAGCTCGAGCGTTTGCGGCAACTCGCCCTCCCCGCTCAGCACCACCAGCACCTCGCCGGTCAGGGTATCGAAGTCGATCTCGGCGGCAACACCGAGCTCGGCGGCAAGCTCGTCCTGGGCGAGGCGCTGGTTGATCGCCAGTCCTTCCCGGTAGTAATCGTCGACCACCACCGTGTCGGCGTGGCGGAAGGCGATGAACACCGTGATCAGCCCCGCCACCACCACCGATGCCGGCAGGGCGATGATGAACCAGGGCCAGAACTGGCGGTACCAGGGTTTGGTGTCGGTGTCGGCGAGGGACAAGATGTTCTCCGGTAGTCTGTGGTTAGGGCCTGGCGCCCAGTGACGGGCCGATGAAGCGGCTTTCTTCCCGCACCGCGAGCCCGGGATCGTCGATGGCGGTCACTTCGAAGACCACCGTGGTGTTCGGTTCGCGGAGCAGTCCGGGGTCCACTTCGAGGCGCAACAGGGTGGTGTAGACTTCGCCGCCGGCGACACTGACCTCGCGATCGCCCTTGATGGCGAAGTCGTAGTCGCCGAGCACCGCGATGCGATAGCGGTGATCGCCATTGTCCATGTTGTTGATCCGCAGGGTATAGACATTTTCCACCAGACCGTCCGCGGTCTCGCGGAACAACTGGTTGCGCTCGCGCAGCACGTTGATATCGAGCGGCACCCGGGTGGCGACGGTCCAGGTGAACAGCGACGCCATCATCAGCAGCACCAGGCTGTAGCCGATAAAGCGCGGGCGCAGCACCCGCGTCTTGCCCGTTTGCTGGGCGTTCTCGGTGGTGAAGCTGATCAGCTTGCGGGGATAGCCCATCTTGTCCATCACCGCATCACAGGCGTCGATGCACAGGCCGCAGCTGATGCATTCGTATTGCAGGCCGTCGCGAATATCGATGCCGGTCGGGCATACCTGGACACAGAGGCTGCAATCCACACAGTCCCCGAGGCCCTCGGTGGCGTGGTCGGCGCCCTTTTTTCGCGCCCCCCGCGGCTCGCCGCGGCGGACATCATAGGACACCACCAGGGTGTCGCGATCGAACATCACCGCCTGGAAACGCGCGTAGGGGCACATGTACATGCACACCTGTTCGCGCAGGAAACCGGCGTTCATGTAGGTCATGAAGGCAAAAAACAACGTCCAGAACACCGCTGCCGGATGGGCGTTCAGCGTGAAGAAATCCGGCACCAGTTCGCGGATCGGATTGAAGTAGCCGACGAAGGTAAAGCCGGTGACCAGGGCGATCAGCACCCAGCTGGCCTGCTTGCCACCCTTGCGGATCACCTTGTTGGCGCTCCACGGAGCCTTGTCGAGCTTGATGCGCTGGTTGCGATCCCCTTCCCACAGATGTTCCGCACCGATGAACAGCATGGTCCATACGGTCTGCGGGCAGGTAAAGCCACACCAGACACGCCCCACCAGCACGGTGACGGTGAACAGGGCGAAAGCGGCGATGATCAGCAGCCAGGCCAGCAGCATGAAATCCTGGGGCCAGAAGGTCAGCCCGAGAATGTGGAACTTGCGGGCGGGCAGGTCGAACCACACCGCCTGACGGCCGGCGAAATTAAGCCACGGCAGCAGAAAGTAACCGCCCAGCAGAGGTATCCAGGTCCAGCTGGCCAGGCTGCGGTAGAACCCCTTGAGCCGCCGCGTATAGATCTTTTCGCGGGTTTCGTAGAGATCGAGAACCTGCACCACCTCTTCGCTGGCCGCACGGTCCCGCTGGTTGCCTTCAGTCATGAACTTCTCCACTCAGGATACGACCAAAACATCTGTCCGGGCTCTCCCGCCATGGAGAGGGGACGCATCGCCCCCTGCAGTCATCCCGACCGGGTCCGAACCCACTCCCCCCGAACGGCGACAGGCGCCGTGCGCCGCGGGCGAGTTTCAGTCCTGCTGCGACAGGCTGTATACATAAGCCGTCAGCAGGTGGATCCGGTCGTCCTTGAGCAATTCCTGCTGAGCGGGCATGTTGCCCTGCCGGCCGTTGCGAATGGTATGCCTGACGATTTCCGGCGAACCGCCGTACAGCCAGATGTTGTCGGTCAGGTTCGGCGCGCCGATCAACTGGTTGCCCTTGGCATCGGCGCCGTGGCAAGCCACGCAGTAAGTGGCAAACAGGGCGCCGCCGCGCTCGGCGCTGGCGGCGTCGTGGTCGCGACCGCTCAGGCTGAACACATAGTTGGCCGTATCGACCACGCCCTGTTCGCCCAGAACCTGGCCAAACGGCGTCATCATCCCGGCGCGCCCATGAGTGATGGAAGCGCGGATATTCTCGGCGCTGCCGCCGTACAGCCAGTCGTCGTCCGCCAGGTTGGGGAAGCCGTAACCGCCGCGACCATCGGTGCCGTGGCATACCGAGCAGTTGTTGGCGAACAGCCGGGCGCCCATCTTGAGCGCCTCGGGGTTGGCCGCCAGCTCCTCCACCGGGATATCCCGATAGCGGGCGAACAGCGGTCCATAGCGCTCCTCGGCCTCGGTCACCTGTTGCTCCCACTGCCCGGTGGACGTCCAGCCCAGCACGCCGGGGAAATTGCCGAGCCCGGGGTAGAGCACCAGATAGATGACCGAGAACACCACGGTGCCCACGTACATCTTGAACCACCAGGCCGGCAGCGGGTTGTCGTACTCCTCGATGCCGTCGTAGGCGTGTCCGGTCTTGGGCGCGTCAGTGTCCCCTTCCCGGCGCACGACGGTGACTTTGCGGTTGGCCAGCAGCAGCCACAGGGCGCCCCCGATATTGATGACTACGATGACAATGACCCACCAACTCCAAAAGCTGCTCATCAGCTGCTGCCCCTCGTTTCATTGCTTTCCGAATCACTTGCCGAACCGCCCTGCGAATCGCTTTCAGGCTCGTCCTGCGACTTCTCCTGCTCGCTGCGCGACGGTTCATCCTCCACAAAGGGCAACTTGCCCGCCTCGTCGAAGCGCTTCTTGTTGCGGCCGCTGTAAGCCCACCAGCAGATACCGAGAAAGGCCACCATGGCGAGGATGGTGCCGATGCCCTGGAGCGTGCCCTGATCCATGACGTTCACTCCTAGCGTTTGTGCTGGAGCAAGATCCCCAGCTGTTGCAGATAGGCCACCAGGGCGTCGATCTCCCGGGTATCGGTGCCGGAAAACACCTCGGCGGCGGCCTCGATATCGGCATCGGCATAAGGCACGCCGAGCTTTTTCAGGGTGCGCATCTTGGCCACCGTATCCTTGCCGGTCACCTGGTTGTTGAACAGCCAGGGATAGGCGGGCATGTTCGACTCGGGGACCACGTCGCGGGGGTTGTAGAGGTGGGCGCGATGCCATTCGTCACTGTAGCGGCCGCCCACCCGGGCGAGGTCCGGCCCGGTGCGCTTCGAACCCCACAGGAAGGGGCGCTCGTAGGCGCCCTCACCGGCGACCGAATAGTGACCGTAGCGCTCGGTCTCGGCGCGCAGCGGGCGGACTTTCTGGGTATGGCAGACGTGGCAGCCCTCGCGGATATAGATGTCGCGACCCTCGAGCACCAGCGGCGGATAGGGCTCCAGCCCTTCCAGGGGCTCGGTGGTGACCTTCGAGAAGAACTGGGGAACGATCTGGGCCAGCCCGCCAAAACTGATGGCCACCAGGATCAGCACGATCATCAGACCGATGTTTTTTTCGACAATCTCATGTTTCACAGTCGTCGCTCCTTATGCGGTCCGAGGTTCGGCAGCCAGTACCGGTTCATGACGGGGGCTGATGGTGCGCCAGGTGTTGTAGGCCATCACCAGCATACCGGCGAAGAACAGGAAGCCGCCGAGCAGGCGCACCAGATAGCCGGGATAGCTGGCCTGCAGGGATTCGACGAAGCTGTAGGTCAGCGTGCCGTCGGTATTGAACGCCCGCCACATCAGGCCCTGGGCGATGCCGTTGACCCACATCGAGGCGATATACAGCACCGTGCCGATGGTCGCCATCCAGAAGTGCAGGTTGATCAGCGGTACGCTGTACATCGCTTTTTTACCCCACAGCACCGGCACCAGGTGGTAGACCGAGCCGATGGTGATCATCGCCACCCAGCCGAGGGCACCGGAGTGGACGTGGCCGATGGTCCAGTCGGTAGCGTGGGACAGGGCGTTGACGGTCTTGATCGCCATCATCGGACCTTCGAAGGTGGCCATGCCGTAGAACGACAGCGACACCACCAGGAAGCGCAAGGTCGGGTCGGTCCGCAGTTTGTGCCAGGCGCCGGACAGGGTCATCATGCCGTTGATCATGCCGCCCCAGGAGGGCGCCAGGAGAATGATCGACATCACCATGCCGAGGTTCTGGGTCCAGTCCGGCAGCGCGGAGTAATGCAGGTGGTGAGGGCCGGCCCAGACATAGATCGCGATCAGCGCCCAGAAGTGGACGATCGACAGCCGGTAGGAATACACCGGACGCCCCGCCTGCTTGGGCACGAAGTAGTACATCATCCCGAGGAAGCCCGCGGTCAGATAAAAGCCCACCGCGTTGTGGCCGTACCACCACTGGACCATGGCGTCGGTGACGCCGGCGTAGGCCGAATAGGATTTCCAGAAGGTCACCGGCAACGCCGCGTTATTGACGATATGGAGCATCGCGATGGTGAGGATGAAAGCACCGAAAAACCAGTTGGCCACATAGATATGCTTCGGTTTGCGCCTGGCGATGGTGCCGAAGAACACGATGGCGTAGCTGATCCACACCAGGGCGATGAGGATATCGATGGGCCATTCCAGCTCGGCGTACTCCTTGGTGCTGGTGTAGCCGAGCGGCAGGGTGATGGCCGCGGCGACGATCACCAGCTGCCAGCCCCAGAAGGTGAAGGGCACCAGCCAGCCGCCGAACAGCCGCGCCTGGCACGTGCGCTGCACCACCCAGTAGGAAGATGCGAACAGCGCACAGCCGCCAAACGCAAAAATCACCGCGTTGGTGTGCAGTGGCCGCAGCCGGCCGAAGTGAAACCAGGGGCCGAAACTGAAGTCAGGCCATACCAGCTGGGCGGCAATCAGCACGCCCACCAGCATACCGACGATGCCCCATACCACTGTCATGATGGTAAATTGCTTGACCACCTTGACGTTGTAATCCGGCGCAGCGCCGGTCGCAGCAATACCGCTCATCGAATTGTCCTGTGTCTGTCGTGCGAAAGGGTGTGAAGGGAATCGGTCTGTGCAGCGGATTATTTCCCATCGCCAGGCCGCCCCCTATGACTTGTGTCAAGCAACACCCACTTACAAGGCACTTCTCTGTAACGGGTGATTTCGCCTGAAGCGATTGGCCGGAATCACCCGCAGGCGCACCGCCCGACGGTAGCGGGCAGTGCCGGCCTGCGGTCCGAGGTGTTTACAGCAAGGTGCGCTGCTTGTTGGCGGCGATGCGCATGCGCAAGGCATTGAGCTTGATGAAACCCTCGGCGTCCTTCTGGTTGTAGGCGCCGGCATCATCATCGAATGTCGCGATTTTTTCGTCGAACAGGCTGTCGGCGGACTTGCGGCCGACCACGGTGACGTTGCCCTTGTAGAGCTTGACCCGCACCGTACCGTTGACGTGCAGCTGCGATTCGTCGATCAGGGTCTGCAGCAGCGCGCGCTCGGGCGACCACCAGTAGCCGTTGTAGATCATCTCGGCATAACGAGGCATCAGGCCATCCTTGAGATGCGCCACTTCGCGGTCGAGAGTGATCGATTCGATGGCCCGGTGGGCGCGCAGCATCACCGTACCGGCGGGTGTCTCGTAACAGCCGCGGGATTTCATGCCGACGTAGCGGTTTTCCACCAGGTCGAGGCGGCCGATGCCATTGGCGCCAGCCACCTTGTTCAGGTGCTCGATCACCGTCGCCGGGCTCATGGCGACGCCGTCGACAGCGACGATATCACCCTTGACGTACTCCAGCTCCACGTAGGTGGGGCGGTCGGGCGCGGCCTCCGGGGACACCGTCCAGCGCCACATATCTTCTTCCGGCTCCCACCACGGATCTTCCAGATTGCCGCCCTCGTAGGAGATATGCAGCAGGTTGGCGTCCATCGAGTACGGGGATTTCTTGCCGCGCTTCATTTCCACCGGGATATCGTGGGTTTCGCAGTAGGCCATCAGCTTGTCGCGGGACAGCAGGTCCCACTCCCGCCAGGGGGCGATGACGCGGACACCGGGTTTCAGGGCGTAGGCGCCGAGTTCGAAACGCACCTGGTCGTTGCCCTTGCCGGTGGCGCCGTGGGAAATGGTATCGGCGCCGGTCTCATTGGCGATCTCGATCAGCCGCTTGGCGATCAGCGGCCGGGCGATGGAGGTGCCGAGCAGGTACTCGCCCTCGTAAATGGCATTGGCGCGGAACATCGGGAAAACGAAATCCCGGGCGAACTCCTCCCGCAGGTCGTCGATATAGATTTCCTTGACGCCCATCTGCCGGGCCTTGGCGCGGGCGGGCTCGACTTCCTCGCCCTGGCCGATGTCGGCGGTAAAGGTCACCACTTCACACTGGTAGGTTTCCTGCAGCCATCGCACGATGACGGACGTATCGAGACCACCGGAATAGGCAAGAACGACTTTTTGGATATCGGACACAGGGAAACTCCTGGCTGACGAGGTGGAAAGGAATGCTCGGCCGGCATTCTAATGGTTTGGGTTGGGGAATCCCAGCCTTGCTCCCGAACATGCCCCCGAACATAGCCCGAACAGCCACTTTCCGGTAGGATGCAGCCCCTGATCAACCAGCAGGCAAGCAATGAACACCCTCACCATCACCCGCCCCGACGACTGGCATCTCCACCTGCGCGATGGCCAAGCCCTCGCCACCACCGTACCGGCGGCGGCGCGGCATTTCGGCCGGGGTATCGCAATGCCCAACCTGACGCCCCCGGTGACCACCACCGCGCAGGCGGCGGCCTACCGGGAGCGAATACTGGCCCACCGCCCCGCGGGCAGCGACTGGCAGCCGCTGATGGTGCTGTACCTGACCGACGACACCAGCCCCGAGGAAATCGTCGCCGCCCGGGACAGCGGCATCGTCTTCGCCGCCAAGTACTACCCCGCCGGCGCCACCACCAACTCCGCTGCCGGCGTCACCGACCTCGCCCGCATCGACGCCGTGCTGGCCGCCCTGGAAAAGACGGGCCTGCCGCTGCTGCTGCACGGCGAGGTGACCGACGACGCCGTCGATATCTTCGATCGCGAAGCCGTTTTCATCGACCGCCACTTGCACCGCATCGTCGGGGATTTTCCCGGGCTCAAGGTGGTTCTGGAGCACATCACCACCCGCGAGGGCGCGCAGTTCGTCGCCGCCGCGCGGTCCGGCGTGGCCGCCACCATCACGCCCCAGCACCTGCTGTTCAACCGCAACCACATGCTGGTGGGTGGAATCCGGCCCCACTACTATTGCCTGCCGATCCTCAAGCGCAACATCCACCAGGACGCGCTGATCGCCGCCGCCCTCGGCGGCAGCCCGAAGTTTTTCCTCGGCACCGACTCCGCCCCTCACGCCCGGCAGCGCAAGGAAACCGCCTGCGGCTGTGCCGGTTGCTACAGCCATCACGCGGCGGTGGAACTGTATGCGGAATTCTTCCATCGCCACCACGCCCTGGACAGGCTCGAAGCCTTTTCCAGTTTCCACGGCCCCGACTTCTACGGCCTGCCGCGCAACACCGCCACCATCACCCTGGAGCAAAACGCCTGGCAATTGCCCGCGACCGTGGCCCTGGGCGCGGACGCCATGGTGCCGCTGATGGCCGGTGAAACCCTTCATTGGCGGGTGCGCGATGAGTGATATCGACTTCGGCGCAGGTCTCGACAACCTCACCACCCTCGGCAACCGGTTTCGCGGCTTCCTGCCTGTGGTGGTCGACGTCGAAACCGGCGGCTTCAACGCCCGCGAGCACGCCCTGCTGGAAATCGCCGCCGTCCTCCTCGACATGGACGACGATGGCCATCTGGTGCGCCGCGAAACCATCGCCGCCGCCGTCATCCCCCACCCGGAATTGCAGGTCGAGCAGGCGGCGCTGGATTTCACCGGCATCGATCCCTCCGACCCCAACCGCAATGCCCTGCCGGAGAAGGAAGTCCTCACCCACATCTTCACCAAGGTCAGGGAGTCCGTGCGCGACAATGACTGCACCCGGGCGGTGATCGTCGCCCACAACGCCCATTTCGACCTCGGCTTCGTCAACGCCGCCAGCGAACGCGCCGGCATCAAGCGCAACCCCTTCCACCCGTTCTCGTGCTTCGACACCGCCACCCTCGCCGGCCTCGCCTTCGGCCAGACGGTGCTGGCCAAGGCCTGCGCCGCCGCCGGCATTCCGTTCAGCGGCCGCGAGGCCCACAGCGCCGCCTACGATGCGGAGAAAACCGCCGAGCTGTTCTGCCTGATCGTCAACCGCTGGAAGGATCTCGGCGGCTGGCGCTGACGCCAGCGCGGCGGGACCTCGTCAGGCGCGCGGCTTGCAGGCCACGAAGATGGCGTTGTAGCTCTCGCCGCGCCACTGCTGCAGCAGACTGTAATCGTGCTCCAGCACTGTCACCTCGAAGCCGGTCGCGTCGAGCAGCGCCAGCAGTTGCGGCAGGGTCGCCGCGGTCATGGTGTGATGATCCTGCCAGCTGTGGCTGGCCGACCGGGACTGCCGGGTTATGGCCAGGTTCAGGTCGAGCACTTCACCGTCGCCGCGGTAGTGCCACGCCGACCGGAAGCCCAGCAGGTCAGCACCATCCCGGAACCGGGTGACGACCCCCTGGTCGTTGCGGATACCGCGGCAATCCACGGCGTCGAAGATCAGCACACCGCCGGGCTTCAGCCCCCGCCAGGCGCGGCGCAGGGTCTGCGCCAGTGCCGCCAGCGGATGGCTGTAGTGGATGGAATAGAGAAAGCAGGTGATCAGATCGAAGGCCGACTCCTGGCCGAATGCTGCCAGGTCGCACAGCAGCAGGTCCGCCCCAGGGCAGCGGGCGGCGGCCTGCGCCAGCATCTCGGGGCTGTTATCGAGTCCGGTCGCTACAAACCCCTGCCGCTGCATATGCAGCAGGTGCTGGCCGGTGCCGCAGGCCAGGTCCAGATAGTCCTGTCCGCCGGACGCGGCAAAACAATCGAAGGCGCGCCGCGCAAAGGCACATTGCCCGGTGTAGTCCACCCCGGCGCAAAAGTGATCGTAGTAACCCGAAAGGTCGGCGTAGAGATGTCCGGTCTGCGGCATGGCGGGCCCTGCGTGGATGGGGTCTCGATTGCGTGCGGTGCTGTCGCACGAATCCCGGCGACCGGGCGCCGCCGGGAATGCCGGGCGAGACTCGGCGGCAGTCGGTAGCGACATGCCGGGGGCGGCATTGTGAGACCGGCGCGGGCATCCGGCAAGCGGCCGCCGCACCACCGGATCGGAAATCACGCCCGCTTTGCGGCGACCTGGCGCCCCACACCCGATGCCCCACACCCGACGCCCCAAAAAAGTGCCGGGAATCAATCCGCACCTTTATCGGGCGCCGCCCGGGTCGATAATCGTGCAACCCGCCCTTCCCCGGTCCTCCCCCTCCCCCGCTCCCGTCGGCCCGCGGCGGTGGCCCTCCAGCCAGTTGCCAGTCCCGCTGCCGCCACCGCCGGAGAGTAGCCCGACGCGCACCGCCAAAGCCTGGCACATTAATTGCTTTGAGAAGCATGGGAAGACGGGATCCGCCGCAAGCCCGCCGGGCAGAGGGCCCTGACCAGCCACCTGCCCCCGGCTCAGCCGCGTGAATTCAGGCAAAGACGCCTGGAGTGAATCATTCACTCCAGGCGTTTTTTGTTGGCGATCCACCGCGAAACCTGCACCGGGTGTCCGGCCGCAGCAACAGACCGCCACGATTTTTTGACCATGAGGTAATCAGCATGTCCTATCTTGTTCCTTCGGAGTTCGTCACCAAAATGGTGGATGCCGGCGAAGCCAAAATCTACATGGCCACCCGCGATGCGCTGATTCGCGCCTATATGGCCGGCGCCATCCTGGCGATCGCCGCGGTGTTCGCGGTGACCGCGTCGGTCCAGACCGGCTACCCCCTTATCGGCGCGATACTGTTTCCCGTCGGCTTTGCCATTCTGTACCTGATGGGCTTCGACCTGCTGACCGGGGTTTTCGTGCTGACACCCCTCGCCCTGTTCGACAAACGGCCCGGCGTCACCCTGGGCGGCGTACTGAAGAACTGGGGCATCGTCTTTACCGGCAATTTTCTCGGGGCGCTGACCGTGGCGCTGCTGATGGCCATCGTCTTTACCTACGGCTTCGCCACCGAGCCCAGCGCCGTCGGCAAGGTCATCGCCAATATCGGCGAAGACCGCACCCTGGGCTACAAGGAGTACGGCGCGGCGGGCATGCTGACGATCTTCGTGCGCGGCGTGCTCTGCAACTGGATGGTTTCCCTAGGCGTGGTCGGAGCGATGATCTCCACTTCGGTCAGCGGCAAGGTCATCGCCATGTGGATGCCGATCATGCTCTTCTTCGGCATGGCCTTCGAGCACTCGGTGGTCAATATGTTCCTGTTCCCGTCGGCGCTGATCATGGGCGGCGACTTCTCGATCATGGATTACCTGATCTGGAACGAGTTGCCGGTGGTGCTCGGCAATCTGGTGGGCGGGCTGTCGCTGACCGGGCTCACCCTGTACAGCACCCACATCCGCACCGCGCCCAAGCGCGTGCTCGACTGATTCCTTCCGCTCCGGCGCCACGCCCCATAGCGGGCGCGGCGCCCGTTGGCAAGCCGATGACCAGCCGATTGCAGATAGCCACAGGCCAGCATTCCGACCGGGGCCGCAAGGAGATCAACCAGGATTTCCACGGCATCGCCATCCCCGGCGAGCCCGCCCTCGGCCTCAAGGGCATCGCCGTCGCCCTGGCCGACGGGATCAGCAGCAGCGCCGTCAGCCAGGTCGCCAGCGAAACCGCGGTGAGCGGATTCCTCGCCGATTACTTCTGCACCCCCGATGCCTGGTCGGTGAAGAAATCGGTACAGCGGGTATTGATCGCCACCAACTCCTGGCTGCACGCCCAGACCCGCCAAAGCCAGTACCGCTACGACATGGACAAGGGTTATGTGTGCACGCTCAGCGCCCTGGTCATCAAATCGACGACGGCGCATCTGTTCCACGTCGGCGATACCCGCATCTACCGCCTGCGGGACGGCGCCCTGGAACAACTCACCAACGATCACCGCCTGCGGGTTTCCCAAAGCCAGAGTTATCTCAGCCGCGCCATGGGCATCGACCAGCAGCTCGACATCGACTACCGGGCCCTGCCGCTGGAAAAAAACGACATCTTCATCCTGACGACCGATGGCGTCTATGAATTCGCAAGCGCCCGCTTCATCGGCGACACCATCGCCGCCGGCGACGACCTGGACGCCGCCGCCAGGGCCATCATCGCTGAGGCCTACCGGCGCGGCAGCGACGACAACCTCACCATCCAGATCGTCCGCATCGACGATCTGCCGGCGCAGGACAGCCGCGAGATCCACCAGTCCCTGGCCGAGCTTCCCTGCCCGCCGATCCTCGAAGCCAGAACGGTATTCGACGGCTACAGTATCGTCCGGAAAATCCACGGCAGCAGCCGCAGCCATGTCTATCTGGCCATCGACGGCGACACCAACACCGCCACGGTCATCAAGATACCCTCCATCGATCAGCGCCAGAACCCGCTCTATCTCGAGCGTTTCCTGACCGAGGAGTGGATCGCCCGGCGGATCGACAACGCGCACGTGCTCAAACCCTCCCCGCGCCACCGCCAGCGCAACTACCTCTATACCGCGACGGAATTCATCGACGGCCAGACCCTGAGCCAGTGGATGATCGACCACCCGGCGCCGGAACTGGAAACCGTCCGCGGGATCATCGAACAGATCGCCAAGGGCCTGCGCGCCTTTCACCGCCTGGAAATGATCCACCAGGACCTGCGCCCGGACAACATCATGATCGACGCCACCGGCACCGTGAAAATCATCGACTTCGGCTCGACCCGGGTCGCCGGCATCGCCGAAATGACCTCGGTCGTCGAGGACAACGACGTCCGGGGCACGGCGCAATACACCGCGCCGGAATATTTCCTCGGCGAGCGCGGATCGCCGCGCTCGGATATCTTCTCTCTCGGGGTCATCGCCTATCAAATGCTCACCGGCAAGCTGCCCTATGGCACCCGGGTGGCCAGATCGCGGACCAGGGCGGCCCAGAACAAATTGCGCTACGACCCGATAGCGGCCAGCGGCCGCGAAATCCCGCCCTGGGTCGATGCGGCAATCGCCAGGGCCGTGCATCCCGGCCCGCTCAAACGCTATGGGGAACTATCCGAATTCATCTTCGACCTGCGCCACCCCAACAAAGAATTCCTCAACAAGGCCCGCCCACCGCTGCTGGAGCGCAATCCGGTGCTGTTCTGGCAGGGTGTCTCACTCATCCTAGCCACCATCATCGCCCTGCTGTTGCTACAGCAGTCGTGCCCGGCGCTGAACTGCCTGGCGAATGCGCTCGGGCCGCGGGCGGAAGCAGTCAGCCCTGGTGGCGTTGCCCCCCTGGCCGGAAGCGCGGGCGACCGGCGCTGATCGAACCGCAACAAAGAGACCCGATTGTTGTCCCAACCTGCACGAGGTGTATTACTCGGAACAGGTCGCAGCTCCTCGATCACGGCGTGAAGGAGATATCCCGTGGGGTTACCCGGCGACCCGGCCACCCCCGCCGCGGGTGATGCGACAGCAAACAGCCCCCGCCAAAAGAGGAAGTCAAGATGACCAAAGTTCTGGTGCTCTATTATTCCATGTACGGCCATATCGAAACCATGGCGCACAAAGTCGCCGAGGGTGCTCGCGGTGTCGCCGGCGTCGAGGTGACAGTGAAACGCGTCCCGGAAACCATGCCTGCCGAAGCCTTCGCGGCAGCGGGCGGAAAGGTCGACCAGGAAGCGCCGGTGGCGAAGCCGGCGGAGCTGGCCGAGTACGATGCCATCATCGTCGGCACCCCCACCCGCTTCGGCAACATGTCCGGGCAGATGCGTACCTTTTTCGACCAGACCGGCGGTCTCTGGGCCAACGGCGCCCTGGCCGGCAAGGTGGGCAGCGTGTTCACTTCGACCGGCACCGGTGGCGGCCAGGAGATGACCATCACCTCCACCTGGACCACTCTGGCACACCACGGCATGATCCTCCTGCCGATCGGCTACACCACGCCGGCGTTGTTCGATATCTCCCAGGTGGGCGGCGGTACGCCTTACGGGGCGTCGACCATTGCCGGGGGCGATGGCTCGCGGCAACCCGACGACCGGGAATTGGGGATAGCCCGCCACCAGGGTGAATATGTCGCCAGGATCGCCGCCAGGCTCAAGGGCTAGAAGTTCACCCCTGCCATTGGCCGGAGATGACCCGGCAGCGGCAGGGGAATTGCCTGCCTGATGTCGGGATGGCGGACCCGTCCCTTCACACGGGCAGGCTGAATATCCGCGAAGCGATATAAAGATAGATGACCACACCGGAAACGTCACAGATCGAGGTCACCAACGGCGCGCTGGCGCTGGCCGGGTCGAGGCGCAGGCGGCTGAGAACGAAGGGCAGGCTCATACCGATCAGGCAACCGATCAGAACGATCACCAGCATGCTCGCCGCCACCACCAGCGCGATTTCCGGCCCGCCGCGCAACCAGCCGATACCGACCATCGCCACCGCCATGGTGCCGCCGAGCGCCACGGCGATGGCCAGCTCGCGGCCCAGCAGGCGCAGCCAGTCGCGCAACTCGACCTCGCCGGTGGCCAAGGCGCGCACCATCAGCGTCGACGACTGCGACCCGGCGTTGCCGCCACTGCCCACCAGCAGGGGCAGGAAAAACACCAGCACCAGATTGGCGGCGATGACATCCTCGAAATGGGCGATGCCGGCGCCGGAAAACAGATTGCCGAACACCAGCAGCACCAGCCAGAACACCCGCTTGCGGTACAGCAGGCCGATTCCCGCGTCCTTGTAGTTACCGGTATGGGCGCTCACGCCGGCGCCCTTGTGGATGTCCACGGTGGCCTCTTCGCTGACCACGTCCATGGCATCATCGTAGGTGACGATGCCCACCAGGCGCTCGTTCTCATCGCAGATCGGCAGAGCCAGAAGATCGTAACGGGCGATCAGCTTGGCAATCCGCTCCTGGTCATCGCCGGTGTGCGCCGCCACCACGTCGCGCACCATCAGTTCGCGGACATGGGTCGCCGGATCGGCGAGAATCAGCTCGCGCAGCGAAACCACGCCCTGCAGGTGCCGCTGGCCATCGATGACGTAGGCGTGATAAATGGTTTCGGCATCCGGGGCCTCGTTGCGCAAGGCATCCAGTGCTTCGCTGACCGTCATGCCTTCGAGCAGGGTAGCGTAGTCGGAGGTCAACAAGGCCCCCGCCGTGCCTTCCACATAGGCCGACAACTTGCGGATGTCTTCACGCTCGGCCTGGGCCAGCGCCGGCAGCAGCGCATCGCGCTGGCGCTGATCGAAGCGCTTGAACAGGTCGACGCGCTCATCCGCCGGCATCTCGCTGATCAGCTGCGCCAGGCTCACCCGCGGCAGCGCCTGCACCAGGCGCATCTGCTGTTCCGGCTCGAAGTAGGCAAAGATCTCGGCGCGCTTGGGCAGCCGTTCCAGCAGACGCCAGCCGAGCGCCGGATCCAGCTGGACGAGAACCTCGGCCACGTCGATGGGGCGCAGGTCCTTGACCGCCGCCAGGGCGTCATCGAGCTGGTTGTCGTCCAGGGCATTGCGCAGAACGAGGGCAAGGTTTTGTTGGGTCATGCAGTCTCTCCTGGCCGCCGGCGACAGCGGCCAGAAGGCGCGGTTCAGACGAAGCTGTCCGCGGCCTGGGGGCGACTGTCGGCAGGGGGACCGATCAGTAATAAAAAGGTGCTTGTCCGCAAGGGACTGGAACAAGGAATTTCCATAAATGCTTTGGTCTCGAACACCACGTATGCGGTGGGCGGATACTAAGTGAACACTCCCATCGGAGCAACCCTGCGTGTCCCTTGGATCCTGCAAATCGCCGTTACGGCGGCCACAACAGCCAATGGAAGCTCACTGCTCCCAAATATATTTTCTATCAGAACCGCGACCCGGGCTGTTCGAGAAACGCCAGTTCCTCCGCCGTGGATTGCCGCCCCAGGATGGCGTTGCGATGGGGATAACGGCCGAAGCGGGCGATGATATCGCGGTGGAGTATCTCGAAATCCAGGTTGCTCCGAATGCCGTTGGCGCGGAACAGTTCGACGGCGATGTCGTGAATGCCCAGGGATTCACTGTGCATATAGGGCATGTAGAGAAAGCTGCGCTCCACCGCTGTCAGCGCATCCCCGGCGCCTCCGGCCAGCGCTTCCTGGGCCAGGGCAAGCGCCATGCCGTCAACGGCGAAAGCGGCGCGCTGGTCGCGGTAGATATTGCGCGAAAACTGGTCGAGGACGATGATCTCCGCCAGCCGCCCCCGCGCCGTCGCGCGCCAGGAGAACAGCTCGGCCCGTATCGCGCCATGGTGGATGTCACCAAAGCGGCGCGCGATCAGCCGGTCGAACCCCTCATCCTTTGCCCACCAGGCCTCAGAGGCCGTTTCCCCAAACCAGAACGCCAGAACCATCTCGTAATCCATAAGTTCCACCATGTCACTCAACGTCTCAGAAAAGATAAAACCAGGCTCAGCACCAGGCTGATGACAAGCAGCGCCGCACTCGCGATGATCAGCCATTTTGCCAAGGTTATTCCTCCGATAAAAAGCCAATCCCTCGCCCCGCCGACCGGATAAAAACGTGGAGCGAGATCGATATCCGCCCAGCTATTCCGCCCGCAGAGCGTCGATGGGGCTCATCCGGGTGGCGTTCATCGCCGGCCGCAGCCCGGCGACGAGCCCGATGAGCATCGACAGCAACAGTGCCCCGATCACCACTTCCACCTCGATGGCGATCGGCAGGCCCGGCAACAGCAGGCTGACGGTAACGAAGAACACCCCGATGGCGAGCAGGCCGCAACTCCCGCCGGCAAGGGCAAGAAATATCGCCTCGCCCAGAAAGAGGTTGCGCACCTGACCCCGGGTGCCGCCCAGGGCGCGCAACAGGCCCACTTCACTGACCCGCTCGGTGACGGTGATCATCAGGATGGTGCTGATGCCGACGGCGCCCACCAGCAGGGAAATGGCGCCGAGGCCGGCACCGGCGAACTTGAGGATGCGCAGGATATTGTCCATGGTCTCCAGCATCTGGTCCTGGGTGACGATGGTGAAGTCCTCGTGACCGTGGCGGCGAACCAGCAATTCCCGGACGCGTTCGGCAATGGCGCCGGAGGTCATCGCCGGGCTGTAGAAAATATCGATCTGCATCAGGCTGTCCCGGTTGAACAGCTGCAACGCCTTGATCGCCGGTAGATAGATGATGTCGTCGAGGTCGTTGCCGAGAAACTCGCCCTTGGTCTCCATCACCCCCACTACCCTCAGGCGCATGCCGCCGACATGGACGAATTCGCCGAGCGGGTTGGCGTCGCCGAACAGTTCGCGCTTCAGCTCGCTGCCGAGCACCGCAAAGGCCCGGGCGCGGTCGAAATCCTCGTCGGGCAGGAAAGTGCCGCTGGCCACCTCGATGCCCCACGCCTTGTCGGCACTGGGGCCGACACCGGCGATATTGGAGTAGCGGCTGCGCTTGCCGGCCTTGATCCGGGCGTTGCCCATCACCGTCGGCACCACCTGCTCCACGCCCGGCAGCAGCATCAGGGCCTGAGCATCCGCCAGCGTCAGCGGGCGTGTGGTATTGAGGACACCGCCCATGCCGAAGGTTTCGGTCCTGCCCGGAGTGATGGAGACGATATGACTGCCGAACTGGGTGAACTCCTTGAGCACGAACAGGCGCAGCCCTTCGCCGAGAGAACTCAACAGCACCATGGCGGCGATGCCGATGGCAAAGCCGACGATGGTCAACAGCGAGCGCACCCGCTGCTCCCACAGGGCGCGCACCACCCAGTGGACGCTGTCGACTGCTTTCATTGCGCACCGCCCCGCATCGCCAGCACCGGATCGAGCCCCGCCGCCCGCTTCGCCGGCAGCCATGAAAACACCAGCCCGGCGGCCAGCGCGGTGATCGCCGCCGCCGGTACCGCCCACCAGGGCGGCATCAGCGGGAAGGCGGGGTAAAGACTGCGCACCAGGAACACGGCGGCGTAGGCCACCACCACCCCGACGGCGATGCCGAGGCACACCAGCAGCATCGATTCGCCGAGGAACAGCTGGCGCACCTGGTTGCGACTGGCGCCGATGGCCTTCAGCAAGCCGATTTCGGCGCGGCGCTGGCTGACCGAGATCAAGCTGATGTTCATGATCAGGATACCGGCGACCAGCAGACTGATGGCGCCGATGGCGCCGATGGCAAGGGTCAGCGCGGTGAGAATGCTGTTGAACGACTTGAGCATCGAATCCTGGGTGACGATGGTGACGTCGTCCTCGCCATCGTGACGATCGCGGATCACCTGGTAGATACGCTCCGTGGCGAGGGCTTCGTCGGCGCCTTCCTGGAGCTCCAGCATCACCCGAAACAGCCCCGGGGAGTTGAACATCTGCTCGGCGGTTCTCACCGGGATCAACACCAGGTCCCCCATATCCATGCCGAAGGATTCACCGCTGTCGGCAAGCACCCCGGTCACCCGCATGCGGCGATCGCCGACCCGCACCCACTCGCCCACGGCGCGGCTGTTGCCGAACAGTTCACGCTTGAGCTTGGCGCCGATCACACAGATGCCGAGGGCGTCGCTGCCGGCGCGCTCGGGGAAGATCGCGCCCTGGCTCAGCGCCGTCTGACGCACCGCGAAAAAGCCCCGGGTGGTGCCCATGATGATGACTTCCCGGGAGCGGGCGCCGAGCGACACGGTCGCGGTGCCGGCAATGATCGGCGCGAAATCCCGGATCGAGGAGATTCGCGCCAGCGCCTCGGCATCCTCCAGGGTGAGGTCGCGCGGCGAATTGCCAAACACCGGCGGCGCGCCGCCGACGGTTTCGTTGCGCCCCGGAAACACCACCACCAGGCGGTTGCCGAGGCTGGAAAACTCCCTGTCGATATAGCGCCGCGCGCCCTCCCCGACGCTGGTGAGCATCACCACCGAGGCAACGCCGATGGCCACCGCCAGCAACAACAGAAAGGTGCGCATGGCATGGCCGCTGAACACCTGCCAGTTGAAACGCAATTGGTCAGCCAGGCGCACCGCGGCGATCCTCGACAATATTGCCATCCACCATGCGGAGGCAGCGCCGGGCGCGTTCGCCCAGGTTGCCGTCATGGGTCACCACCACCAGGGTGATGCCTTCGCCATTGAGGTTTTCGAGCACGTCGACGATATCGCGACCGGACACCTGGTCGAGGTTGCCGGTGGGCTCGTCAGCCAGCAGGATGCGCGGCTTCATGACGATGGCCCGGGCAATGGCCACCCGCTGCAACTGACCGCCGGAAAGCTGGTTGGGCCGGTGGTGCTTGCGATTCAGCAGGCCCACCAGTTGCAGCACGTGGTCCACCGCCTCCCGGCGCGCTCTTGGGGATTGCCCGGCGAGTACCATGGGCAGCTCGACGTTCTCGAAGGCGCTCAACCGACCGATCAGGTGAAAGGCCTGGAAGATGAACCCGATATTGTCCCGACGCAGCGTCGCCCGCGCTTCCTCGGTCAGGCTTTCGGTGGCGATATCGTTCAACCGGTAGCTGCCGGAATCCGGGCGGTCGAGCAGGCCGAGCATGTTGAGCAGGGTCGATTTGCCCGAGCCCGACGGCCCCATCACCGAGATGTATTCCCCCGGTGAGATGTCCAGGTCCAACTCGCGCAATGCCCGCAGTGGCTGGCCGCCCATCTCGTAGCTCTTGTCGATGGCCCGGAGCGCGATCAGGCGGTCAGTTGCGGCCGGCATCGCCAACCTCCGCCCGGGCGCCTTCGACCACGCCGGCGCCGCCGACGTTGGCCACCACACCCTCGCCCGCCGCCAGGCCATCGGTGATCTCGGTGTGGCGCCAGTTGGCGAGGCCGGTGGTGATCTGCCGCTTCTCCAGGTAGCCCTCGCTATTGACCACCAGCACCGAACGGCCGTCGATGATCACTTCGGAGGGAATCCGCAGGGCCAGTTCATGACTGTCGAGGATGATCTCCATATCGGCGCTGTAGCCGGCGAGCAGCCGGATGCCGTCGGGCAGCGCGGTC
>Ga0265293_10002868_pt1 | contig 33302 bp, 34 predicted proteins | sample Munlanlewell138R_FD_192505 | JGI IMG/M metagenome (GOLD analysis project Ga0265293, IMG submission 192505) | Leachate microbial communities from a municipal landfill in Southern Ontario, Canada - Leachate well 138R | ecosystem: Engineered > Solid waste > Landfill > Unclassified | place: Canada... | reverse complement strand
ACCGTGCCGGTGGGATAGGCTACTCTTTCAATCAGGTAGCGAATGCCGTTGTTGTCCAGTTCCCGCATCATTTGATCCCCTTGGGGGTCGTAGCCAATGGCACTGATTGCGTAACTTTCCGCACCCGAAGCGGCGGCATGAAAGGCGAAGTTGACAGGCGCACCGCCCGCTTTCTTTCCTGTGGGGAGCAGATCCCACAGGATCTCGCCCACACCGATTATCATGGATTTCTGTTTCATCGTCTGAATGTTGTTCCATCAAAGATAATCTTTTTCAGCAAAAAACTGTTGCATCTCAACTGTTGAGATGGAAGGATGTATGCCTGGAAGGGGTCAGCGGCCGATGTGTCGTGGTCCGTCTCAGCCCATGGCCAGCCGGTTTTTCTTTACGATCGCCTTGATTGCCTTCGCTCCGAAGAAGATGATGATCAGCACAAAGATGATCAGTGCCCCCGATGGCACGTTGAGATAGTAGGAGAGAAACAGGCCAGAGATGCTGCCTACGAAGCTGAAGAGGATGGAGAGGCCGATCATCCTGGCGTAGTTCACCGTGAAGAGATTGGCCGTCATCTGGGGTACGGTGATCAACGACATCAGCAGTACGATCCCCACCAGACGGATGCTCAGCACGATGGTGACCGCGATGAAGAACATCATGACATACTCGATGAACTGTGTTGGCAGTCGTCGTGTACGGGCAAACTCGCTGTCGAACGATACCGAGACGATGGCGTGGTAGAAGAGCAGGAAGAAGAGTAGCAGCAGCGATGAGAGGGTGAGCAGTGCTGCCAGATCGGTGCGGGTGATGGTGAGTATGTTACCGAAGAGATATTCCGAGAGGTTGGGTGCGTAACCAGGTGTGAGGAAGGTGAGCAGGATACCCAGGGCCATTCCGAAAGACCAGAAGACAGCGATGGCGGAGTCCTCCCGTACCCCCTGTTTGTGCGACAACCACTGTATGCCGAAGGCGGAGAGGACAGAGAAAACCATGGCCGAGAGAATGGGAGGAAAGCCGAAGAAAAAGCCGGCACCCAGTCCGCCGAAGGAGGCATGGGTGATACCCCCGCTGATGAATACCAGTCGCCGTGAGACCACATAAGTTCCGATCATCCCGCAAGCAATGCTGGCCAGTAACGCACCCATAAGGGCGTTACGGAAGAAGGCATATTGCATCAGTTCCGGAATATTCATCGTTTCACACTTCTCACGCGTGCATTCTGTGGGTTCTCAGTTCATTCACGATCATCAGCACCTCATCCTTCAACTGATCGGGCAGTGCAATCTCTCTCATCTGTAAGCTTCTGATCCATCTCGGTTTCTCCTCGTCGAGCACAGAATAGAATACATCCCGGAACTCATCTGCCTCCTGTTCGTTGTAGCGGTCCGATTCGCGATTGCGATACCTGTCCAGCTCCTCATCTTCGAAGTACTCCGTCGGCTCCGCAAAGGCTGCGATAAGGCTGTCCTTGTCGCATACCTCATGCGCTCCGCAACAACCGCCATCGGTGCTACTCAGGTCGATGGGAGGTGTTGGTGTCTCCCTCTCTGTGGTGTTTCCCTTTCTGCGTTGTAGCAGGTTGGAGAGGGAGAGGGCGATGATAAAGAATGCAATGATGGCGATAAAGAGATATAAACTTTGCATAATCGTTATTTTACTTTGGTTGGATGGTGAATCCTGCCAGCTTAAGATCTTCCCAGAATGAGGGGTATGACTTGGTAATCACCATCGGATCATTGATGACCAGCGGTTTGAAAAGGAATGATCCGGGAGCCATTGACATGGCCATCCGGTGATCGTCATATGTGTCAATGGTTGGCACCTTGTCCGGAAGACAGCGTTCTCCATCCCATTCCAGCATACCGGAGCCGCTTTCCCGCAGCATAAAACCCATCTTCTGCAGTTCGTTGATCAGGGCCGCGATGCGGTCAGTCTCCTTGATCTTCAGGCTCTCAGTGCCGGAAAATAAGAAGGGGATACCCTTGAAGCAGCAGGTGGCGGCGAAGGTCTGAGCCAGATCGGGTTCCTGTACGAAGTTATGGAAGAATTTTTTGGCTTTGCGTCTCACGTGACGGATGATGATACCGTCACTCAGGTATTCCGTTTCCACTCCAAGGTCTGAGAAGAGGTTGGCAACGTAGGAATCACCCTGTAGACTCTCTTTCTTCAAGCCGGGAAGTTTCACCTCTGCTCCCGGCAACAGCGAGACGATTTCATACCAGTAGGAAGCTGCTGACCAGTCTTTCTCTACCCGGTACTCCACAGCTCTGTATTTTTGTGGTCTGACCGTGATACGGTTATCCTCCCATTTCACATGCACCCCGAAGTCCTTCATCATGCCTATGGTGAGATCGATGTAGGGTTTGGAGATGACCTGCTTCTCAATATTCATCACCAGTCCATTTTCCATCAGGGGGGCGATCATCAACAGGGCAGAGATGAATTGTGAGCTGATGTTACCGGCCACGTATACTTCGCCACCCTTGAGACGGTGCCCCCTGATTTTGAGCGGTGGAAACCCTTCTTTTTCCAGGTACTCGATCTCGGCCCCCAACACGATCAGTGTCTCCACCAGGGGGTGGATGGGGCGCTCGTGCATTCGTTTACTGCCCCTGATGATCCATTCTCCCTCCATCCCTGCCAGGAAGGCAGTGAGGAAACGCATGGCGGTACCGGCTCCCTTCACATCGAACAGGTTCGAGTCGGAGTTAAATGAGTCGATGATTACTTGCGTATCTTCACAGTCCGACAGAGCGTGGATAGGTGTGGTGCTGAGGCTTAATGCATTCAGGATAAGAGCCCTGTTGCTGATGCTCTTCGATGCGGGGAGATGCACCGTGGTGCGCACCTTATCGGGAGGGCTGATACGATATTGCTGTTGCATTACGCTCTTTTTTTCTACAAAATTAATCATTTTACCCGAAGGAGCGACTGTTTATCTGGCCTTTTAGCTTGTTTAAACTCATTTAGGCTTTTTTCTGCATATCAGACGCCGGATCAGCTTTTTCTGTTATCTGAAAGGTTCTATCCAACAAGTCCATAGATAAAGATGGCCAGTATAGCCAGGGGGGCAATGTAGCGCAGCAGGAAAATATAAACCTTCAGGAACGTCACACCCAGTTTTACCGATCCTTCATTGGTGACTTGGGCGATCACCAGTCTTCGGTCGAGGTACCATCCCACGAAAAGTGAGATGAAGAGTCCCCCCAGGGGGAGCATCACCTTGGCGGAAGCCAGGTCCATCAGGTTGAAGAAGTCTGAGGAGAAGGAGGAGCCGATGCCCAGCAGGATCACTCCTACGGTGACCAGCAGGGTGCTTTTTTTACGGGGGAGGTGGTATTCCTCATGGATGTATAGCGTTACCACCTCCATCAGTGAGATGGTGGAGGTGAGGGCCGCCAGAGCCAGCAGGCAGAAGAACAGTGATCCCCAGAAGAAGGAGAGCGGCATCTGATTGAAGAGCTCCGGCAGGGTGATGAAAAGAAGTCCCGGGCCCCCGGCTACCAGCTCCTGGGTGATGACATCCGGGTTGTTGGTGAGAGCGAAAGCGGAAGGGAAGATGATGATGCCTGCCAGTATGGCCACCAGCGAATCAAGGAAGGATACCTGCAGGGCTGTTTGTGTCAAGTTGGTGTTTTTGTTGAAGTAGGAGCCGTAGGTGATCATGCATCCCATGCCGATAGAGAGGGAAAAGAAAGCTTGCCCCATGGCATCCAGGAAGAGGGTAGGCTTCAGGTGAGTGGGATCGGGGCGGAAGAGGAAGAGGAGACCGGCCGAGGATCCTTCCAGGAAGAGGGAGCGCAGAGCCAGGATGATCAGCAAGAGGAAGAGGATCGGCATCATGATCTTGGATGACTGTTCGATCCCTTTCTTTACGCCCGAAATGATGAAGAAAGAGCTCAGCATCGTGAAGAGGATCATCCATCCGGTTTGTCGAAGCGGATTGCCTATCAGGCTGTTGAAGTTGGCGGTGTAATCGGTGACCTTGTGCAGGTTTCCGGTTAGTGACTGGAACATGTAGTCTAGTGTCCAGCCGCAGACCACCATGTAGAAGCCCATGATCACGAATCCGGTGAGCACCCCCAGTCGACCCACCCACTTCCACTGGGTGCCGGGAGCCAGCTTATGGAATGCGCCTGCTGAGTTGGCACGGGAGCCGCGTCCGATGATGAACTCGCTCATCATGAGGGGGATGCCGAAGAAGAGAATACAACCAATGTATACCAGGATGAAGAGGGCGCCACCACTGTCGGCTGTCTGGCTTGGAAAGCGCCAGATATTACCGAGTCCCACGGCGGAGCCTGCGGCTGCCGCTACGATCCCTATCTTAGATGCAAAAGTGACTCTTTTTTCTGTCATTGCTGCCTTTGCTTAACGTGTGTAAACCCACTCATCTTCTTTCGACAGGGAGGGATGAAAGAAGTACCCTTCACTGTCGAACGCTTTCAGATCTTCCGGATTGGTGAGTCTGTTTTTGATGATGAAGCGGGCGACCATCCCCCGCGCCTTCTTGGTATGTACCACCACCTGGCGGACTCCTTTCTCCTCCTGTTCCAGGAACTTGAGGTTGATGATCCGTGTTCTGGCAGGGAGGAGTTGCTTTTGTACCACTTTCGAATATTCATTCGACGCTGCGTTGATCAATGTAGGCGAGCCTTTGCGCAAACGCCTGGAGAGATGGCTGTTCACACTCTCCTCCCAGAAGTGGTAGAGAGAACGGTAACCTTCCGGCACAATCATCTGCTGCATCTCCAGTCGGTAGGGATGGATGCCGTCCATGGGGCGCAAAACACCGTATAGACCCGAGAGGATGTTGAGATGTTGCTGGGCGAAGGCAAACTCATCGGCGGTGAAATCGAGGGCTTTGAGACCCAGGTAGGCAATGCCATTGTAAGCTAGTGCAGCGGCCCTTGTAGGGTTGTTCCGTGTTCCGAAGGTCTGGAACTGACCCTTTACCTCAAGCGCCATTACCGGATTGAGCTTCATCAGGCGGGCGATCTCCTCAACCGACAGTGTACGACAGGCATCCATCAGTTCGTCTCTTTTTTTCGGGAAGAGCGGTTTTACCGGTGTGATCTCATTGTCGGCACGGTGGAAGTCCATCCGTTTTGCCGGGGAAAGAAGGATCTGCATCGTTTTTCGTGTCAGTCTGTTACATGCTCCATTCCATCCCCTCCTTGGTATCCTTTATCTCGATGCCGGCCGCTTTCAGCTGGTCACGTATCTGGTCGGAAGTGCCCCAGTCCCTGTTTTCGCGTGCCGTTTTACGGATGTCGAGGATCAGTGCCATCAACCCTTCTATCACCTCACTGCCGGCACCCTGGCGTGTCTCGTCAAGTAACCCCAGCACTTCAAAGATGAAAGTCTGCATCACCTTCTTAAGTTGTTCCAGATCGGTAGCGGTGAGGCTCTCCTTTCGATCCCTTGCCGAGTTGATGATGCGCACAGCGTCGAAGAGGTGAGCGATCAGCACCGGGCTGTTGAAGTCGTCATTCATCGCACTGTAAAGGCGTGTCTCGAGATCGGCGACATCGAATGTGGAACGGTCGGAGGATTCAATCTTCTCGAGCGTGGAGAGGCTCTCCATCAGCTTTCGGTATCCCTTCTCTGCAGCCTGCAGCGCCTCGTTTGAGAAGTCGAGCGTGCTGCGGTAGTGCGACTGGGCCATGAAGAAGCGAACGGTCATGGGAGAGTAGCCTCTCTCCAGCAGAGGGTGGTCACCGGTAAACAGCTCGTGGGGCAGGAAGCCGTTGCCGGCGCTCTTCGACATACGGGCACCATTCACGGTGAGCATGTTGGTATGCACCCAGTACTTTGCAGGTGCCGCGTGGTTGCAGGCCTGCGACTGAGCGATTTCGTTGGTGTGGTGGGTGGCTTGCAGGTCCATACCACCACCGTGGATATCGAAGGTCTTGCCCAGGTACTTGCTGCTCATGGCAGAGCATTCGATGTGCCATCCGGGGAAGCCCCATCCCCAGGGGGAGGGCCATTTCATCAGGGTCTCCGGCTTGGCCTTTATCCAGAGGGCGAAGTCAAGCCGTCCCCGCTTCTCATCCTGTCCATCCAGTTCACGGGTTCCTTCCAGCAGGTCATCCAGCTTCCGGTTGGTGAGCGCGCCGTAGTCATGCTTCCGGCTGTACTTCTCCACGTCGAAATATACCGACCCGTCCACCTCGTAGGCATAGCCAGCCTGCAGAATCTCTTTGATCATCTCTGTCTGCTCCAGGATATGCCCGGTGGCGGTAGGCTCGATGCTGGGTGGCAGTGTATTAAACTGCTTCAGCACCTCGTGGAAACCGAGGGTGTACTTCTGTACGATCTCCATCGGTTCGAGTTGTTCCAGTTTCGCTTTCTTGGCGAACTTGTCATCGCCCTCATCACGGTCACCCTCGAGGTGCCCCGCGTCTGTGATGTTGCGCACGTAGCGTACCTTGTAGCCCAGGTGCAGCAGGTATCGATAGATCAAATCGAAGGAGATGAAGGTGCGGCAGTTGCCCAGGTGGATGTCGCTGTAGACGGTGGGTCCGCACACATACATACCCACCAGCGGCGGATGTAGCGGTTCAAACGGTTCTTTCGCTCTGTTCAGGGTGTTATAGATCACCAGTTGTTGTGCCTTTATTTCGTTCATAGAGGGAGCTGATTGTTCAAAGAGACAAAATTACAAATTTACACTGTATTATCAGCAATTTGTCTCCTCAATGAGAAAAAAAGGAATTCAAATGTAGCTCTGTTTTGCATTTTTTTAATATTTTTGTCGTTTTAATCATCCACTAATGTTAAATATTTAAACACTATGCTTCGAAAAATCCTTCTTTCTCTTGCAATTCTTACTGTTTCAGCTGCCTTGCAGGCACAAAACCTTCAACTACACTTTGACCCCCGCAATACCCTTTACGGTGATGAGGTTGCAGGGTCCAACTATCTGACCGCTACCTTTGAGATGTTCAAGCCGGACCAGTGGGGAAGCACTTTTATGTTTGTCGATTTCGATTTGAACAACAGCAAAAAGAACATCGGGTTGGTATATGCAGAGATTGCCCGTGAGTTTAAAATCGGTGATTTTCCGCTGATGCCCCACCTGGAATACAATGGTGGACTTGGATTGGTGAAAGATACCCCTGTAGGCTTCTCCATCCCCTCCTCCTATCTGGCGGGTTTTGGTTATCCCTTCCAGCTGGGCAACTTCTTTATGAGCAGCTACGTGGCTTACAAGTTAAATGCTTTTCAGGAGGTGAGTAATGATGTACAGTGGACCGTTACCTGGAACGCTACCCTGGCAGGAGGAAAGCTATCTCTGGGAGGTTTTATGGATCTCTGGTCAGAGAACAAAGACCGGACAGGTGCTGAATCAGGGAAAAAACTTATCCTGTTGAGTGAGCCACAGCTCTGGTACAATTTCACGCCCAACTTTGCTTTGGGAACCGAGGTGGAGCTGAGCTACAACTTCGCCGGTGCCGACAAGTTCTACGCCATCCCCACGCTGGCTACCAAATGGAATTTTTAATTCTTAATCAACCAATATCATGCTGGAAAAGATATTCAAGCTAAAGCAAAACAAAACAACGGTACGTACCGAGGTCATGGCAGGGATCATCACCTTCCTCACCATGTCTTACATTTTGGCGGTGAACCCGCAAATTTTGGGTGAGACAGGGATGGACAGGGGAGCGCTGTTCACGACCACTGCCATCGCTGCCATTGCCGGCACCCTTTTTATGGCGCTCATTGCCAATGTGCCGATCGCTCAGGCTCCGGGAATGGGGCTAAACAATTTCTTCGCCTTCAGCGTGGTGATTGCAATGGGACATTCCTGGCAGTTTGCCCTGACAGGTGTTTTGCTTTCGGGTTTCTGTTTTATGTTGCTGACCATCTTCAATATCCGGAAAATTATCGTGGACAATATTCCCGTGGCACTGAAAAATGCGATTCCCATCGGTATCGGATTGTTTATTACGCTGATAGGATTGAAAAGTGCAGGAATTGTAACACCCAACGAGTTTACGCTCGTTCAACTCGGCAATATGGCAGATCCCAATGTCTGGATTGCCGTACTCGGCCTGGTGGTGATTGCAGTGCTTCTGGTTAAAAAAGTGCATGGCGCCATCCTGATCGGCATCATTGTCTCCACGCTGTTTGCCGGATTCCTGGGACTGATCCAGTTACCCCAGGGCAGTTGGATTACCCTGCCACCCAGTGTTGAGCCTATCTTCTTCAAATTTGAATGGAGCAGTATTTTATCTTTCGATATGTTGATTGTTGTGTTTACCTTCCTGATGGTCAATATCTTTGATGCAATGGGGACATTGATTGGGGTGATATCCAAAATTGGCAAATCGGAGAAAGATGGGAGCTTCCCTCAATTGCAGAAAGCATTGTTTGCCGACGCACTGGGCACATTTGTAGGAGCTCTTCTGGGAACCAGCCCGAATACTTCTTACGTGGAAAGTGCTTCAGGTGTGGCTGCCGGTGGAAGAACGGGACTCACCAGTGTGAGTACCACGCTGATGTTCGTACTGGCCCTTTTCTTTGCTCCTATTTTCCTGATGGTGCCGGCTGCAGCTACAGCCCCGGCGCTGATTATCATCGGGTTGTTTATGATGAGCTCGGTTGCTGACATCGATTTCAACGAAATAAGTGAAGGGCTTCCGGCTTTTGTCACCATCATCTTCATGCCGTTCACCTACAGCATTGCCAACGGGATCATTTTCGGGATGTTGAGTTTCACCATCGTCAAGCTGTTGTCGGGAAAAGTAAAAGATGTGAGTATCACCATGTATGTGCTGACACTCTTTTTCCTGATCAAGATTGTACTGGATGCATCAAATGCCTTTGTGCATTGATGAATTGAGCGCTTTGTCAATCCGGAAATAAGCCGACCTGTTATTTTATTTGCCGTTCTGGGATAAAACCATTACTTTTGCGGCCTAATCCAAATATTACTCAGATAAATACAATTTATGGCAACAACCGCTGATTTCAGAAACGGCATGTGCATCGACCTCGAAGGTCAGTATTACTTCATCGTGGAGTTTCTCCATGTGAAACCGGGCAAAGGTGCCGCATTCGTACGTACCAAGCTGAAGAACGTGACCACCGGCCGCGTTCTCGACAAGACCTTCAACTCGGGCGTCAAGGTGGATGAAGTGCGCATTGAACGTCGCTCCTTCCAGTACCTCTATCGCGACGACATGGGGTACAACTTCATGAACACCGAGACCTACGAGCAGATCCCCATTCCGGAGGAGCAGATCGAAGGGGTGCGTTTCCTAAAGGAGGGAGATGTGGTGGAAGTACAGATCCATGCCGAGAGCGGTACAATTCTTACTGCCCAGATGCCGACTCACGTGGTGCTTGAGATCACTTATACCGAGCCGGGCATCAAGGGGGATACCGCCACCAACACCCTGAAGCCGGCAACGGTAGAAACAGGTGCCGAGGTGCGTGTTCCTCTCTTTATCAACACCGGTGAGAAGGTGAAGGTCGATACTCGTGACGGCTCATATGTGGAACGGGTGAGAGACTGACAAGTCATTTGATAAAACAGAAAACAGGGAGTATCATACAATGATATTCCCTGTTTTTGTATAAGCCCAATCTGGCGATTCTATACTCATTCAACCTATACGATAATCATCCTGGTTACGTTGGATAAAAACCCCTACAACTCTCTTCATATTTAATTGCCACTTTCTTTTCGGATGTTTTTTTTGTTGTCATAGCATTGAATTTTTAATTGATTATATCGAATCCCGCATCACTTTTATCTTGTCGTGCGACATTTTGATCTCTGCCATCTGAGAGAATATGGTCGCTTTCTGTTTTTTAAATTTTTCCATAATTGATTCATTAAAATTGTAATAGTTCAGATCCAACTGACAGTTAAACAGCATTATTTTATTCTTTGTTCATGTGTCGCTTCTTAAAAAATATAAAAATGATATATGGAAAAGTCGCAAGATATAGAATGTATATATATGTCTGCCTTGAAAAGCTTCGTCGGGAATCACTATTTGCCATTCTCTACATTTTTGTATAGATTTGCATATAGATCTCTCTCATTATTACATTGCTGAATAAGCAATAACCTCTTTTTTAACCCCTGCTGCCTCTGTTTTCCACAATGTTCTCATTGCAGCCAACCAAACTGTTATGCATATTATCGACATCCTGATTTTCATTGTGTATATGCTCTTCGTGCTGGGCATTGGAATCTATTTTTTGAGAAAGAACAAGAATGCCGACGACTATTACGTGGGTGGACGATCCATGAGCAGTCCGGTGATCGGCCTCTCGGTGGTGGCCACCGACGTGGGGGGTGGCTTCTCCATTGGCTTGGGGGGGCTGGGTTTCCTGATGGGTCTCTCCGGTTCCTGGATGCTCTTCACAGGGCTGCTCGGTGCCTGGCTGAGTGCAGTCTTCCTGATCCCCAAAGCGGGTAAGCTCTCAAAAAGATTAAAGCTTTACACCTTTCCACAGCTGTTTGAGTATTTCTATAGTCCCCGCGTGGCACTACTGGCCGGCATCATCTCTGCTGTAGGTTACATTGGCTTCACCAGTTCGCAGCTACTGGCCGGTGCCAAGCTGGCATCTGCCACCTTTGAGGGGCTCGATATGACCACCGCGCTCATCTTCATGGGGGTGATAGCCGTCGCCTACACCGCCATGGGTGGCCTCAAGGCGGTGATCTACACCGATGTGGTGCAGTGGATCATCCTGCTGGCGGGACTGATTCTGATCGGCATCCCGCTGGGCTACCATGCTATTGGTGGGATGGAGGCGATCCGGGCTACGCTGCCGGACGAATTTCTGAAGCTCAACAACATTGGCTGGCCCACCATCCTCAACTGGGCGGTGACCATCATCCCCATCTGGTTCGTCGGGATGACCCTCTATCAGCGGATCTATGCTACCCGCACGCCCAGGGAGGCACAGAAAGCGTGGTACATTGCCGGTGCTTTCGAGTGGCCTGTCATGGCATTCATGGGGGTGATTCTGGGACTGTTTGCCCGGGTGGCGTTCGAGAATGGCATGTTCTCCTACATGGGCTTTGCCCCCGGTGAGATGATGGATGCCGAGATGGGGCTGCCGTTGCTGTTGCGCACCATCCTGCCGGTAGGTTTGATGGGATTGATGATGGCGGCCTATTTCTCCGCGGTGATGTCTACCGCCGACAGTTGCATCATGGCAGCTTCCGGCAACATTGAAAGCGATATCCTGAAGAAGATCAGGCCGCTGCCCAAGAGCAAACGAGGGCGTCTGATCCAGTCGCAACTGATCACCCTGGGGATCGGACTGTTGGGATTGCTCATCGCCTTAAGGATGGAGAACGTGCTGGAACTGATGCTTCACTCCTACGCCTTCATGGTGAGTGGTCTCTTCATACCGGTGTTGGGTGCATTCTTTACCAAAAGAGGCAGTGCCACCGCCGCCTTCTGGGCCATGATCACCGGTGGGGCCACCACGCTGACCCTCACCCTGCTGTCGGTGAAGCTGCCCTACGGGCTCGATCCCAATATCTTCGGCATCACGGCGGCTGCTCTCTGCTTCCTGCTCCTTTCGAAACTCTTCCCGGGAAGAAGGAATGTGATCGGTTAATTTGCTGCTGGATCAATTTTTATCAGCTGATTTGTAGCTGTTTCCTGAATTTTCTTTGTATTTTTGTCCAGTCTGACTTCTCAAAGGGTGTATCATGAGCAAGTTAAGCATCAAGCAATGGGCTGAAGAGGACCGGCCGCGGGAGAAGTTGCTGCTCAAGGGTGTCACCGCACTCTCCGACTCGGAACTGATCGCCATACTGATCGGCTCGGGCAATGACAGGGAGAGTGCCGTGGAACTGGGCAGGCGGATACTGCTGGATGCCGGCAATGACCTCAACCGGCTGGGACGGATGGGTGTCACCGACCTGGTACAGCAATACCGAGGCATCGGTGAAGCGAAGGCGGTCTCCGTGATCGCTGCCCTCGAGCTGGGGCGCCGCAGACGATCAGCTGAAGCCAGTGAGCGACAGAAGATCACCTCTTCTCGTGACGCCTACGAGCACTTCTACCCAATTCTCTGCGACCTGAACCATGAGGAGACCTGGGCACTGCTCACCGACCGCTCCAACAAGGTGTTGAGCACCCTCCAGGTGAGTCGTGGTGGTATCTCCGGCACAGTGGTCGACATCCGCCTGATCCTTCGGGAGGCGCTGGGACATTACGCTTCGGGTATCCTGCTGGGGCACAATCATCCTTCGGGCAACTGCACCGCCAGCCCCCAGGATACACAGATCACCCGCAAGCTGAAGGAGGCTGCCCAATGGATGGACATCATGCTGCTGGATCACATCATCGTCTGCGGCGACAGCTATTACAGCTTTGCTGATGAGGGAATCATCTGAGGCAGCTAAACAATATGCCGGTAAAACGGTTTAATCAGAAATGTGAATGCATATGAACGAAGAATTACAAGAAATACAGGATAAGATTGTGGTGATGCTCAAGACGGTATATGACCCTGAGATCCCCGTCAACATATATGATCTGGGCATGATCTACGATGTGGATGTAGATGACTACAACAACGTTACCGTCGAAATGACCTTTACTTCTCCCGCCTGCCCGGCGGCCGATTTCATCCTGATGGATGTGCAGATGAAGGTGGAGTCGATCGAGGAGGTGAACAAGGTGGACATCAACCTCACCTTCGATCCTCCATGGGACCGATCAATGATGAGCGAGGAAGCCCTGTTCGAGCTGGGGATGATGTGACCGGGTAATTGGGAAACTGAGTCACGTGAAGAACAAAATCTATTTTCTATCGGATGCCCACCTGGGATCGCGGTCGCATCCCGACAGCCGGGAGACCGAACGTCGGCTCTGTCGATGGCTGGAGAGCGTACGGCAGGATGCACGGGTGATCTACCTGCTCGGTGACATCTTCGATTACTGGTACGAGTACCGGGACGTGGTGCCGAAAGGATTCACACGCCTGCTGGGGAAGCTCTCCGAGTTGACCGATGCGGGAGTAGAGATTCACTTCTTCATCGGTAATCACGACATCTGGCTCACCGACTATCTCTCAGTGGAGTGCGGACTGATTCTCCACTTTGAACCGCTGATCACCGATATTGATGGGAAGCGTTTTTTCCTGGCTCACGGTGACGGCCTGGGCGATGACTCACGTTCCTTTCACCTCTTGCGCAAGATCTTCCACAGCCGCTTCCTGCGTCGCTGTTTCTCGGCTGTGCACCCGCGGTTGACCATCCCGCTGGCTCACGCCTGGTCCAACAGCAGCCGTCTCAATGGCGGGGTGCAGGAGTACCTGGGAGAGGAGAGGGAGCATCTGGTTCAATTTTCAAAAGAAACATTGAAGGAAAACCCCGACATCAACTACTTCATCTTCGGACACCGTCATATCCTGTTGGATCTGTCCATTGCAGATGAGTCGCAGGTGATCATCCTGGGCGACTGGATCTCCTATTTCTCCTATGCCGTGTTCGACGGCGAGACTGTGAGTCTGAAACGCTGGGAAGAGTGATCCCGTTGCGCAGGAGAGCGAAGAATGAATGATTTTTTAGTTGCTGATGCCGGATTAACGGCTGAGCTGCCGGAAGAAATCCCAAATCACGATGCCGGCGGCGACCGATACATTCAGTGAGTGTTTGGTGCCGAACTGTGGGATCTCGATGCAGCCGTCGCAGGCATCGACCACCGGCTGCTGCACGCCGTGCACCTCGTGACCGAGGATCACGGCATATTTCTTATCTCTTTGCAACTCCATCGTCTCCAGTGAGAGGCTTTTCTCGGCCTGCTCCACCGAATAGACAGTATACCCACTATCCTGCAGTTGTCGAACAGCGGTGAGCGTCTCATCCAAATAGCGCCATTGCACTGAATCTTCAGCTCCCAGGGCGGTCTTGTGTATCTCCGCATTGGGAGGAGTGGCGGTGATGCCGCAAAGCAGGATCTCCTCCACCCGGAAGGCATCGCAGGTGCGGAACACCGAGCCGATGTTGTGCTGGCTCCGGACATTGTCCAGCACCACCGTGAGCGGTATCTTTTCTGCTGTCCTGAACTCCTCCACGCTGAGGCGGTTGAGTTCTTCCAATTTCAGTTTTCGTCGGGTCATATTTTTTAGTTTTTAGCTGTCAGCACTCAGCTGTCAGCACTCAGCGATCAGCACTCAGCGATCAGCATTCAGCACTCAGCTGTCAGCATTCAGCGATCAGCACTCAGCAGTCAGCATTCAGCTGTCAGTTTTTAACAGTACATCAAACTTACAAACTTACTAACGCATAAACTTACAAACTTACTAACGATCTAATATTGAGCTATTTCACAACTGCCCTGACAATGAACCAGAGGTGATGGGCGAAGGTGGAGAGCTGACCGTAATGGTGTGCCATGATTCGGTAACGTTCCTTCAGTGATGCCTTTCTGTTGCGGGTTGTCATGCCCTCTTTGAGGTAGTTGATCAGCGTCAGCCGGCTGTTGTGGATCGTTTTCGCCTTCTTCATCATGCGGATGCTCCAGTCGAAGTCGGATGAGAAGCGATAGGCCAGGTCGTAGGGTTCGAACAGCTCCCGTTTCACCATGAATGCCTGGTGGCATACCACCATCCCCTGCCGGAAGCTCTTCCACCCAAGATTTTCCGGTGCTTTCAGCCGCCGCATATGGAGGAAGATACCGGCATCGTCCACGATTGCGGTCTCGCCGTAGATGATATCGGGTGCCGATGCCTCATCAAAGGTGCTCATCATCTTCTCCACGCTGTCGGCCGTAAAGAAGGTGTCTCCGGCGTTCAGGAAGCAGAGATAGTCGCCCGTTGCCATCGCTACCCCTTTGTTCATCGCGTCGTAAAGACCCTTATCCGGTTCACTCACCCAACGCAGCCTTTCGTGGGCATGATTGTCAATCAGCTCGAGGGTGCCATCCTTCGATCCACCGTCGATGATCAGGTGCTCGATGAACGGCCAGGACTGTTCACGGACACTCTTGATTGTCCGTTCCAGTGTGGCAGCAGCATTCCAGGTGACGGTGATAACAGATAGATGTTTCATTTTCTAGCGTAAATGGCGATGAAAGGTGAAAAGAATTTGCCCGGGAAGCCACCTATCTCAATCAGACTCTTTCCCTCGGTGAGTCGCTTGGTAAACTGTTGAAATGCTACTTTCGTGGGTGTGCAGTCATACCTGTAATGGGTCCAGCAGTCATCCCTGTGTGATTGATACGTGAATTTGTTATCCTGTTCCATAGATCTCAAGGTAACGATTGACAATTTTTTCCTGACTGTATTCCCTGATCACTTTGCTGCGAGCATCGCTGGAGTATCTTGCCAGGTCGCAGCTGAACAACATCTGTTCGATCCCTGCCGACAGATCATCGGCATCCTTAAATCGGGCTACATATCCATTCTGTTTGTGCGTGATCATCTCTGGGATCCCTCCCGTATCGAACCCCACACAGGGGGTGCCACAAGCCATCGCCTCCATGATGGTGTTGGGCAGGTTTTCCTGTAACGAAGGGGTGACAAACAGGTCGGCGGCATTGTAGACCAGCGCCATTTGGTCAGGGTTCACCAGACCGATGCTCCTGCTTGGTTGTGAAAGGTGTTGTCCCAGTTCACTTCCCCTCTCCCCGGCGATCAGAAAGAGGATGTCGTGCGATTGGCGGGCCAGTATCCTGTCGGCCTGAGCCAGGTAATCCATCCCTTTGCGCGAATCGGATGTATTGACAGCAGCAAAAAGCACAATCTTCGCATGTTCCGGCAGGTTGAACATCCGTCGTATCTGCTGTTTGTCTTGTGGTGCGTATTGATTTGTATCGATGGGGTTGGGAATGGAGACCAGATTGTGATCCCTGGTGAGGGGACTTTTCTCAGCCAGATTTTTCAGCCAGTTGCTGCATGCCACGAAGGTTATTTCTCCAGCTGCATACCTCTGCTGTTTCGTAAGAAACCGCCGATAGGAGAGATCTTCCCCCGAGGGTTTGGCCAGGTAAGGACAGTGCCCACAACCACTCTCATAATGGCTGCAGCCGGCAGCATGATGGCAGATTCCGGTGAAGGACCACATGTCATGCATGGTCCATATCACCTTTTTCCCGGAAGCCAGGATCCTGCCGAGCTCTTTCAGGGAGAGTGTTCCCTGGTTGATCCAGTGAAGATGGATCAGATCTGCCTCCCTGAAGAGAGGATGTTTCGTGATGGCCAACCCACTTTCGGCTGTCGATACATCAAACAGGTGCTTGCGTGAGAATCGGTTTTGAGCGAAGATGTGTGCTCTCTCAGAGAGGAAATTCCATCTATCTGGGAGGGCGCTACCCAGCTGAATCACATTCTCGTTGTCAGACAGCTTTTCACGGACCACCATCTTTGCCTGCTGACCCTGGGCATTGAGTGCATTCATCAGCCTGTATGCTGCAATGGCGGCACCACCCCTGATATCTGATGTGCTGATGAGCAGGATTTTCATAGGATTTCAATTTCTAAAAAACACGTCTGATCCTTCGCGTCGCTTTTGCCAGAAAAGAATTGGTGCGACCGTAATACTTCTCAAATGCTCTACGGGCATCCATATTTTCCGCAATATCCTCTATCTCTGTACGTAGTGATGTCATATGCAGATGAGTCGTGTAGATCTCATCACTCCCGCTGTGACGTCCACTGCCATCAAAACCGATGTTTTGCACCAGCGACTTACCGGCGTTGAGTGAAAGGATATCGTTCAGGAAGAGAGTTGCATTCCAGCGGATGGCCCACGAGTCGTTCTCTTTGTTGACCTGTCTCCGGAGCATTCGTGTAAAAGGATAATTCCCGTTAAAATCGAATCGTTTACTCAGTTTCTTTTGTATCAATTCAGCCAGGAGTGCCTCACCATCGGAATTGAAGAGATCCCATGCCCTTTTCCAGGTAGCCCAGCCCCAGCTGCCGGTCCATTTGATCAGAAAGGCATCCGGCAATTGGTGCAAAGGAAAGCAATAGCCGTGAACATGACCGATTTTCTCCACGTTTTCATATCTCTTCAGGGCATCATTCATGAAGGTGAGGAAAAAGGGTGAAGTGATCAGGTCATCCTCCAGCACGATCACCGTCCCATACTTGTTCACCACGCGGGTAACCCCCTCGATGATGCTTTTAGCAAGACCCAGGTTATGGGATTGTTCCTCTATGTGGACCTTAGCGAAGCCTTTCACTGACCCGATAAGTTCGCGCACTCTTATCACATCCTCCTTGTCGGCATCACTCTTGTACCCATCGGAGATGATAAACAATTCGCTCCTGCTGCTGAGATGGTTGTTGCTTAATGCTTCCAGTGTCATCCTCGTGTGTTCGGGACGATTATAGGTGAAGAGGAGAATGGGAGATAGAGACATACTCAGAATAGGGTTATATCAGACAATATATTTCTCTCAAACACATGGAGAGCCACCTTTTTCCCAACCTCGATGCCTTTCAGTGTGAGATGATCTTTGATGGTGCTGTATGCCAGTTCCGGGTTGTTGTTGTCGCCACTTAGATGGCAGAGCCAGATGTTGCGCATCTCCTCATGTATGTGGTCGGCCAGGAACTCGGCAGCCTGGCGGTTGCTGAGGTGCCCCGTACCCGAGGTGATTCTGCGCTTCAGATGCCAGGGATAGCGGCCACTCTGGAGCATATCCTCGTCGTAGTTGCTCTCGATCACCAGATGGTTTGCCTGTAATGCATACCGTGCCACCTCCTCGGTGATCCTCCCCACGTCGGTGGCCAGCGTCAGCTTCTGGCCTGCGAACTCAATGAAATAACCGGCGTTGTCGTTGCTGTCGTGTGGTACGTCAAAGGCGGTGATACGGAAATCTTCGATCTGAAAGGGGGTGCCTTTCTCAATATATTTTGCGGAGCCATTCAGCCGGTTGCTGATCATGGGGCAGCTGTCAATACCACGGTGCACCTCCCGGGTGGCGTAAACAGGGATGTACATCTTCTCACCCAGGTAACCGGCCGATTTGATATGGTCGTAGTGGTCGTGGGTGATCAGTATTGCCATAATGGAAGATAGCTCCACGCCATGCTGTGCCAGTCGCTTTTTGATGACACGGGGACCCAGTCCCGCATCGATCAGGATGCCGTAGCGGTTATTGCCCAGGAAGTAACAGTTGCCGCAGCTGCCGCTGCTCAGGCTGAAGAAGGAGAAACGCTCCGATGGAAATAGTTCATATTGCATAACTGAATGCAAAGATAGCAACTTTTCAGGAACGGTCACGGTTTCTACCGATCGATAAAATCCTCAAAATAGCGGGTGATATGCTCGTGCAGGTGGACCCGGTCGGGACCCATCATGTTGTGACCGTGCCCCGGATAGATAAACAGATCGGGATGAGTGCCCGCTTTGATGCTTGCCTTCAGGAACTGGAGGGTATGCTGCATCACCACCGTGGGATCTTCATCGCCATGGATCATCAGCAGGCGTGACTCCAGATGGTTTGCCCTGTTTAGCAGGCTGCTCTGTGCATACCCATCGGGGTTTTCCTGTGGGGTATCCATATATCGTTCGCCATACATCACCTCGTAGTATTTCCAGTCGATCACGGGACCACCGGCCACGCCAACCTTGAAGATGTCCGGGTAGCGAAGCAGCATGTTGATGGTCATAAAACCACCGTAGCTCCAACCGTGGATGCCCATCCTCCCACTGTCCACGAAGGGTAGTGAACGGAGATACTCCACCCCTTTCATCTGATCTTCTGCTTCGATGGTCCCCAGCTGTCTGTGTGTCGCCTGTTCAAAGGAAAGCCCCCGATAGGCGGTACCGCGATTGTCCATCACGAAAACGATATAACCCTTTTGTGCCATGTGGGTCTCCCACCCGCCGGAACCGTAACGCCAGCGATTGTTCACCATCTGAGAGTGAGGGCCGCCATAGACATATACCGCAACAGGATATCGTTTTGCCGGGTCAAAGTCTGCTGGTTTCACCATGCGGTACCAGAGGTCAGTCACCCCGTCGGCCGCCTTGAGGATCCCTATCTTGACCGATGGCATGGGATGCCCGGAGTATGGATCGTTGGCTGCTGCCAGCTGTGTGATCCTTCTGGTTTGAGTGTCGATGAGATCGATACGCCCAGGGTTGTTGGCTGAGGTGTAACGGTCAATGAGATACCGTCCTGAAGCACTGAGGAACGCTGAGTGCATGCCGGGAAGGGTGGTGTGCTGTGTGATCCTTCCATTTCTCAGGTTGACACTGCAGATGTGCCGGTCGATGGGAGAGGGAAGGGTGGAGAGAAAAAACAGGTTTTCACCTGCCTCATCGAAGCCGATCACCTCAGTCACTTCCCAGCTGCCGTCAGTGAGCTGTTTCAACAGGGTGCCTTCAGAGTCGTAAAGGTAAAGGTGGTTGTACCCGTTTCGTTCGCTCTGCCATATAAACCGGTTGTTGTCTCCCTTCACAAAGAGCACAGGGTTCTCCGGCTCCACATATTTGGGATGGGTTTCACGGAACAGGGTTAGTTCCTTTTTACCGGTCTCACTGTTATATCGTACCAATTGCATGGTATCCTGACCACGGTTAAGATGGGCCACGTAGAGGCTTTTTCCGTCGGGACCCCAGGCGATATTGGTGAGGTATTGTGCTGCCGGTTCTCCTGTTGCCAGCCAGATGGTTCTCCCGTTCACTGTATCATGGATGCCGATGGTAACCTCGTGGCTGGCCATCCCTGCCATGGGGTATCTCTCCGGGTTTGGTTCAGCCACTCTGGCTGAGGCATCCACCAGCGGGTAGTTGCTTACCATGCGCTCATCCATTCGGTAGAAAGCTATCCTGCTACCGTTGGGCGACCAGAAGATGCCACCCATAATGCCGAACTCATTGCGGTGTACTGACTGTCCGCTGACAATCCCTCTGTCACGCTCGTTCGTGACCGCCTGCTCTCTCCCCTCGCTGTCCAACAGAAAGAGGTTGTTTGCCCTGGTGTAGGCGAGGTGGTGCCCGGAGGGTGAGAGGGTATGGTTCGCACTCTCCTCCGGATAGGAGAAGAAGGAGAGAACTTTTTTTCTCTTCGGGTCGCAGGTGCCAATACCGTTGCCGGTTGTAAATATGGCAACCCCTCCCTCTTCATTTGGGAAGGAGATACGGGATACCTTCTGTTTCTCCAGGGCGAGCTCGGCAGTGAGATTGGAGAAGGTGAGCCACCGCTTTTTCTTGCATCTTCCTGCAGGGCTGACTAACTCCCATACCGAGTCGTTCTGTGTGACCATCAGTCGGTTGCCGTACCATTGGTAGGATGCCGGGATGTGTGGCGCAAAGCGGGCATACTCCTTCCCGCCGGGAATCAGTTCTTCCAGTGAGAAGATTTTTTTTTCCTGTGCTACCAGCATTGTGATGAAAGTGCTCGAAGCGATGAGTAAGGTAATGAGGAAAGATCTGTATGGTATCATAAATCGTTGATTTGAATCATTTTGTGCTCATTGAGCGGTCTCATCAGACGAATGTCTCTCCCGACAGGCGCTGAAGTGTCTGGTGATACTCCTCCATAATGTGACGCACTACCTCACCTGCAGGCAGGATCTTCCGTATGTGGGAAGCAATCTGCCCGATCTCCAGCTCTCCCTCATTAAGATCACCTTCAAAGATGCCTTTTTTCGCACGTCCGCGCCCCAGCAGCACGCGGAGCTCATCGGCAGTAGCACCCTGCTCTTCAAGCTCCTGTACCTGCAGAAAGAAGTCATTCTTAACCAGTCGCGTGGGACTCACCTTTTTCAGTGAGAGAAAGGTATCTCCCTCGTTCAGCCCGATGCAATGCTGCTTGAACTCTTCACTGGCGGAGCTCTCCTCAGTCAGTGCGAAGCGTGTACCCATTTGTACCCCCTCTGCACCCAGGGCAAAGACCGCTGCCATGGCTGCACCGGTGGCAATGCCGCCGGCTGCAATTAATGGTAATTCTGTAGCAGCCCGCACTTGCGGGATCAGGGTGAGCGTGGTGCTCTCTTCCCGTCCATTGTGCCCTCCGGCTTCAAAACCTTCGGCCACGATGGCGTCTACACCGGCCTCTGCTGCCTTACGGGCAAAACGTGAACTGGAGACCACATGCGCAGTGATGATCCCCTCGTTTTTCAGCCGGGTGGTCCAACTCTTCGGGTTACCTGCCGAGGTGAAGACCACCGGCACCTTTTCTTCCATCACAATCTGCATGATCTCATCAATCTGGGGATACATCAACGGGATATTAACGCCAAAAGGATTCCCTGTGTTTGCCCTGCATTGGGTGATGTGATCCCTCAGTATTTCGGGGTGCATCGAGCCGGCACCGATCAGTCCCAATCCCCCAGCGTTGCTGACCGCGGAAGCAAGCCGCCAGCCACTACACCATACCATGCCTCCCTGGATCACCGGATAACGGATACCGAAGAGGTTGCATACTCTATTTTCAACCATTTTTTTTGTATTGATATACAAAGATAGCTGTTTCAGCCTGAAAGTCACCTCTATTTACTGTTTCTTCCTTTCGGTTTTCAATTTTCAGAGTCACTGAATGCCATTATGATTTTTTTTAGTAGCTTTGTGCACTGTTGCACACTGTGTGCTGCCCGGGCAGCGGTTACTAACAATCAAAAGGAATCACTGAGGTTATGAATGTTCTTCTTCTTGGCTCTGGGGGCCGTGAACACGCTATGGCGTGGAAAATACGTAAAAGCAATTACCTGAACAATCTTTATATTGCTCCCGGCAATGCGGGTACCGCACTACTGGGCACCAATGTACCCGTTGCGGTGACCGACTTTGGAGCTATGAAGCAATTTGCGCTTGAACATGATATTGACATGATCGTGGTAGGTCCCGAGGATCCCCTGGTAGAAGGAGTATACGATTTTTTCCGTGATGATGAAGATATATGCCATATTGCAGTAATAGGGCCTTCCAGGAAAGGAGCTCAGTTGGAAGGGAGCAAGGATTTCGCGAAAAGCTTCATGATGCGTCATCAGATCCCTACCGCACGCTATCAGACCGTGACCCTTGAGAATATCATGGAAGGGAATGCATTTCTGGATACATTACCCTCACCCTATGTGCTGAAGGCTGACGGTCTGGCAGCCGGAAAAGGGGTGTTGATCATACAGGATGTGAATGAAGCAAAGCAGATGCTTTCGGAGATGCTTAACGGGAAATTTGGTAAAGCCAGTGACAAGGTGGTTATTGAGGAGTTTCTCTCGGGTATTGAGTGTTCTGTCTTCGTACTTACCGATGGCAGCTCCTATAAGATTCTCCCGGTAGCTAAGGACTACAAGCGGATTGGTGAAGGAGACACGGGACTCAACACCGGAGGCATGGGTGCCGTGTCACCCGTTCCCTTTGCCGATGAGCAGTTTATGGAGAAGGTGCGTACACGTATTGTGGAGCCCACCATTGAAGGGTTGCGTCGCGAAAAGATCGAGTATAAGGGTTTCATCTTCCTGGGTCTGATCAAGGTGGAGGGTGATCCCAAGGTGATTGAGTATAACGTGCGGATGGGTGATCCTGAGACCGAAGTGGTGATGCCGCTCATCAAGTCCGATCTCCTTGATCTTTTTATTGGTGTCACCACAGAAACGCTCGATCGTAAAAAGCTTGAGATTGACGAACGCACAGCTGTTACCGTGATGATGGTCTCAGGGGGTTATCCGGGAGCCTATGAGAAAGGAAAGGAGATCCTGGGACTGGATGAGGTGACCGACAGCATTCTTTTTCACGCGGGCACCAAAAACGAGAACAACAGGGTGCTGACCAACGGGGGACGGGTGTTGGCAGTCACTTCCTACGGACAGACGATGGATGATGCCCTGGAACGATCGTACCGCACCATTACGCGAATCTGTTTTGAGCAATGCACCTTCCGAAAGGATATTGGTTTCGACCTTCGACAATTGTAACCTGCTTCTTACTATTTGGATATGTCTCTTGTTGGCATTTTTAGGAGAACCGTGGTAGAGGGACGTTTTGTGACGTTTCCCGTGGTGTTGGTGATCCTGGGTATGCGACTCTTACTCTTCCTCAAATGCGATGTAGCTGATCCATCTTCGACTGAAGTCAGTCATTTATGGCATTTTGTAGCCCCCTTTTTTTACGATGGGGTGATATCGATGGTGACCGCCACTCTCGCTGTATTGCTGATTGCCTGGCTGATACGGTCTATGAACGACCGGTTTGCGTTGATCCGTTACCGCTCCAACCTGATATTCATTGCACCCCTGCTGTTGTTGAGCCTTCACCCCCGTTTTCTGGTGATGACACCAGACCTGGTAGCTGTAATCTTTATACAACTGGCCTTTTTTCCATTGCTGGAGTCATATCAGAAACAGGATGCCTATCTTCACTCTTTTCGGTCGGGGGTGCTGATCGCTATCGCGACTCTCTTTCATGTGGGGGCACTAGCTCTTGTCCCCCTTTGGTGGAGAGGAGAACGTTCCATGCGTGGACCCCAGTTGCGGGCACGTCTCTCCTATCTGTTTGGATTCCTGCTGGTCGGGTTCTCGCTCTTTTCTCTTTATTTTTTTCTGGACGACCTGCCGGGTTTCTCTCAGCCGTTCCACTTCTACACCTCAATCTCGTTGCCCTCCTTGCCGGTTTATACCGTTGTAGAGTGGGTTGCCCTGGTGCTGATGTTGCTTTTCTTTCTCTCCAACATGATAATGAGTACCCGTGTCTTCTCCCGCGACAAGGTGATCACCCTGACGCTGATGCGCTTCGTGGTCTACCTGATCATTTTTCTGTGGTTGCTTCAGGCTCTGTATTGGAGCCGGACACTTTTCTTTTTTACCGTCGCCCTCACCCTGATCTCCTACCTGAATGCTTATTTCTTTACCCGCACGAATAGCAAGAGTGGGGTCTGGCTGGCCTATATCAATCTGTCAGTGATGTTACTGTTCTATCTCTCTCACTTTACCCCCTTCCGTCTGTTTAATTTCTAAAACATTTTTGCTGCTCACGCTGTTAATTACATGAGATTCATCTACAAAGGTTTACAGGGTGTAAACCGGTGATGGATCATCTTTAAAACGAATGAAGGAGGAGATCGTATGAAGACAATGTTATCCTATGGTTTCGGCCTATTCTCTTTCCTGTTCATTCTCTGGGGTTGCGGCAGCACACAGACAGCAGCAGAGAAAGAGATGCTGGCATTGGAGGTGCGGGAGGCAGTGGAGCAGCCATCATTCAGGTTTAATGCTACCTATGCTTATCCTACCGGTTACCAGCCTGTTTATCTCTCACCCTATTATGATGTGGAGGTGACATCCGATACGGTGAAGGCATATCTGCCCTATTACGGACGAGCATATCGTGCACCGGTTGATCCCAGAGAGGGAGGCTTTCAGTTCACCAGTACTGATTTTACCTATCGTTATCGTCCCGGAAAAAGCGATGGCAATTGGATCGCTCATATCACGATACTGGATATGGACCGACCGGTAACTTTCAGGTTTGATATCTGGGAGAACGGATCATCCCGCCTGATGGTAAACGATTTCAACCGACAGTCGATATCATTTCAGGGAGATGTGGGCAGCAGGGAAGAGAAGAAAGAATAAGCAGAAGGTCACTCACGACTACAAAAAAAACTCCACCTGTTAGAGAGGAGTTTTTTGTAGTCGTTTGAATTATTTAAAACAGGTCTCTCAGGCTTACCGGGAGGTAGAAGGTGTCGTTCTTATCGATGTAGACAACCACTGACCCGATCCCGAAGGGCTTGCCGTTCTTTTTCACAACGGAGGAGAAAGCCGGTATCTCCAGTCGCGTCTTGCCCTTCTTAACCATTAGCACCGGGATGTTCGGGTTATCCCTGTTGATAGAATAGCTCATTCCTTTAAAAACATCCGTGTGTTTCACGAAGATACGGTCGGTTATCTCTTCCAGGGTGCTCTCCAATCCGCTCACTTCTTGAAGGTATTGGTTCAACTCGGTGTTGCGCATGTTTCCACGTGGCACATCACCCTGGGGGTGGTAGGCCGCCATCAGTACCTCTTCACCGGTATGGCTGCCGGTGGTGAAGCCGAAGCAGGAGCGGCTGTTTACGATCTTCACGATGTTGTGTGTCAGATTTTCGCTTGTACCCACCTGGGTGTAGTCGCTCTCTTTGTAGTTCCTGGAAGAGTAGAGCAGTGCTAACTCCTCATCGGTGATGTCGATGTCTGTATACTCTTTAAAGACAGCCTTGAACTCTTCCGGTTTGGTGTCGATGAGGATAGATTCGAGCCCGGAGGCACTGATCTTAATCCTTGACACCGTACCGAATAGCTCCCCGATACCCAGTTTGCCGGATCCGCCGCACTCCCTCTTACCGATGGTGAGTCCACTGTTGCCATGGTCTGACAGAATCACTACGGCTGTGTTGCCCTCCTCTTCAGCAAACGTCATCACCTTGCCCACTGCTTCATCAAAAGCAAGGTATTCATCAATAATGGTGGGCACATCATTGGCATGTGCTGCCCAGTCCACCTGGCTGCCCTCCACCATGAGGAAGAAGCCGTTTTCGTTGCGCGACAGAATCTCCAGAGCCTTCTCTGTCATCTCTGCCAGTGAAGGGATTTCATCTGTGTTCCGGTCAATATTGTAGGGAAGAGCACTGTTCTGAAACAGTGCCCACACCTTGCCGTTCCCGTTATAACCGAGCAACTGGTTCTTGTCGTTTTGAATCAATGTGGTTCCGTTGGCATCCAGGTGCTTTTTGATATCAGGCGTGAGATGCCTGTTTCCCCCACCGAACATCACATCCAGATTCTGGTACGCCATTTGTGGAGCAATCGCCTTATAATTGCTCCTTTTATAGTGATGAGCTGAGAAATCAGCAGGTGTAGCATGTGTAAACTCACTGGTGACTACCAGCCCCACCGCTTTCTCTTTCTCGATCTTCAACGCTTCCAGGATGGTAGCTGCAGGCTGCCAGGTACGAGTAGCATCAACCGGGAAGAGATCATTGTCGGATGCTTCCGGATGAATGGCTACATTTCCCTCTTGCTGGAGCACTCCCGTGGCATAGGTAGAGCCTGTGGGAGCTGAATCGCCAATGGGGGCGTTTGATGAGAAGGTAGTGACCGTGCCTGTGAAATAGGGATCAATGTGCAAACGCTCACCCATACCATTATAATATTTAAACCAACGAGCCGAGGAATAGACTCCAATAGAGGTCCCGTCGGGTATCATGACAATGAGGTTCTTTACCGGCCTCACTTCTGAGGCGAAAAGTGCTGTTGACGCAATCAGCAGGAAGAAGAGGAAAGTTATTTTTCGCATATCTGAAAATGGTTTTCTACTAAAAAACATTCAAAGATACAAAAATGTTGTGCACCCGATGGTGGAGAACGCATATTTAATTGTTTCGTAACATTTCCAGCAGCTGGAAAATAGCATTATTTGCTTATCTTTGTCTGAATGGAAAAAGAGTTAATGGGGATTGATAAACCGTTGATCCTGGTCACCAATGACGACGGATATCAGGCGAAGGGAATCAAATCGCTGATTGAGGCGATGAAGGGATTGGGTGAGATCATCGTTTTTGCACCCGACTCACACCGATCGGGTATGTCGAGTGCCATCTCTACATCACAGCCCTTACGGGCAAGAGTCTATCATCGTGAGGAGGGGTTTACCGGCTACAGCTGTAACGGCACGCCGGTCGACTGTGTGAAACTGGCTTTGAATGAGTTCATGCCTCGCAAGCCGGACCTGCTGGTGTCGGGGATCAACCACGGCTCCAATGCCGGCATCAGCGTCATCTACTCGGGCACGATGGGTGCTGCCATCGAGGGCTGCATCTTTGAGGTACCTTCCATCGGCTTCTCCCTCTGTGACTTCTCACCTGATGCCGATTTCACGGTGGCCGCCTCGCTGGCGCGCAGGCTGGCTGCCGAAGTGATGAAGAAAGGATTGCCACGCGGTGTCTGCCTGAACGTAAACGTGCCCCCCGGTGAGATTAAGGGTATGAAGATGACCACCCAGACCGAGGGGAAATGGGTGAACGAATATCAGCGGTCGAATGATGGAGCAGGAAGAGATGTATACTGGATGACCGGCAATTTCGAGAACTGGCAGGCCGACAACGAAGACAATGATGAATGGGCGCTGGCACGGGGTTATGCAGCCGTAGTACCTGTGAAGATCGACATGACAGCCTATGACTTTCTACCGGAACTCAAAAAGTGGAACCTATAACGTTTAAACGTTACCAGGTTAGTGAGTTTGAGGTTTGATGATCATGGTTCGTAATTCGATTTTAAATGCTGACAGCTGAGAGCTGAGAGCTGAGAGCTGAGAGCTGAGAGCTGAATGCTGAATGCTGAGAGCTGAATGCTGACAACTGAATGCTAAAAAATATGAAATACTACATCATTGCAGGAGAAGCATCGGGCGATCTGCACGCATCAAACCTGATATACTCATTACGGGAATTGGACCGGAATGCTGAGTTTCGTTTCTTCGGAGGTGATCTGATGGAACAGGCCGGGGGGAGACTGGTGAGGCACTACCGTGAAATGGCCTACATGGGGTTCATGCCGGTGCTGTTGCATGCCCCTGACATCCTGCGCAACCTCTCCTTCTGCAAGCGTGACATCGCCTCATTCCATCCTGATGCGGTGATTCTGGTAGATTACCCCGGCTTCAACCTGAAGATCGCGAAATATGTGAAACAGCAGCTGCAGCTCCCGGTGTTTTACTATATCTCCCCCAAGGTCTGGGCCTGGAAGGAGTATCGGATAAAATCGTTCAAGAAATATGTGGATGAGATGCTCAGCATTCTCCCTTTCGAGGTAGACTTCTTCAGGAGACACCAGTACGAGGTGCACTATGTGGGTAACCCCACCGTCGATGCGATTGCTCAACGAAGCCACCAGGAGGAGACATTCCGTCAGTTCACGGATGCAAACGGACTGGAAGAGAGACCGGTGATCGCACTGCTTGCCGGCAGTCGCCGGCAGGAGATACGCAACAATCTGCCGTCAATGCTTGAAGCGGTTAAAGGATTTGCTGATGGTTATCAGTTTATCGTGGCGGGTGCACCCGGCATCGATCCGGCATGCTACAAACCTTACGAGAAGAGTTTCCCGCAGGTGAAGGTGCTCTTCGGTCAAACCTATCGTATCCTGGCTCAATCGGAGGTGGCACTGGTTACCTCAGGTACCGCCACTCTCGAGACGGCACTGCTCAATGTGCCGCAAGTGGTCTGTTACCGCACCTCATTGCCACGACTCACTTACTGGGGCTTTAAGCATCTGCTGCATACGCCCTTTATCTCGCTGGTCAACCTGATCTGCGATCGCGAGGTGGTGAAGGAGCTCTTCGCGAAGCAGTTCACTGTGGAAAATATCCGCAAAGAACTACAGCAATTGTTGCACGTGCAGCATTACCGGAATAACATGTTGGAGAGCTACCGTGAGCTCCGGGAGAAGCTGGGAGAGCCGGGTGCCTCCGGCAGGGCTGCCGCGGTGATTCACCGACGACTTCTTTCCTGAGAATTCTATTCACAGTGTGTTCAGCCTCGTTCATTTTTTTCTAAATAAAAGAAGCGATCCGTCCATTCATTCACATTTTTTCTTTTCTTTGTATACACTCTTAATACAGAATCTATGAAGGTAGGTATTCTCACATCGGGCGGCGATGCCCCCGGCATCAACGCCACCATTCGTGGCGTGGGTAAGACAGCCATCAACAACTATGGCATGCAGGTAATCGGTATCCAGAACGGCTTCTCCGGTTTACTCCATAAAGATATCGTGGAACTGACCGATTCATCGCTATCAGGGATACTGAATATGGGAGGGACCATTCTGGGTACAGCCCGTGAGAAGGTGTTCCGCAAGATGATCAACTCACCCGACGAGAAAGACCGTGAGCAGATCAAGAACGCCTATCATGAGCTGGGTCTCGACTGCCTGGTCTGCATCGGCGGTAACGGCACGCAGCGCACCACCTGGATGCTCTCAGAGCTGGGGCTGAACGTGGTGGGGGTGCCCAAGACCATCGACAACGATATCTACGGTACCGATGTCACCTTTGGCTTCGATACGGCAGTCAACATTGCCACCGATGCCATCGACCGGCTGCATTCCACTGCCAGCTCACACCGCCGTGTGATGTTGATCGAACTGATGGGGCACCATGCCGGATGGATCACCCTCTATGCTGGCATGGCGGGTGGAGCAGACATCATCCTGCTACCTGAACTCGGTTTCAACATGAAAGTGGTGATCGATAAGATTAAGGAACGAATGGAGATGGGAAAGGCATACTCCATTGTAGCTGTGGCAGAAGGTGTTGAGGTTCCGACGAATGAAAAGCCGGGATTTTATTTCACCCGTGAGATACAGGAACAGACCGGCTTTGAAACCCGTGAGACCGTGTTGGGCTATATCCAGCGGGGCGGGTCGCCTTCACCCTACGATCGCAACCTGGGCACATTGCTGGGAGGACATGCTGCTCAGTTGATCCACGAGGGACGCTTCGGGCGGATGGTGGCCAAGTTGGGCAATCAGATCTCTGATGTGCCGCTTTCAGAGGTGGCGGGCAAGCTGAGCCTGGTGACACCAGAAACGGACCTGGTGGTACAGGGCAAACGAATGGGTATCTCCTTCGGTATATGGTAACAAAAAAGGCACTCTACGGTGCCTTTTCCCATTTTCTATTGAGGAGTGTCTGTTTCTTCTTCCGGGTTGTCGGGTCTGGATCTATCCGTCTGGTTTGTCTCCAGTAACACCTCCTGCAATTCGTTGCTCTCCCGTAGTTTCTTTATGGCCATCCTGGCAGCCATCTGATGGGACTCCTTCTTCGAGTATCCCTTGCCTGAACCGACTTCGACACCCGCTACCTTTGCACAGGAGAAAAATACCGGGTTGTTCTGTGCATCGTATGTAGAGTCAGTCACCTCGAAACATACATCCACCTTGTTTTTCTGACCCCACTCAATGAGACGTGATTTGAAGTCCACTTCGCTTTTGAGCACCCTCTCCATGTTGATATGTTGTTTGATGAGCGTCTCATAAACAAAATGCTTGGTAACACGGTAACCCTGGTCCAGGTAGATGGCGCCGATGAGTGCCTCCAGCGCATCGCCGTATATGTTGGTGTTGTGCGCCAGGTTGCGGGTGGAGGAGACGATCAGCTTGTCGAGTCCCAGTTCGATGGCGATCTTGTTGAGCGTTTCTCTTTGGACGATGCGTGAGCGGGTGCTGGTGAGAAACCCCTCTTTCTTGTGGTCAAACTGCTTGTATAGAATGTCGGCCACGATAGCATCAAGGATGGCATCACCCAGGAATTCAAGCCGTTCATTGTTCACCCATTTTCCTTTCTTTGAGCGGACAGATGAGGAGCGGTGCGTCATGGCTTCCCGGTAGAGATCGATCCAGTCGGGATAGAATCCCAATACCTTATAAAATGAAAGATAAGGCTCCTTCCCTTTGTGCGGGAGAGCCTTTACTCTTTTGACAAATCTTCTTAACACACTACTGGTTGTATTGCTTGAGAATTACACTTGCGTTGTGTCCCCCAAAGCCAAAAGTGTTCGATAACGCAGCTCTTATCTCCCTTTTTTGAGCTTTGTTGAATGTGAAATTTAACCGGTAATCAATGTCAGGATCCTCATCCCCCTCGGTGAAGTTGATGGTGGGGGGCACCACCTGGTCGCGGATAGCCAGGATGGAGAAGATAGCTTCCAGGGCTCCAGCTCCTCCGAGCAGGTGGCCGGTCATCGACTTGGTGGAGCTGATGTTCAGCTGGTAGCTGTGCTCTCCAAATACATCGAGAATGGCCCTCACCTCAGATATGTCACCCACCGGTGTAGCTGTACCATGTACATTGATGTAGTCGATCTCGTCGGGATTCATCTCGGCATCTTCAAGCGCATTGTGCATCACCAGCTTCGCACCCAGTCCGTCAGGATGGGAGGCGGTGAGGTGATAGGCGTCGGCCGACATGCCGCCACCCGCTACCTCTGCATAGATGGTGGCACCCCGTGCGATGGCGTGCCCCAGTTCCTCCAGGATGAGTGCTGATCCTCCCTCACCCATCACAAACCCGTCGCGGCTGGCGCTGAAGGGACGTGAAGCGGTCAGAGGATCATCGTTGCGTGTGGAGATGGCATGCATGGCATTGAAACCACCCACGGCTGAGGGACTGATGGTCGCCTCAGCTCCACCACAGACAATAGCATTGACCTTGCCCAGGCGTATCAGGTTAAAGGCATCCACGATGGCATTGGTGGAAGAGGCACAGGCAGAAACGGTCGCGTAGTTGGGCCCTCTCAGTCCATAAATCATAGAGATATGCCCCGCGGCTATATCTGCTATCATTTTCGGAATGAAAAAGGGATTGAACTTGGGTCCCCTCTCCTTGTTCAGGAAATATTCACCTACCTCGTCTTCAAATGTCTTGATGCCACCGATACCGGCAGAAAAAATCACTCCGATGCGATCCAGGTTCTCCTTCTCCAGGTCGAGGCCGGAATCGCTCATCGCATCCTTGGCTGCCTTGATGGCCAACTGCGAATAGCGGTCATACTTCCTTACCTCCTTGCGGTCGAAATGATCAGCCGGGTTGAAATCCTTCACCTCGCAGGCGAACTGCGTCTTGAAAAGGGATGCATCGAAATGAGTAATAGGCCCGGCGCCGCTCTTACCTGCGAGGGCGTTCTTCCAGGTGGTCTGAACGTCGTTTCCCAGGGGAGTGATGGCTCCCAGGCCTGTTACTACTACTCTCTTTAACTCCATGTAAAGATGGATTATTTTGCGTGTTGTTCTACGTAAGCAACAGCGTCTCCAACAGTTGAGATCTTTTCTGCCTGATCATCCGGGATGGAGATGTTGAACTCCTTCTCGAATTCCATGATCAGCTCAACGGTGTCAAGAGAATCAGCGCCCAGATCATTGGTGAAGCTGGCGGTTTCAGTTACTTCAGACTCTTCTACGCCTAATTTGTCAACAATGATCGATTTCACTCTTTGTGCTACTTCAGACATAACTTTCGATATTAATTAATAAATAAAAATATTATTCTTACATTTGCGCTTGCAAAGTAACGCATTTTTTCTCTAATTGTGCAAATAATTGTCGATTTAATTCGATTAAAATGCACAAAAACGCCTCATTTGTGCAATTAATTACCCCTTTTTATGATTCGACTCGCCCTTTTTGCATCGGGTAGCGGCAGTAACGCCGAGAATATCGCCCACTACTTTCGTTTTCGTGATGATGTGGCAGTCACGCTGATAATCTCCAACAAAACCGATGCATACGTGCATGAACGTGCCCGGCGACTGGGTATTCCTTCTTTCACCTACAGCCGTGAAGCCTTTGACAAGGGTGATGAGATCCTGGCACTGCTTCGTCGTCATGAGATAGAATTCATCGTGCTCGCCGGCTTCCTGCTTAAAGTATCGCAGCCACTACTGGATGCCTACCCGCAACGCATCGTGAATATTCATCCGGCGCTGCTGCCCCGGTATGGTGGCAAGGGGATGTATGGTGACCGGGTACACCAGGCGGTGGTAGAGGCAGGCGACAGGGTGTCGGGTATCACCATCCATTATGTGAATGAGCACTACGATGAGGGAGATATCATCTTCCAGGCGCAGTGTGAACTGTTGCCGGGTGACACACCCGAAGAGGTGGCCCGTAAAGTGCATGCGCTGGAGTATGCCCACTTCCCGGAGGTGATCGATTCACTGGTGAAAAAATTGAACAACTGAATAAGCCATATCATAAATAATCGTATCTTTGCAGTTCCATTGGCGGCCGTGGCGTAATTGGTAGCCGCGCCAGACTTAGGATCTGGTGCCGAGAGGCGTGGGGGTTCGAGTCCCTTCGGCCGCACAACAGACTCCCCTGAGGATTGTTTCCCGGGGGAGTTTTTATTTTTCATCTACGAGGTTGTGGATAGTGTCTGATGGGCAGTAGTTTGATTTTTATGCATTGTATTTACTTGGTGATTTCCCGAAATGTTTTTTAAAGCTTGCCGAGAAATGGGATAGGGTGGCGAAGCCGGTCATGTCAGCCACCTCCGAGATGTTGTATTTCCCCTCTGAAAGGAGCTCTGCTGCACGATTCAGTTTGTATTTTTTGAAGAAAACATTCGGATTCTCACCCGTCAATCCTTTTACCTTGTTGTAGAACTTGGTACGGGAAATCTGCAGCATCTCAGTCATTCGGGTGATGTTCAACTCCGGGTTGGATAACTCCATTTCCATCAGTTGGTAGAGATCAGTCATGAATGCATTGTCCTGAGGGGATAGTACATTCTCGGTAATCCTTTCCGTTTTGGTTGTTTTCCCGAGCAGGTTCCTGATTTTCTCACGGTTACTGAGCTGCGATTTGAGCAACGCAAGCAGGTA
>Ga0265293_10002867_pt1 | contig 33303 bp, 30 predicted proteins | sample Munlanlewell138R_FD_192505 | JGI IMG/M metagenome (GOLD analysis project Ga0265293, IMG submission 192505) | Leachate microbial communities from a municipal landfill in Southern Ontario, Canada - Leachate well 138R | ecosystem: Engineered > Solid waste > Landfill > Unclassified | place: Canada... | reverse complement strand
ACCCGGGTATTGGGGATGAACACATAGATGAACGTGAAGGCGGCGACCACCAGCATATAGGGCGCCAACCGCGAGGACTCCAGGATCAGCGTGCCCAGCGGCTCGATCTCCAGCAGCCGCAGCACGAGCGCGTTGTTCATCACCGTGGCCGTGATGCCGATAGCGGTGAAGATCAGCACCGGCCCGACCAGAATGACGCTGAGATAGTTGCTGAAGCGCTGCCCGATGCTGCGCAGGCGCTCAATGCGCCAGACATAGTTGAATGACGCCTCGATCTTCTGCAGCAGCGACAGCACGGTGTAGATCAGCAGTGCCAGACCGACGCTGCCGAGCACCCCGACCTTCATATTGGCGACGAACTCGATGACATGGCCGGCGACCTCCGTACCCTTCGGCCCCAGCGGCTCCATGAAGCGGTACAGCAGTGGCTCCAGCTGGTTGTAGACGCCAAAACCCTTGAGTACGGAAAAGCTGAATGCCAGCAGGGGCACCACCGACAGCAGGGTGGTGTACACCATGCTCATGGCGCGCAGGTTGAGATCGCCGGCAGCGACGTCACGCGCCAGCACGTAGAGCATGCGCAACGCCCGCACCACCAGGCGGCGGGGCCATGGCAGGCTGCGTAACTCGCCATCCCAGACGAATCCCATGATGGCGTCGCGTGTCGTTGCCAAGAAGTTGGTCATGCCCCGGATTCTCTCATCGCTTGCCTTTGCCTGCCGGCATCACTATAAAGCAATCAGTCAGAAAACAACCATTCCGCGCCCCGCCGCATGCCGCCATCCACCCGCTCACCGCAGATCGACCGCTTCGACTTCCAGCCGGGCCGTATCCTGGCGCGCAAGTACGAGGTCATCTCGCACCTGGGGCGCGGCTGGGAGGGCGAGGTCTACCTGGTCCGCGAGCGCGCCACCGGCATCGACCGCGCGGCCAAGTTCTTTTTCCCGCACCGCAATCCGCGCGACCGCACCGCGACCTTCTACGCCTGCAAGCTGCACAAACTGCGCCACTGCCCGATCGTCATCCAGTACCACACCCAGGAGACCATTCTCTATCGGGGCACACCGATCAGTTTTCTGGTCTCGGATTTCGTCGAGGGCGACCTGCTCAGTGAATTTTTGCACAAGCAGCCCGGCAAGCGCCTGAGCCCCTTCCAGGCTCTGCATCTGCTGCACGCCCTGGCGTCGGGCATCGAATGCATTCACCAGTTGCACGAATACCACGGCGACCTGCATGCCGAGAACATCATCATCCGCCGCCACGGCATCGGCTTCGACCTGAAGCTCCTGGACCTGTTCCACTGGGGCAAGCCGAAGAAGGAGAACATCCATGACGACGTCGTGGATCTGGTCCGTATCGTCTACGACGCCATCGGTGGCAAGCGGCACTATGCCCGCCAGCCGCCGCAGATCAAGGCCATCTGCTGCGGGCTGAAGCGTGGCCTGATCCTCAAGAAGTTCCGCAGCGCAGGTCAGCTGAAGGAGTATCTGGAAAACATCACATGGGATTGAAGCCGCCCACCACGCTACAGGACCGTGCGCTGATCATCGCCACCACCGACATGCCAGAGCCCGCCGTCCTGCGCTTCGCCGGCGGCGAGATCTGCTACTTCACCGCGCGCGCCCCCGACAAGGAGACCCCCAACGAGGATGCCCTCGGCCTGATCCCGTGGGGCGACAACGCCGGCGTGCTGGTGGTCTGTGACGGACTGGGCGGACAGCCCGCCGGTGCCGACGCGTCCAGCATCGCAGTGCACTGTCTCGCCGACAGCATCGCCAGCGCACTGCCCGGCAACGGTGGCCTGCGCGAGGCGATCCTGGACGGTATCGAGAAGGCCAATCACAGCATCACCGGCCTCGCTGTCGGCGCCGCGACGACGCTCGTGCTGCTGGAGATCCAGGGCGCCCTGGTCCGGCCTTATCACGTCGGCGACTCGATGATCCTGGTCAGCGGCCAGCGCGGCCGCATCAAGCTGCAGACGGTATCGCACTCCCCCGTCGGCTACGCCGTGGAGGCCGGATTCCTGGACGCACAGGAGGCCATGCACCACGAGGAGCGCCATCTGATCTCCAACATGATCGGGACGCCCGACATGCGCATCGAGATCGGGACGGCGGTCGCACTCGCCCCGCACGACACCGTACTGCTCGCCAGCGACGGTCTGTTCGACAACCTGCACCTGGACGAGATCATCGAACGTATGCGCTGCGGACCTATGAATAGAAGGGCGAACGCACTGCGGCGGGATTCGCTCGCACGCATGACCGATACCGCGTCGGACATGCCGAGCAAACCGGATGACTTCAGCTTCATCCTCTACCGCCCCACCTGAGTTACCTCCGAAAGGTCGAGCGAGACATTATTTTGCAGCCGTATCTTCCGTTTTTCTTTAAAGTTTCTATAATCGGTTGCCGTTAGTCTGCGCGAACCATTAACGAGGAGGGTTACCTCATGGCAGTAAAGAAGAAGACTGGGAAGAAGAAGACCGCGTCCAAGAAGAAGGTTGCGACCAGGAAAAAGGTCGCCGCCAAGCGTAAGGTCGTCGGTAAGAAGGTCGCCAAGAAGCGCGTCGCGAAGAAGAAGGCAGCCAAGAAGAAGGTCGCCAAAAAGAAGGTAGCAAAGAAGAAGGTTACCAAGAAGCGCGTCGCCAAGAAGGGCGGAAAGAAGAAGGTAGCCAAGAAAAAGGCTGCCAAGAAGCGTGTCACCAAGAAGGGTGGCAAGAAAAAGGTAGCCAAAAAGAAGGTCGCTAAAAAGACCGCGAAGAAGAAGACTGCAAAGAAAAAGACCGCAAAGAAAAAGGCTGCCTGAGAAGTAGACCACTCAAGCCAATAATGAGTGGCTTCCGATAGCCTGCAAGCCCCCTGTTGATCTCCACGGCCCGCTCTGCGGGCCTTTTTTATTCAACTGCGTTTATTTCTGCCGTGGTAGTCAGCGACAGCCAGTCACCGAGCACCTCGGCGAGCCCCGCCGGCGTGATGTGCGCGCGATTGTCGTGGCCGCCACCCATCGTCCAGAGCTCGCAATAAAGCGCATACAGCGGGCGCGCATCCTGGGTGACGAAAAAACTGTTCTCGTAGGTCATGACACCGTAGCCCCACTCACCGATGGTGCGACGTCGTTGCGTATGTGTGATGGATTGCGGACCGGGCTCGATGGTCACCGCCGTATCGAACGCGTGATCGATCGCGAGCGCGCAATGATGCTCCCACACGGTCAGCTGACGCTCAGTGACCGGTCCACCGTGCTGAAAGTAGACGCGGGTCGTGCCGGCGGGGAAGTCGATCGGGCGCTGCACCAGCAACACGCTGTCCGGTGCCGCGAAGGGTACTGGCCGTGGCTGCCAGAAGCCGGCGCAGCCGGTTGCGGACAGGGCCGCCAGCCCCACGAGCAGGCCCTTGAGGCCGCCAGTCTTCATCCTGAAGAACTCATTTCAGCCCCGGAAGCATACGGAGGACACTGAAATGAAACCTCGTCGTGAAGCCCCGGGGCAGCACCTGGCGGGCGCGGGGCGCTGTTGTGCGCAACGTGTGCCCTGGTTGGCGTCTGTCCGTGTGTTTCCGTGGCCAATGCGGTTTTTGGGTGCATGTGTCATTCCTCATCGCGAGTAAGATGGCGCGCATAGGCGCGCCGGTTCCGCTGCAGCCGGGCGCGTACCACACCCCAGGGGTCGTCCCAGCGTAACGGCCGGTCGACCAGCGCGCGGCACAGCGTCAGCAGACCCTGCACATCATCCAGATGGACGAACTCGGGGGCCGGTCCGCCCGGTCGCGGGCAGTCCGCTCCCCCCTCCAGGCCTTGATTATGGTAGTTGCCGAGCGGCACCGTCAGGCCGATGGTCGGGATGCCGAAGGCCGTCGCGGCGGTCGCCTCACAGGCACCACCATCCATGATGCGCCGCTGATGCCGCCCCGGCAGCACCTTTCCGGCCAGCTCTGACAATACCTGCATGCCATCGGCGTCGAACACCGTACGGCGGTCGCCGAGCCGCACCACCGGCCCCTTACCGATCTCGGCACCCGGCAGGGTGCGCGATGCCTCCAGGCTGACAGCGACCAGCGGTCGCCGGCGGCGCAGCCAGTCGAGCTCGAAGTGCGCGACCGCCCCGACGAAGCCGACCTCCTCGGCGCGCGTCAGTAGGCCGATGAAGGGTGGCCGCTCGGTCGCGCGGCGCCGGAACAGCGCACGTGCCGTCTGCAGGATGGCGAACACCCCGACGAGGTCGTCGGCAGCCTGAGTGTAGATGCGCGACCCGCTGCGCCAGACGGGTGCGCGGAAGGCGAAGCCGCCGAACAGACGCCGCGCCTGCGGTACGGCCGCCCGCAAATGCGCGGCGGGCAACCGCACCTCCGCACGCCCGATGGCATAGCCCTTGGGATGCAGTTCGATGTTACGCAGTTCACCCGTAGCGACATACCCGGCCCCCGCCGACAGCCACACCCGGGCGCCGGCGAGATGCTTCACGGGTGAACCGCCGTGCCAGGCGATCGTGAGCCGTTGTGCGTCCCGCCAGCGCACGCCGTGGAAGCCCGGGTGATCCATATGCGCGATGAACAGACGTACCGGCACCTCACTGCGCAGCGCCAACAATTGCCGGTAGGCGGCCGGGCTCGCGACCCCGACCAGCAGATTGCCATGCGGATCGCGGCAGTGCGGCACGCCCCAGGTATCCAGCGCAGCCTCCGCGAAGGCGCGTACCTGCTGTTCGCGGAAGGGCGCGGTGGGGATGGCCAACAGCGCCCGCAGGAATTGCCACTGAGCTTGGTTCACGTTCGGTCTCTCCGCCAGGTCGTCCGCCACATGCGGCGGCGCGTATCCCCAGGCACCCTATTATAGGGAGAGGGCAGCCCATCCGTCTGCGACCCAGCCGGGTACACGCCGCCGACCCCCGAATCCCGACCCCCGCCCCCGAATCCCGAATCCCGAATCCCGAATCCCGCCTAAAGAACGCAGCATCATGGCCGAATATCAACAAGCGCATCAATAAGTCATAACGGACGGGGCCGGTATGAAGGTGCCCGCCCGCGCGGCGCAGGGACGCGCCGCCACTCCAGCCCACAACCTGCCGTTGCGCCCGAGCGAGCCCCGGGAGAACCACCGTGTCGAGCGAAGAGTCCCCCAGCAAACCCCGTGTCCTGGTCGTGGACGATTCGCGCGTGATCCGCGTGGCCGCCCGCAAGATCCTCAAGGATGAATTCGACACCCTGGAGGCCGGTGACGGTGAACAGGCCTGGGAACTGCTGACGACCCAAGACGATATCGCCCTGGTCATCTCCGACCTGTCCATGCCCTACCTCGACGGCATGGGCCTGTTGCAACGGCTGCGCGCGGACGAGCGTGAGCCGTTGCGCACCCTGCCCATGATCATCGTCACCGGCGCCGAGGACGACGACGGCGCCAAGAGCCGTGTCTTCGCTGCCGGTGCGACCGATTTCATCAGTAAGCCGTTCGACTCCGTGCAGTTGCTGGCGCACACCCGTTCGCACGTCCGCCTGCACAAGACCACCGTCGAGCTCAAACACACCACCACGACACTCAACGAGAAACCGGCGACCGACCCGTTCACGGGGCTGGGCAATGCCCACGCCTTTCAGCAGAACGGCCAGCGGGCGCTCGCGCACGCCCTTCGCCACCGGGCGGAATTTACGCTGCTGCTGTTCCAGGTCGACGGCTTCGACGACCTGTTCGTGCGCCAGGGCAAGGCCGTCGGCGGCGCAATCCTCAAGACGGTCACCGCGGCCCTCCAGGCCGAGATCCGCCGCGAGGACATGGGTGCACGGCTGGGCATGGCGCGCTTCGGGGTGGTCATGCCCACCACCCGGGCGGTGGGTGCGCGTCATCTGGTGCAGCGCCTCGCCGCGCGCCTCACCGAGATGCCCATCGATGGCAAGGACGGTCCATTCACCGTCACGCTCAGTGCCGGCATACTGACGCCGGCGGTACGGCACGACATCCGCCTCGAAGACCTGTTCGTGGAACTCACGGGGCGACTGGAGCGGGCGCTGCAACAGGGCAGCGAGATCATCGACAGCGCACCACCGGCCACGGTGAAGGTGCCTGCACCGCAGGTCGCACCGGCCGCACCGGTCGCTACGCACACCGGGGCCGAAACGCCTCACGCCCCCGCACCCACCGGCACCGAAGTGCCGGCGCCGGTACCAACGCTCGACGAGGCCCTGACGCTGCTGCAGCGCGGTGAACACACACGACTCCACCCCCACCTCGGGACGCTGGTGCTACGGGTGCTGCCGCTGCTGGAGCAGTGGGACGTGTCCGGACAACGCGGCCTGGCCGATGCGCTGGCGCAGATCCGTGCCGCCTTCGAGGCGCATACACGGGCAGAGACGTCCGCTACCTGATACAGGCACCGGGTATCTCTACCCGACGGGTTCCCAAGCCATTCCGGGCCACAGAGACCAAACCGCTGGGCATGATCCTGGATTTGCAGCGTGAATTCTTTCCGTGTTATTCCATGGATTCCGTGGCCAAAAATGGTTTAGGTAAAGACCCTCGGGCCCCGGCCCCGGTTCTCGGGCTGTGGTAGGATGCCCCGCAACCCGGATTGCGGAGTGCCGCCATGCCTTCCTTCGACGTCGTGTCCGAAGTCGATCTGCACGAAGTGAACAACGCCGCCGATCAGGCCAACCGCGAGATCGGTACACGCTTCGACTTCAAGGGCAGCGATGCCAAAGTGGAGATCGTCGACGATACCCTCACCCTGGATGCCCAGAGTGCGTTCCAGGTCGACCAGATGCGTGACATCCTGGAGAAGAAGCTCGCCAAACGCGGGGTCGACATCGGTGCGCTGAAGATCGAGAAGATCGAGGAGAGTGGCTCCCGCGCCCGCCAGAAGATCCAGGTCCGCCAGGGCATCGACCAGGACACGGCCCGGAAGCTCGTCAAGCAGGTCAAGGACAGTAAACTCAAGGTCCAGGCCAGCATCCAGGGTGATCAGGTGCGCATCACCGGCAAGAAGCGCGACGACCTGCAGGAGGCCATCGCCCTGCTGAAGAAAGCCGACATCGGGCTGCCGCTGCAGTATCAGAATTTCCGGGATTGAGGTCTTTCGTTAACCACCAAGGACACGAAGGACACGAAGGAAAGTCTGTTTCATGTAACACCGCCAAATAGCGTAACCTGGATGACGCGCAGCGGAATCCGGGAATCCAGTTCGACGCCTGCCCCTGCGACATTTCGTGGTTTTACATTCGATGGGATCTCCCCTTTGTGTCCTTCGTGTCCTTGGTGGTTAACAGTGCGGTTGACAACAATCAATCCCGCAGCGTCACCGCGACGCCCCGTTTCCGGGTGCGGGTGGGAATCATGGATAACGGCCCCGGGCGGCACCACCGCCAAACCATGGTTTTAACTCTACGGCCGGCCTGAGCTAGAATACGGCCCTTCGATCGCCCGGCCCGGCGCAAGTCTGGCCCCCAGAATCCAATGACCCCGCACGAGAGTCCGCAGATGACCGACACCACCACCGCACGGCGCCCCAGCCAGCTCTCCTTCGAGGAACTCCTCAGCTGTGCCCGTGGCGAGATGTTCGGGCCCGGTAACGCCCAGTTGCCACTGCCGCCGATGCTGATGTTCGATCGCATCACCCACATCAGCGAGCAAGGCGGCGCGCATGGCAAGGGCGAGATCCGTGCGGAACTCGATATCGAGCCGGACCTGTGGTTCTTCGGCTGCCACTTCGAGGGCGATCCCGTCATGCCCGGCTGCCTGGGACTGGACGCCATGTGGCAGCTGATCGGCTTTTTCCTCGGCTGGGCCGGCGGCCCGGGCCGCGGTCGCGCCCTGGGCGGTGGCGAGATCAAATTCTCCGGGCAGGTCACGCCCAAGAATGGCCTGCTCACCTACCAGATCGACATGAAGCGCGTCATCAAGCGCACACTCTTCATGGGCATCGCCGACGGCATCATGTCCGTGGACGGACGCGAGATCTACCATGCCAAGGATCTGCGCGTCGGCCTGTTCACTTCCACCGAGAATTTCTGAGGTCCAGAGCAATGCGCAGGGTAGTCGTCACCGGCATCGGCATCGTCTCCTCCATCGGCAACAACCGGCAGGCGGTGCTGGAGAGTCTGAAAAATGGCCGTTCCGGCATCCGTTTCAGCGAAGAATATCGAGATATGGGTTTTCGCAGCCAGGTCTGCGGGCCGATCGTCGACCTGGACCAGGAGGCGCTGATCGACCGCAAGCTCAGGCGCTTCATGGGCGACGCCGCGGCCTTCAACTACATCGCCATGCAAGAGGCCTTGGACGACTCCGGTCTGACCGCGGCGATGATCTCCAACCCACGCAGCGGTCTGATCGTGGGTTCCGGCGGCGCCTCCACCGCCAATGTCGTCATCGCCGCCGACACGCTGCGTACGAAGGGTGTGAAGAGAATCGGCCCGTACGGCGTGACCAAGACCATGTCGTCGACGACCTCGGCCATCCTTGGTACCGCCTTCGGCATCAAGGGGGTGGGCTATTCCATCAGTTCGGCCTGCTCGACCAGTGCGCACTGCATCGGCCATGGTGCCGAGCTCATCCAGTGGGGTAAGCAGGATATCGTCTTCGCCGGTGGTGGTGAGGAGGTGCACTGGTCCATGAGTTGTCTGTTCGACGCCATGGGTGCGCTGTCGTCCCGATACAACGAGACACCTGCACAGGCCTCGCGCCCCTACGACGTCAACCGCGACGGCTTCGTCATCTCCGGCGGCGGTGGGCTGGTGGTGCTGGAGGAACTCGAGCACGCCCGGGCACGCGGCGCGAAGATCTATGCCGAGCTGGTCGGCTACGGCGCCACCTCCGACGGCTACGACATGGTCGCACCTTCCGGCGAGGGCGCGGTGCGCTGCATGCAGCAGGCACTCGCCACGGTCGACACACCGATCGACTATATCAACGCCCACGGCACCAGCACGCCGGTCGGCGACACCAAAGAGCTCGAGGCCGTGCGCGCGGTATTCGGCGAACAGGTCCCCGTCATCACCTCCACCAAGTCCGTCACCGGCCATGCGCTGGGCGCCGCGGGCGTGTGCGAGGTGATCTACACGCTGCTCATGCAGGAGGCCGGCTTCATCGCCGCCAGCGCCAACATCGAGGAGCTCGATCCGGATGCGATCGGGCTGCCCATCGCGCGCGAACGCATCGACGCTGCCAGGCTGGAGACGGTCATGTCCAACAGCTTCGGTTTCGGCGGCGCCAACGCGACGCTGGTATTCCGCAACTTCACTGGCTGATACATACCCCCGCCACGCCCTGCCGGCCCTGCCACAGGGCCGATCAGGGCGTGGCGGGCGGCAGACTGCCGCGCGGGCGCCCCGGTTTGGCACGCACCGGCGTCCGCAGATTCAGTACGGCCAGCGCCAATTGCGCATCTCCGGCATGTCCACACCGTGGCGATGGGCATATTCCCGGCAGTCGATGCGCATATTGCGCAGCTTCTCCTTGACGTGCGCACCGGCCACCTTGAGCCGGGGGACACGGTCGATGACATCGATCGCCAGACTGAAGCGGTCGATTTCGTTTTCGATGGCCAACTCCAACGGGGTATTGATGCTGCCCTTCTCCTTGTAGCCACGCACATGCAGGTTGTGGTGATTGGTGCGGCGGTAGGACAGCCGGTGGATCAGCCAGGGATAGCCGTGGAAGTTGAAAATAATGGGCTTGTCGACGGTGAACAGGCTGTCAAAATCACGGTCTGACAGCCCGTGCGGGTGCTCGCTCTCGCACTGCATACGGAACAGATCCACCACATTGATGAAGCGGATCTTCAGGTCCGGGAAATGCTCGCGTAGCAAGGCGGTCGCAGCCAGCGCCTCCTGCGTGGGGATATCGCCACAACCGACCATCACCACATCCGGCTCCACCCCCTGGTCGTTGCTGGCCCAGCCCCAGATCCCGATGCCCTTGGTGCAGTGCTTGATGGCCGCGTCCATATCCAGATATTGGAGATGCTGCTGCTTGTCGGCGACGATGACGTTGACGTCATTGTAGCTGCGCAGGCAATGGTCGCTCACCGACAGCAGCGTGTTGACGTCCGGGGGCAGGTAGATGCGCGTCACCTTCGGGCTCTTGTTGACCACCACATCGAGGAACCCGGGGTCCTGATGGGTGAAGCCGTTGTGATCCTGGCGCCAGACGGTCGAGGTAATCAGCAGATTGATCGACGGGATGGGCGCACGCCAGGCGATCTCCTCGCAGATCGCCAGCCACTTGGCATGCTGGTTGTACATCGAATCGATGATGTGCACGAAGGCCTCGTAGGTCGAGAAGAAGCCGTGCCGTCCGGTCAGCACATAGCCCTCGTACCAGCCCTCCAGGGTGTGCTCGGAGAGCATCTCCAGCACCCGCCCATCGGGCGCCAGTTCACCGCCGTCCGCATCCTCGGGCAGATAGTCGGCGAGCCACAGCTTCTTGCTGACGGCATAGATGTCGTCGAGTTTGTTGGAGGTGTTCTCGTCCGGGCCGAATACCCGGAAGTTGTCCATATTGTGCGCCATCACGTCGCGCAGGAATCGCCCCAGCGGCCGCGTGTTATAGGCCACCGTGCGTGCCGGCGCGGCCACGGCCTCGGCGTAGTCACGAAAATCCGGTAGCCGCAGCGGCCGGCACAGCAGCCCGCCGTTGGCGTGCGGGTTGGCACTCATGCGGCGCTTGCCGGTCGGGGCCAGGGCTCGGAGTTCCGGCTGCAACCGGCCGGTCTCATCGAACAGTTCCTCGGGGCGGTAGCTCCTCAGCCAGGCCTCGAGCTGCGCCAGGTGGGCCGGATTCTCGCGCACTCCCGCGAGCGGCACCTGATGGGCGCGCCAGAAGCCTTCCACCCGGCGGCCGTCGACCTCCTTCGGACCGGTCCAGCCCTTGGGGCTGCGCAGCACGATCATCGGCCAGCGCGCACGCCGCGCCTCACCGCTGCTGCGCGCCGACTGCTGGATGGTGCGGATCTCCGTCAGGCACTGTTCCAGGGTCGCCGCCATCTGCCGGTGCATGGCCATCGGTTCATCGCCTTCGACGAAGTGGGGCGTCCAACCATAACCGCGCAGCAGTTGCTCCAGCTCCTCATGACCGATCCGTGCGAGCAGTGCCGGGTTGTTGATCTTGTAGCCGTTGAGGTGAAGGATCGGCAGCACGGCGCCGTCGCAGATGGGATTGAGGAACTTGTTGGAGTGCCAGGAGGTGGCCAGTGGCCCGGTCTCCGCCTCGCCATCCCCCACCGCCACCGCCACCAGGAGGTCGGGATTGTCGAAGGCGGCACCGAAGCCGTGCGACAGACTGTAGCCCAGCTCGCCACCCTCATTGATGGAACCGGGAAGCTCCGGTGTGCAGTGGCTGCCGATGCCGCCGGGGAAGGAGAACTGCTTGAAGAAGTCGCGCATGCCTTCCTCGTCCTCACCCATGATGGGATAGATCTCGGAGTAGGTGCCTTCGAGATAGACGGGCCCGAGCACCCCCGGCGCGGCGTGCCCCGGACCGGCGACAAAGATGGCGTTCAGGTCGTGGCGCACGATCAGCCGGTTCAGGTGCGCGTACATGAACGCCAGCCCCGGACTTCCGCCCCAATGCCCGAGCAGACGATTCTTGATGTGCGCGACTTCGAGCGGCTGGCGCAGGAGCGGATTGTCCTGCAGATAGATCATGCCGACGGCGAGATAATTCGCGGCACGCCACCAGGCATCCAGCTTCATCAGCTCGTCGTCGGTCGGCAACTCGGGATCGGCCATCTGGTCCAATGTCGTGCTCATGAGTTTTCTCCTGTCATCATGTATTGAGGCATCTCAGTGTGGCGCGCGGGCGGGTCGCTGCAGACAGCCATAGGCCGCCCGGGCGATTTCCAGCTCCTCGTCGGTCGGTACGACCAGGACCCGGACGGCCATCCCGTCGCGGCCGATGTCCACGATGCCGCCACCCGCTGCGGTGTTGCGCTCCGCATCCACACCGATACCCAGCGCGTCCAGTTCCGCGCACACCGCCGCTCGTACGGTGGCGGAGTGCTGGCCGATACCGGCCGTGAAGATCAGCGCGTCCAGACCGTTGAGCACCGCCCAATAGGCGCCGATGTACTTGCGGATACGGTAACAGAACAGGTCGAAGGCCAGGCGCGCAGCGGTATCACCCGCCGCCATACGCTGCTCGATCCGGCGCATGTCGCTGTCACCGCACAGTCCGCGCAGACCACTCTCGCGATTCAGCAATTCATCGATGCGCGCCGCGTCCCAGCCCAGCTGCTGGCCGAGATGTCCCGGCAGTGCCGGATCCAGATCACCGCAACGACTGCCCATCACCAGACCTTCCAGGGGCGTGAACCCCATGGAGGTGTCGACGCTGCCGCCGTTGCGGATCGCGCAGGCACTGGCGCCATTCCCCAGGTGCAGGGAGATCAGTCGCAGGTCTTGCAGCGGCCGCTTCAGCCAGCCTGCAGCGGCGACGGCAACCGAGCGGTGCGACAGGCCGTGAAAGCCGAAGCGGCGGATACCCTGCTCCCGCTGCAGTGCCAGCGGCAGGGCGTACCAGCGGGCGCGATCGGGCAGGTCATGGTGGAAGGCCGAATCGAACACCGCCACCTGGGGCACACCGGGATAGTGCGTGTGGATCAGTCGAATGCCGGCCAGGCTGGCGGCGTTGTGCAGGGGCGCCAATGCGCGGCTCGCCTCCAACTGCTCGATGGCATGCGCGTCGATGGGCAGCGGCAGATGGAATTCGCCACCACCGTGTACCACCCGGTGACCGGCGGCGTGGATCGTCCCTCCGCCGACCGCCGCACCCAACCGGGTGAGTACCGTGTCCACCCCGCTGGCGTGATCGACGGATCCCAGCGCCTGCCGGATCGGCGGATCGTCGCCGCAGGTATAGCGCAGGCTGGCCTGCGCGGTACCGACGCCGTCCAGCAAGCCATCTGCCAGGCGCGTCTCCTCCGGCATCGCCAGTAACCGGAACTTGATACTGGAGCTGCCGGCGTTGATCGCCAGGATGTTCATCATCGGAGAATTCCCTTGCGGCGGCCGCAAGGGCGTGAAGACCGCCCACCCTGGCGCCAAACCTGCATACCCGAGCATAGACACTGGCGCCGCTGTCCGCCAGTACGCGCGCCACAACGGCTACGCCTACTTCTCGCCGCAGGCAGGATCAGCGTGATGGAGGCGATGCGACAGGAACGCTACAAACAGATAGCTTCCTCGACGGAGAAATCACTCGTTGCCGTGTTCAAGCCGTGCATGCACGATGCCCCCGCACCTGAAGTTCATGCCGTTTCCAGCAATGGATGGGAGTTGTGACCGGTATATCTCAGAGAAGTTGCTGAAGCGTGTAGAGCGCTCTTGGCCGATCGAGACCCCTGGGGGTCCCACTGCTGCCTGCGCATCATGGTGATGACAGCGCTCGCTCGCTTTGGCGGGGACGCTGGCAGCGGGGGCATATACCGGATTTACGCATCTTCGCAAAATGTCGGACGCCCGTTCACCTCCAGCCCGGACGGCAGGGGCGCCGCCGCGTCGACCAGCCAGGCCGCCAGATCCTCCAACACTATGTCGGCCCCGAGATCGCGGGTAAGCATGTGATAGCCGTTGGGGTAGAGAGCGACCCGGGACGAGGCCGGAAGCGTGGCGAGCATGCGGCAGGTGGGACGCTGCGGGATGATTTCGTCATGCTCGCCATAGAGGATCAGGGCGGGCAGCGTGAGCCCGGGTGCGGCGGCGAGCGCTCGATCCATCAGGTTGGTGAGCCCCCACAGGGTATCCGCCCGGGTCTCCTTGATCACCAGGGGATCCGCACCCAAGGCGCGCAGCATCGCCGTGTTATCGGAGGCGGTGATGCCCAGGCCACGACCGGAGAGACGCATCCCCGGGGCGCCGTGGGCCAGCAGCCACAAGCCGGCACGCTGCCACAGGTTCATGGTCTCCCGACCCCACACCGCCGGTGCCACCAGCACCGCCCCGTCGGCCACGGTGGGCGTCGCGGCGAGCAGGCTCATCACGACCGCGCCGCCCATGCTCTCCCCCAGCAGGATCAGCGGCCGCCCGGGATGGGCCGCGCGCAGCAATGCCGCCACCGTCCTGGCATCGTCCACGAGCACGTCCGTACCGGGCCAGATACCGCGCTGGGCGGTGGCACCGAAGCCGCGTTGATCATAGGCATAGGTGGCGATGCCCCGGGCGGCGAGAAAGGGCCCCACCCCGGCGAAGGCCTGGCTGTAGTCGTTGAAGCCATGCAGGGCCAGGACCACCGCGTGGGGTGGGCCTGGTGGCCGCCAGACGCGCAGCGGCAGCGTTGCGCCGTCCGCAGCAAGCACGCGGCCGGCCTCCAGACGCGGGAGCAGCGAATGCCCCCCGTGGGACTGCAGCGACGGGGTGGCACAGCCGACCACCCCCAGCAGCAACATCAGGACAGTACCGGCCCGGGCGATCACCTTCCCACCTCCTCCAAGCGCCGCGCCGACACCTTCTCCGCGGTGCCGAGTTCCTGGGCGAACAGCGAGACGCGGAACTCCTCGATCAGCCAGCGGTAGTGCTGCAGGGTTTCCGGCAGCTCACCACGTTTGCGCGCGGCTTCCAGTTGCTGCTTGCAGCGTTGCCAGTGGGGCTCGACCTGCAGGGCCAGTGGACGGTCCCTGGCGGGATTCTGCTGCAGGCGGTCGAGGCGTTTGCTGATGGCCTTGAGATACCGCGGCAGGTGCTCGAGACGCGCGAGCGGCGTAGCGAGCACGAAGCCCGTGTAGATGAGATGATCGAGCTGATCGCGGATGTCGTTGCAGGCCGCGAGCCAGGCGGGTGGGATCGTGCCCTTGATACGTTTCTGGATGGCGTGGTATTCGGCGAGTGCGGCGCCGACGGCCTTGCAGACACGGTTGCCGACGGCCACCAGAGCCGCCTCGGCACGCACGACGGCGGCATCGAAGCCTGCACGATCCCGCGGCACGGTCGGGTCGTCGGCATACAGTGCGAGTTCGATGCTGCGCTGGACGAGCTCGCCCTTGAGCCGTTCGCAGGGGCCGGCAGCGGCATAATGCAGACACATCTGTTGGATGCCCGGCAGGTTCTTCTCCAGGTAACGCACCGCTTTCGCGGCCCGCAGCCGGAACAGCCCGAGCACACCGGCACGGTGCGCGGCGCGCGCCTTGTCGGGCGCATCCAGCAGGCGCAGATGGACCCGGTCCCCGTCCGCGATCAGTGCGGGATAGCCGCGCAGCGTCAGGCTCTGCTGTTTGATCTCGATGAACTCCGGCAGCTCACCGACATCCCAATCGGTCAGGTCCTCCCGTTCGTACTGCGCGGTCGGCAGACGCTCGAAGGTCGCGACGGCCTGCGCGCCGACCTCGCCCTTCAGGGCGAGCAGATCGCGACCGCGCGCCAGCAGCCTGCCGTTGGCAGCGACGATGTGGAAGTTCATGGATAGATGCGGCGGCAATGTGTCGGGCTGCCAGGCATCGGGTGGCACTTCGACGCCGGTCATGCGCTCGAGCTCGGCGGCAAACTGGTCGATCAGACCACCCCGTCCCACCGCCAGCCCCGGACGCGCCGCGCGTGCGAAATCCGGCGCGGGCACACACTGCCGGCGCAGCGACTTGGGCAGTGATTTGATCAGCGCGACGAGCTTTTCTTCCAACAATCCCGGCACCAGCCACTCGAACTGGCGCACATCGAGCTGATTGAGGGCGGCGGCCGGCACCTGCACCGTCACACCGTCGTCGACGTGACCGGGCTCGAAATGATAGTCCAGTGCCAGGCACAGGCCGTTGGCCTCGATCTGCGGCGGGAAATCCGCGGTGGTGATGGCGGCCGCCTCGTGCTGCATCAGATCCTCGCGCGTGAGTTTGAGGGCGTCACGCTCGGTGTCCGTGGCCTTCTTGTACCAGCGTTCGAACTGTGGGCCGCTGCAGACATGCTGCGGCAGGCGCGCATCGAAGAAGTGCTGCAGCAGCGCTTCGTCGACCAGGACGTCGCGGCGGCGCGACTTGTCCTCCAGTTCCAGAACCTCCTTGATGAGCGCCTCGTTGTGGGCGAGAAATGCGGCCTTGCTGTTCAGTTCACCCGGCACCAGCGCCTGGCGGATGAACAGCTCCCGTGCCTCGATGGGATCGACGCGCCCGTAGTCGATCCGGCGGCCGGGCGTGAGCACCAGACCGTAGAGCGTGGTGCGCTCGCTGGCGACCACATGGCCGCGCTTCTTCTCCCAGTGCGGATCGGAATAGCTGCGCTTGATCAGATGGCCGGCCAGACGCTCCACCCACTCCGGCTCGATGCGCGCCACCGTCCGGGCGTAGCGGCGCGTGGTCTCGACCAGCTCGGCGGCGACGAGCCACTTGGGCTGTTTCTTGAACAGTGTCGAGCCGGGGAAGATATGGAGTGTGATGCCGCGTGCACCGGTGTACTCGTGGGTATCGGTCTTGAACGCGATATTACCGAGCAGCCCGGTCAGCAGTGCCCGATGGATCGGTTCATAGCCAGCATCGACCTCGTTGAGACGCATACCCATCTGTGCCACCTGCCCGTGCAGTTGCGCGTAAATGTCGTGCCATTCGCGCATGCGTACATAGGAGATGAAATTCGTCTGGCAGAGCTTGCGCAGCTTAGCCTGAGACAGGTGCCGCGCCTGTTCATGGTAGAAATCCCAGAGCATTACAAAACTCAGGAAATCCGACTGTTCAGCGGCGAACTGCTGGTGCTTCTCATCGGCGGCCTGCTGCCTGTCCAGCGGCCGTTCGCGCGGATCGGGCACGCTCAGCGCGGCAGCGATGATCAGCGCCTCGCGCAGGCAGTGTTCATCGCGCCCGGCGAGCAATATGCGCCCGATCCGCACATCCACCGGCAGGCGCGCGAGCTGGCGGCCGGCTTCGGTGAGCCGGTCGGACTCGTCCACCGCGCCGAGTTCGTGCAGCAGCTTGAAGCCGTCGCGGATGTAACGCGCATCGGGTGGGTCGATGAAGGGGAAATCCCCGATGTCATCAGGAGTGTAACTGAGCTTCAAGGCGAGCATCTGCAGGATCACGGTGGCGAGATTGGTGCGCAGGATCTCCGGCTCGGTGTACGCGGGCCGCGCATTGAAATCCTCCTCGCTGTAGAGACGGATGCACACGCCGGGCCCCAGGCGTCCGCAGCGGCCGGCGCGCTGATTGGCGGACGCCTGGCTGACCGGCTCGATGGGCAGGCGCTGCACCTTGGTGCGATAGCTGTACCGGCTGATACGCACCAGCCCCGTGTCGATGACGTAGCGGATGCCGGGCACGGTCAGCGAGGTTTCGGCGACGTTGGTGGCGAGCACGATGCGCCGGCCGGAATGTGCCTTGAAGACCTCGGCCTGCTGCGCAGCGGACAGACGCCCGAACAGTGGCAGCACCTCGGTCTGCGGCAGATGGTGCTTGCGCAACAGTTCGGCGGCCTCGCGGATCTCGCGCTCGCCGGGCAGGAACACCAGCAGGTCGCCCGGGCCTTCGCGCACGAGTTCGTCGACGGCCGCGAGCAACCCCTGGCCACGGTCACGGTCCTGCGCATCCTCACCCTCGGCCAGCAGTGGGCGGTAGCGGATCTCGACCGGCCAGGTGCGTCCTGACACCTCGATGACGGGGGCAGCGTCGAAGTGCCGCGAGAAGCGTTGCGGGTCGATGGTCGCCGAGGTGATGATGATCTTGAGGTCCGGCCGGCGCGGCAGCAGCCGCCGCAGGTAGCCCAGCAGGAAATCGACGTTCAGCGAACGTTCGTGCGCCTCGTCGATGATCAGGGTGTCGTAGGCGAGCAGATCGGGATCGCCCTGCGTCTCGGCGAGCAGGATACCGTCGGTCATCACCTTGATGTACGTATCCGGACCGACGTGATCCGAGAAGCGTACCTTGAAACCGACTGCCTGGCCGATGGCCGAGTGCAGTTCCTCGGCGATGCGCGCTGCGAGGCTGCGGGCAGCAATACGGCGTGGCTGCGTATGTCCGATCAGGCCGTCCACACCACGGCCGAGTTCCAGGCAGATCTTGGGCAGCTGCGTGGTCTTGCCCGAGCCGGTCTCGCCACAGACGATCACGACCTGGTGCCGGGCGAGGGTCGCCTTGATGTCCTCGCGACGCGTGACCACCGGCAGATCGAGCAGGTATTCAGGCCGGGGCAGGTATTCGATACGCCGCGCGCGGCGCCGGTGGGCCGTATCGATATCCGCCGTCAGCGCCGCCAGACCGCGATCGACAGACTGCCCCTGCCGCACCCGCCGACGCAGGCCGGCCAGCCGCGCGCGCAGCGCCACCCGGTCGGCAGACATGACAGCATCGAGCGTGGTATTCAGTTCGTCCAGAGACGGCGGTTGCGGCATCCGCGTATTCTACCATCGCGCCGTATCGCACCAACTTCCGGACCGCGAACCGCTTTCAACCTTCCGTAGCGATAGCCATATGGGTTTACCCCCATCACCGCCCCGCCGCACCCTGCGCGTCGCGCCAGCGTTGCAGGGTGGGGTAGTCGCGGTAGGCGCCGCTCAGCACATACTCGAGCACGTTGTGCAGACGATAGAACTTGGCGACTGAGTCCAGACGCAGAATCTCACGACCGTTACGATCGAAGAACAGCAGTGTCGGGGCGTAGAACAACCCGAGTTGATCGGCCCATTGGCCTTCGGTCAGGCGTTTGCCGTCTGGTGTGATTACCGGACGGTGCCCCCACAGATTCAGCTGTACCGTCTCGAATCCCTTCAGCTGCTGCAGAATCTCCGGCTCGGCGAGCGGGCCGGTGTGCAGGATGTCGCAGGCATGACAATCCGGTTGTTCGAAGAATACGATCAGCGGCCGTTCGCCGGGATGGTGGGCGCGCGACAACGCATAGGGTGGCGGCAGGAAGAAATCGGCGTAGTTCAGGCTGCCCGCCTCGAAGACCAACGGTACGTCGGCGCGTGCCAGATACTGGCGGAAGGTCTCGTTCCGATAGTGGCCATCGGCGACGTATTCCAGCGCGGCCCGGAACTGATAGGGCGGATAGTAGCCGGACAGTCGCAGGGCCACGGCACCCTCGGCGTCGTAGAACAACAGCGTCGGGGTGAAGTTCACGCCGTGACGCAGTGCGAACCAGCGCTCGTTACCCTCGGCGCCATCGAAGTCGGTGACGGTGGCATCGCTCTGGATGTCGACGCCGACGACATCGAAATAGTGACGCGTATAGGCCTCGATGTCGGCCTTGCCGAAATTGGTCTGCAGCAGCGCCTTGCAGTAGGCGCAGTACTTCTGACCGAAGTAGATCACCAGACCGCGCTTGCCGCCCGCCACCGCCTCGCGCAGATCATCAGCCAGGTCGAGGAAACTGAGCTTGAACCAGTCGGGATGAGTAAGTGGCTCGACCAGAGGTTGATCGTCAAACTGCGGGAAATCGAATTCAGGATCGAATTCGTCCTGCAGCTGAATGGGTGATTCAGCGGATGGGGACGCGACTGGCTCACTCGCCGCCACCACGCCTGCCATCCACAACCAGACCGCTAGCAGCACGACCACCAACACGGCGTGCACCATGGTGCAGGGAGGAGAAGGATCGTTGGTCATGGCACGGCCTGCCGCCGGGGGATGATCGTACCTTAGCAAAGAGCGACGATTGCTGGCAAAGCATCCCGGGGCTACCACGGATGCCGGTCAAACTCTCCGTCTCGTCCCGCTACGGGTTATGATGATCCCGTAGACCGCCGCTTCGTCGCAGGGAATGAATCTGCCTGCAGGCGGTCTACCTAATCGACCGGTACCGGATACCGTTTCATTCTGGAACATCCCGTGCCCGCGCCCGGACAGGGGGGTGTGGCGATACCGGACATCACCACCCCCGCTGCGGAGGAATTGCCCATGTCGAATCCTGATCTGTCGCGCCGCCGTCTACTCACCCGCCTGCTCCCGCGTCTGCTCGCCGGGGCGGGTGCGCTCGGACTGTTCGGCATCGCGCGCGCCCAGGCCGTGGACCGCTCGCTGCTCGGCGAGGCCGCGCACAAAGTCGTCTACCAGCTGAACAAGGCCGATCAGGCCTACGTCGACGCCATCCTGTTCTCGGCCGGCGAACTGCTGCGCAAGTACAGCGACGATGTGCGTATCGTGATCACATTGATCGGTCCGGGCCTGCATCTGGTCGGCAAGCGCCCGGAACGCCCGATGAGCAAGCTCTCGCGACAGCGCGCCGAAAGCCTGGCCATGTACGGGGTGGAGTTTCACGCCTGTGGCAACACCATGAAGTCACTGGGCTGGACCGAAGACGATCTGGAAGACTACGCGACGGTCGTCGAGATCGGCGCCGACGACCTGATGATCCTGCAGGAGCAGGGCTTCTCCTATATCAGTTGGTAGCCACGGCACAGCCGCGACAAAACCCTCTTTATCCTGAGCTTTCCTGCCGGCTCGGATGACTGCGGCAGCCGGCGGGGTTATACGAGGCTATACTGCGGTCAGCCCCGTCCGCGCCGTCGAGAGCGCCGCGTGGGCCGCGCCGGAAGGCCGTTGTCCGCAGTCCCGTGCCCGCAATTTCCGGTCTGGATGCGTCTACCCGATCAACGACAACCGGAGAGTGAGGGCCATGAGGAAACTGATGGATTTTAAAATACTGGCACTGTGTCTGGGCGCACTGTCGACGGCCTCGGTAAGCGCCGCCGGGGACGCCGCGGCGGGACACGCCAAGGCCTTCGCCTGCATGGGGTGTCACGGCGTTCCGAGCTATACCAACGTCTATCCCACCTATCACGTGCCCAAGCTGGGCGGACAGCATGCGCAATATCTGGTCACTGCACTTACCGAATACAAGAACGGCCAGCGCAGCCATACCACCATGCACGCCCAGGCAGCCAGCCTGAGCGAGCAGGACATAGAAGACATTGCGGCTTACTTCGAGGCTGCCAAGGACTAGAGCCTGTCGGACTTGAGACTGATCTACTGCGCCGGCGGGAGAGCTGCCCAGCGCATCCATCCCTCCTCTACAGGTACGTGACATGAAAACATCCGCACTCATCGTCCTTGGCCTTGCCCTCATCGGCGTATCGAATCTTGCCCATGCGGCCGGCGACGCCGCTGCCGGGAAGCAGAAGTCTGCCACCTGCACCGCCTGCCACGGTGCCGATGGCAACAGCACCGATCCACAATATCCGCGTCTCGCGGGACAGCACGCCAGCTATCTCGAACGCGCCCTGCTGGACTACCAGTCCGGCGCCCGCAAGAATCCCATCATGGCAGCCTTTGCCGCGCCCCTGAGCGGCACCGACATCGCCGATCTGACGGCCTATTTCAGCAGCCAGACCGGGCTTGTCACCCCGGTCCTGCCGCGGCTGGTGCCCCGCTAGGCGGGTACTGGATTCGGGTGGCGGGGATCTCAAATCCCATCACCGCCGCTGCCCGCCGGTGGCGGACAACCGACGTGGCCGCGTATGATGGACCCAGGGCCAACCCCCGCGCGGATCCGTCCGGTAATCCACCCGCCCCTGCGGCAGACGGCAGGCGGCTCTCGACCGCGCGGTCCGGACACGGCCCATGCTCCGATCGCGGCACAGCCGTGGTCGTAACTGACTGGAAACCGTGTGTATGGAACTGCCGGTATTGCTGGCGACCCAGCCGGACACCCCCGAGGCCCAGGACCCTGACTACGTGGTCCGTGCCCTGGCGCGGCAACTGAGCCTGCCGGGCGAGGGTGCCGGTACGACCTGGTCGGTATGGATCTGCGCGCATCCCGACGCCCTGATCGACCCGACCTTCGTGCTGCTGCTCGTCGACCCGACGCTCACTGCCGTCCACACGGCCTATACCCTGATCAAGGGGCTCGCCGGCCGCGGCTGTCACACCATCGGGGTGCTGTTCCGCGCCGGGAGTGACCTCGCCGCTGCGCGCCGCTGTCATCACCACCTGGCCGTCGGTGCCCTGCGTTTTCTCGGTCTGCCGCTGGTCGATCTCGGCGCCCTGCCCGCACCCGGACCGCATTTCGCCGCGGCCCTCGCCCACGCCGCCCACGTGGTCCATACTCAACGCAGACTGATGACCAGCACGGAGGCACGCGCATGAGCCTGCGAATCCGCACCGCCGCACCGCCCGACGCCACCCGGTTGCGGCAACTGATCCTGGATTCCCTGCCACACCTGATCGGCGCCGAGGCCCAGGCGCTGCCATCGGCCGGTGGCCTGCCGGACGACACCCTGATGGCCGTCGGTGCCGACCACCGCCTGTGGGTGGTGAGCTTTTCCGCCATCGATGCCGGTGCCGCGCTGCTCGACGGCCTTGCGGCACGGCGCGAGATACGCGCCCTGCTCCCCTGGCTGCGCCAGGCCGGCCTGATCAGTAATCTGGCCACCGACTGCACCCTGCTGATCCTCACACCCACACTGCCCACCGGTGCCGTCGAACTGTGCCGCAAGGGCGACCTGGAGTGGCAGCAGATGCGCTTCCTCGAGGTCAACGGCGAAATCGGCATCCTCACCGAGCCGTGCGAGTTCCCACCGGCCACCGCTGCGCGCCCGCAACCGGCCGAGCTCAAACCGCTGGACCGCGAGCCACCCAAGCCCACGCTCACCCCGGAAGAGGAGGCATTCTTTCAGCGTCTTTGAGGGGGGTGAGGCGTGAGGCGTGAGGCGTGAGGCGTGAGGCGTGAGGCGTGAGGCGTTAGGCGTTAGGCGTTAGGCGTTAGGCGTTAGGCGTTAGGCGTTAGGCGTTAGGCGTAAAAGACGAACCCTTTTTAGCCACGGAAGCACACGGAAATACACGGAAAAGGGCTATTGCAAAATCCCACACAGCAAGCCAGCTGCACGATTACTACCTGGGCTTTTACATTCATAATTTTCCGTGTTCTTCCGTGTGTTTCCGTGTGCTTCCGTGGCCATAAGAGCTTTTTCACGCCTCACGCCTCACGCCTAACGCCTCACTCCTGACTGCCCACCGCACCCATGCACGTCACCACCGAAGCCAGCCGCCGCACCGTCTATGCCTGGGCGTTCTACGATTGGGCCAACTCGGCCTTCGCCACCACCGTGATGGCCGGATTTTTTCCGCTGTTCTTCAAGGAGTACTGGAACAGCGGCGTGGCCGATACCGTCAGCACCTTCCGGCTCGGCCTGGCGAACTCGATGGCCAGCCTCGTCGTCGTGCTGTGCGCGCCGCTGCTGGGCGCGATTGCCGACCACCTCGACCGTCGTAAAGGCTTTCTGCTGCTGTTCGCCGCGCTCGGCGTGGTCATGACCGGCGCGCTGCACTTCGTCGCCGCGGGCGACTGGCAGCTCGCCGCGCTGTGCTACGGACTGGCGATACTCGGATTTTCGGGCGGCAATCTCTTTTATGACGCACTGCTGCTCAGTGTCGCCCGACCCGCGCAGCTGGACCGGGTGTCGGCGCTGGGCTTTGCACTCGGCTACCTCGGTGGCGGCCTGTTGTTCGCCTTCAATGTATTGATGGTGCTGTACCCCGACTGGTTCGGGCTGCCCGACAAGGCGACGGCGGTGCGTGTCAGCTTCCTCAGCGTAGCGCTGTGGTGGGCCGTATTCTCCGTACCCCTGTTCCTGCTGGTGCCCGAAGCACGTGCGGCCGAGGCCGTGCGTGCCCGTGTCGCCATCACCCGCGGCCTTGCCCAGTTGCGCCGCACCCTGCGCGAGATCGGCCGGCTGCCGCATACGTTTCTCTTTCTTCTGGCCTACTGGCTCTACATCGACGGTGTCGACACCATCGTGCGCATGGCGGTCGACTATGGGCTGTCACTGGGTTTCCCCTCCAACAGCCTGATCGTCGCGCTGCTCATCACGCAGTTCGTCGGCTTCCCCGCTGCCATCGCCTTCGGCCGTCTGGGTGATCGCATCGGTGCGCGTGCCGGTATCCTCACGGCACTGGCCGTATACGTGGTAGTCACGGCCTGGGGTGCCTTCATGTCCGCCGTCTGGGAGTTCTATCTGCTGGCCGTGGTTATCGGTCTGGTGCAAGGTGGTGTGCAATCACTCAGCCGTTCACTGTACGCGCGACTGATCCCGCCGGGTCGCAGTGCGGAGTTTTTCGGTTTCTACAATATGCTGGGCAAGTTTGCCGCCGTGCTCGGACCGGCACTGATGGGCTGGGTCGGCGTGCTGAGCGGCAGTCCGCGCATCGGCATCCTGTCGGTACTGGTGCTGTTCGTAGCCGGCGCCGCGCTGCTGCTGCGCGTCGATGTCACGCGCGCTATGCACGATGCCGCCAGGCAGCCGTGATTTTTTCCTCTCTCAAGGCCGTAATCGGATAAACACGAAGGTGCCGTCACGCGCACCGGCGTACCTGCCAGCTTGCGCTCTCGCCGATGCCGTCGGATGGATGCAAATGTAAGAGATGTTCTCGCACCCATCTTCAGGTGGATATCCCAACGTCTGGAACGGATCGAGGGCCTGCTTGAGCATTGCTGTTGTGACGCTCGCCAACCATGGTGCGTACTGGTTTTTCCAACAACCGGAATGGGCTGGTTCATCTTTGTAACGAAATGACATTCTTGATCACAGTGGCACCATTCAACCTGATGGCAGGTGACCGCGAGGCAGCCCGTATGGACGCTTATTGCAATGCCTGTAGTCGCTACAGCGCCTTGCCGCACGGGCTACCGGGCACGGTTACAACCATACTGCCATAGCTCGTGCGGCGACTGAGTTGAGCTCACCATTCCATATCGCGGCATGTTGCTGATAGACTAGCCTTTCCTCAATCCATGTGGAGAAAACCATGGCTGTAAGAAAAAAGGCTTTGCCCACGAAAAGCGCTGTCATCGCCAACACGATCGAGTCCGCAGTCTCCAATCTGGAATCTGCACTCCAGAAAGCCAATGCGGCGGTAACCGCTCGATCCAGTGAATCCAAAAAACTGATGACCGAAGCACGTCGTCTGAAAAAACGGCGGGTGGCACAGATGGGCAAGAAGAAACGCGCTATGGCCGCCAATAAGAAAGATTCGACCGCCGCTACCCGCAAAGCCGTTAAAACCGCCACATCCGAACTGGCCGCGACCAATAAGGCCTTACTGAAATCGACATCTGCCCGACGCACGGTTCTGCAGGAACTGTCCGGCCTCAAGGAAAGCCAGAAGAAGCTCAAGGTCTATGTGAAGGGACTTACCGCCGCGGACCGGAAGCTTGCCAAACCGAAGAAGAAGAGAAAGGCCTAGCGCTGGAATCCATTCGTCGAAAGGGAAGGCTCAGCCCGTCTTCACTGGCCCACAACCGCTGGTGTCGCTAGCCATTTCTGGCTGGAGATCCGGGCCGTGACATCCTGTCGCGCCCGGTTTGGTGCCACCGGCGGATGTGGCCCGGAACCGTGATGGGCTTGAACTTCCCGGGCTCCATGGATCGCCGACACTGGCAGTATTCAAGAATCGATACCATGCTGTAAGCTGGTGACCATGCTTGAGACATGGCTTACAGCCTATGGGTATCCGGCTCTCCTGGTCGGCACCTTCCTCGAAGGTGAAACCATCCTGGTACTGGGCGGTGTGGCCGCACACCTGGGTTACCTGTCGCTGCACTGGGTGATCGCCTGTGGTTTCGTCGGGACGGTCACCAGTGACCAGTTGTACTTTTTCCTCGGTCGGCGCCATGGCAAGACCCTGCTGGCCAGGCGCCCGGCCTGGCAGACAGGAACCGAACGGATATTGCGCAGACTGGAACGCCACCAGAACCTGCTCATCCTCAGTTTTCGCTTTCTCTATGGATTGCGTACCGTCACCCCGTTCGCCATCGGCATGAGTGACATCTCCTGGCTCCGCTACACCCTCCTCAATGCCATCAGTGCAGCAATCTGGGCAACCGCGGTCGGACTGGCCGGCTCCTCTTTCGGGTATGCCGTCACGGCGGTCATCGATGATATTCAGCGTTATGAGCTTGGGGTGTTCGGCAGTATCATCGCGGTAGCCAGCGTGCTCTGGCTGGTGCATCTCCGCTACCGGCGACGTCACTCTGGCGATGGTCCGGCCTGAGGCCGCGATCACCATGCAGATGAGCGCGGGGAAAGAACCTGGCGACGGCACAGTCGGCCACGCGGGAGAGGCAGACGTCGGGGGCACGCCCCATATGGTTTCCATGTAAACGCTGGGGCCAGCACACACTGCTACCCGGTACCAGGCCGACCGTGACGGTCGATTGACCACGAGTGTCCAAACCCGTCCGGGAATCCCGGATACCATGAAAGCCGTCTACTATTGCTGCCTGCTTCTCATTGCCATGCTGGCTGCCAGCAGGATGGGGCATGCTCAGTCAAGTGAGCCACAGGAGGAGACACTCCGGTTCGGGTATTTCGGCGACGTCCACATCTATCGGGCCACGGCGCAACCAAAACACGTCGTACTGTTCGTCTCCGGAGATGGCGGCTGGAACCTGGGCGTGATCGATATGGCGCGCGCGCTGACCGGACTCGATGCTATGGTCGCGGGCATCGATATCACGACCTACCTGAAACACCTGCAGTCCACCCGGGAGGCCTGCAGCTATCCAGCGGCAGATTTCGAGAGCCTGAGCCAGTTCCTGCAAAAGCACTACGGCCTGGCGGATTACATCGCACCAGTGCTCGTGGGATATTCGTCGGGCGCCACGCTCGTCTATGCCACGCTGGCGCAGGCGCCTCCGAACACCTTCCGCGGCGGCATGAGTCTCGGCTTCTGTCCTGACCTGCCTGTGTCAAAACCGCTCTGCCGGGGCAGCGGCCTGAAATTCACGACCGGCCCGCGCGGCAAAGGCTATTCCTTCCTGCCCGCACCGGACCTGCAAACCCCCTGGATCGCCTTCCAAGGCGATATGGACCAGGTGTGTGCACCCACCACCACCGCGCAATTCGTCGCACAGACCGGCCAGGCCCACCTCGTCAGCCTGCCAGGCGTCGGTCATGGCTTTTCGATGCAGCGCCACTGGATGCCACAGTTCAAACACAGTTTCAGCCAGCTGACCAGCGGGACTTCGCCGCCGGCCCCGCCAAGACCCACCGAACTGGGTAACCTGCCGTTGATCGAAATCCCAGTCGCTCAGCCGGATAAAACCTTCGCCGTGATCGTGTCCGGGGATGGCGGCTGGGCCGGTATCGACAAATCACTGGCCAAGGGCCTGGCCACTGACGGGATCCCCAGTGTCGGCCTCGATTCCCTGCACTACTTCTGGACCCGGCGCACGGCAGAGGGGATGGGACATGACCTGGCGGACATCCTGCACCATTACCTTGAAACCTGGCGCATGGACAGGGTGCTACTCATCGGCTATTCACGCGGCGCCGACGTGCTGCCGTTCATGGTGAACCGCCTGCCGGCGGACCTGCGCGAGCGGGTCGCACTGGTCGTGCTGCTGGGTGCCGAGCGTCGCGTGGATTTCGAATTCCATGTCACCGACTGGCTGCCGGGCAGCAGGCAACAGGCCTCACACCAGGTAAAACCGGAGGTCGAAAGGCTTGCCGGCTACAAGGTGCTCTGCATTTACGGGCAGGACGAGTCTGCACCCCTGTGTCCGGATCTCGACCCGGCACACGTCACGTCAAAGAAGATGCCCGGCGGTCATCACTTCGGTGGTGATTACCAGGAACTCGCCGACTTGATTCTGCACGAGGTACGTCGATGAGTTCCCTGCTATACAACCCGACGGAAAGCAGATCGTATTGCACAAAATCGAGACATTGACCGTGCTGCCCGCTGAACTATACATAGCGAGTGACACCCTGCGCCTTGGACCTGACTGCGGACAGTTGGTTGGAGAGGCTCTGATTTATATGTTTTCAACGCAGGAGCGTGGAAACACAGGGATTTCCAGTGTTGAATCCTCTCAGGATTTTCTCTGTGCCTCTGCGCTGAGTAAGGCTACAAGCCAAAATCCCCTCAGATTACAGCCTGTTCCATTTATCTACTGCGCTGCCGGTGCTTCGCTGTCTTATGGTTACACCTAATGAAAGGATGACGCGCTGAATACCTTGAATGAACACCCGTCGAGCAAGGTTCCAGAGGTTACACTCATCTTCTGGATCATAAAAATTGCGGCCACCACACTTGGGGAAACCGGTGGGGATGCAGTATCGATGTCGATGAATCTGGGTTATTTGGTCGGTACCGCGATTTTTGCCACTGTATTTATCGGTGCTGTCATCTTCCAGATCCAGGTAAAGCGGTTTCATCCATTCATCTACTGGGCAACCATCATTGCCTCAACGACCGTCGGCACGACCCTGGCCGACTATGCCGACCGCTCCCTGGGCATTGGCTATGCCGGCGGAAGCTTATTATTGTTCACTCTCCTCATGGCCTCTCTGTTTACGTGGCACCGATCCCTTGGAACGATTTCAGTTGCGAGCGTCAACTCGCCACGAGCAGAGATGTTTTATTGGCTGACGATCATGTTCTCCCAGACTCTGGGTACTGCCCTTGGCGATTGGACCGCTGATACATCAGGGCTCGGCTACATTGGTGCGGCAATCCTGTTCAGTATACTGCTGGCACTGGTTGTCGCCGTGTACTTATGGACAAACATCTCCCGTACCTTACTGTTCTGGGCGGCATTCGTCCTTACAAGACCGCTAGGTGCAGTCGTCGGTGATTTTCTTGACAAGCCCATCAGTGCCGGCGGGTTGGCTCTGAGTCGTTATTCAGCGACTGCAGCACTGCTCATGTTCATCGTGATCTGCATTGTCGTCTTCCCGCAAAAAGCGGCAACAAAGGGGCATTGAATCAATGCGGTCGGGCGGGCAATCTGCCCGGGCCACCTGGAGGCCGAGGGTGAGCACGATGCCGGCCAGGATCATGGCACGCCAGGCACAGCGCAATACGTCGCTATCGCAATCATCTGCGGCTCATCACTGGCGACGGGGCGCGCGGGAAGTAGGGGGTAACACCGGGTTAAATGGTGGCTACGGGTGGACTTGAACCACCGACCTCAGCATTATGAGTGCCGCGCTCTGACCAACTGAGCTACGTAGCCGTATTTCGTTGCATGGGCCCTGTGGCGGGCCCGGGAAGAGGCGAAATTGTAGGGGCTGGGGTCGCGGCTGTCTAGACCAGGTTCTAGGTGCTAGGTGCTAGGGCCGAGGGAAAACCTTCTTCCTTTGCCTGGGGGCTGAGTTCCAGGCACTACGGCCGAAGAAAAACCTTCTCCCCTGCCTAGGACCTAGAACCTAGAGCCTCAGCCCTGAATTCAGACATTGAAGCGGAAATGCATGACGTCGCCGTCGCGCACCACGTAATCCTTGCCCTCCAAACGCATCTTGCCGGCCTCCTTGGCGCCCTGCTCGCCCTTGCAGGCGATGAAGTCCGCGAAGCCGATGACCTCGGCGCGGATAAAGCCCTTCTCGAAATCGGTGTGGATGACGGCCGCCGCCTTGGGTGCCGTATCGCCGACGCGGATGGTCCAGGCACGGACCTCTTTGACGCCGGCGGTGAAATAGGTCTGCAGGCCGAGCAGCCTGTAGGCCGCGCGGATGACCCGGTTCAAACCCGGCTCGTCCACGCCCATCTCGGTCAGAAAGACCGTACGCTCCTCCTCATCCAGTTCGACCAGCTCGGCCTCGATGGCGGCGCACACCGGCACCACCTCGGAGCCTTCCGCGGTAGCGAACGCACGCACGGCGTCGAGCTGCGGATTGTTCTCGAAGCCATCCTCGGCGACGTTGGCGATGTACATGGTCGGCTTGATGGTGAGCAGATGCAGGTCGTAGATCTGTGCCTGCTCCTCGGCATCGAGATTCAAAGCGCGCACCGGCTTGCCGGTATCCAGCTGCACACGTACCTTCTCCAGCAATTCCAGACCGGCCTTGGCCGTCTTGTCGCCGGTCTTGGCGACCTTGGTCAGGCGGTTGACGGCCTTTTCCACCGACTCCAGATCGGCCAGGGCGAGTTCGGTGTTGATGACCTCGATGTCCGACAGCGGATCGATCTTGCCGGCGACATGCACGACGTTGTCGTCCTCGAAGCAGCGCACCACGTGGGCGATGGCATCGCATTCGCGGATGTTGGCGAGAAACTTGTTGCCGAGCCCTTCGCCCTTGGAGGCGCCTGCCACCAGGCCGGCGATATCGACGAAGTCCACCGTCGCTGGCTGCGTCCTCTGCGGCTTGACGATGCCAGCGAGTTGATCCATGCGCGTATCGGGCACAGGCACCACGCCGACGTTGGGCTCGATGGTGCAGAACGGATAGTTCTCCGCCTGGATACCGGCCTTGGTGAGCGCATTGAAGAGTGTCGACTTGCCCACGTTGGGGAGGCCGACGATACCGCATTGGATGCTCATATGCGAGATACAAGAGACAAGAGGCAAGAGACAAGGCGCATGTCACCGCGGCTTCGCAGCGGTGTTTGCTGATTTCGACTTGTACCTTGCATCTTGTATCTTGCCTCTTTACGTAGTGTGTAATTTATGCATTGCACGCTCGAATTCACCGGCGACGACGAGTGGCATGACCTCGAGCGCGCGCGCCATCGCCGCGTCGATGAGCTCCTGCTCCTCGCGGCTCGGACGGTGCAGCACGTAGTCGACCACCTGGCTGTGGTCGCCGGGGTGGCCGATGCCGATGCGCAAGCGGTGGAACTCCCGTGTACCCAGATGCGCGACCAGATCGCGCAGACCGTTGTGGCCGCCGTGGCCGCCGCCCTTCTTCAAGCGCGCGACACCCGGTGGCAGATCCAGATCGTCATGCACGACCAGGATCTCCAATGGGGGAATGCGCAGGAAATTTGCCAGCGCGGCCACCGCCTGGCCGCTGCGGTTCATGAAGGTGGTCGGCTTCTGTAGCCGGCAATCCTGTCCGTGCAGGCTGCAGCGGCCGACCTCGGCCTGAAAGCGTGCCTCGGCGCGCAGACTACAACCGGCGCTGCGAGCCAGTTCATCGACGAACCAGAACCCGGCATTGTGCCGGGTCCGCTCGTAGTCCGCGCCGGGATTGCCCAATCCGACCACGAGTCGCACCGTGGACACGGCGCAGCCACCTCAGGACGCAGGTGGCTCGTCGCCTTCCGGCGCCTCGGGCGCTGCCGTCTCCTCGGCCTCGACCACGCGCGGTGGCTCGAGGTGCACCACCGGCAGGTCGTGACCTTCACCGCGGTGCAGTTCGGGGAGAACGACGCCGTCCGGAAGTATCAGATCGGACAGATGCAGAGATTCACCCAGCTGCATGGCGGAGACGTCGACCGCGATGGCCTCTGGCAGATCCTTGGGCAGGCACTCGACTTCCACTTCGTTCATCGCATGGATAACGAAGCCGCCACCGGTCTTCACGCCGGGCGCGATATCGCCACCAACGACGTGCAGGGGTACGTGCATGCGTAGCAGTTCGCCAACCTTCACGCGTTGCAGGTCAACGTGCAGGATCATCGGCTTGGCGGGGTGGCGTTGCAGATCGCGCAGTACGGCCTGCTCGGCCTTGCCATCGACGTTCACGGTCAGAATGCTCGAGTAGAAAGCCTCATCCTCGAGACGGCGCAGCAGCTCGTTGTGTCGCAGGGACAGCATCCTTGGTTCGCCATCACCTCCGTACAGGATACCCGGCACCCGGCCGTCACGACGCAGGCGGCGGCTCGCACCCTTACCCATGTCGTTGCGCGACTCGGCAGTCAGTTCAAATGCAGTACTCATGAGTTTACTCTCCACATGCCGCTTGCAGCGGCGGTTGCATGACCTCCCCCGCGACCAGAGGAGGGTAAAAGCTGAGGGTCGGGGGGGGTTGGGATTCGGGGGTCGGGGGTCGGGATTCGGGGTATTGACACCCCAACCGAGGCAGTCACACTCCTTGCCCAAACCCCAAACCCCAAACCCCGAATCCCGAATCCCGACCCCCGAATCCCGACTTCCCCCATCAATCCATAAACAGCGAGCTGACCGACTCTTCATCGCTGATGCGGCGCATGGTCTCGGCCAGCATTTCGGCGATACTCAGTACGCGGATCCGTAAACACTTCCGCGCGTCCGGGCGCAGCGGGATGGTGTCGGTCACCACCAGTTCATCGAGCACCGATTTCTCGATATTCGAGATCGCCGGCCCCGACAGCACCGGGTGCGTGCAGTAGGCCGTGACGCTGCGCGCGCCGCGATCCTTCAGCGCGCGCGCCGCCTGGCAGAGGGTGCCGGCGGTGTCGACCAGGTCGTCGATCAGGATGCAGTCGCGACCTTCGACCTTGCCGATGATGTTCATCACCCTCGCTTCATTGGGCTTGGAGCGGCGCTTGTCGATGATGGCCAGGTCGGCGTCATCCAGTCGCTTGGCGATCGCGCGGGCACGCACCACACCGCCCACGTCCGGTGACACGACTATGGGATCGGTATATGTCTGCCGCCAGAGGTCGCCCAACAGAATCGGCGATGCATACACGTTGTCCACCGGGATGTCGAAAAATCCCTGGATCTGGTCGGCATGCAGATCCACCGTCAATACGCGGTGCGCGCCAACCTTGCAGATCATGTCGGCGACCACCTTGGCGGTGATGGGTACGCGCACCGAACGTGGCCGGCGATCCTGGCGGGCATAGCCGAAATACGGGATCACTGTGGTGATACGCGCCGCCGACGACCGCCGGATGGCGTCGACCATCACCAGCAACTCCATCAAGTTGTCGTTGGTCGGTTCGCAGGTCGGCTGCAGCACGAACACGTCGCGGCCGCGCACGTTCTCCATGATCTCGACCATGATCTCGCCATCACTGAAGCGCCCGACCACCGCCTTGCCCAGCGGCATCTTCAGGTAGTTGACGATGTCCTGGGCCAACTGCGTGTTGGCATTCCCGGTAAATACCATCATCCGGCTTTCAGTCTCGTCCACGGCAGACCCTCTGATATAGTTCGTCTGTACGTATGGCTATGAATGGCTGGGGCGCCAGGATGACTCACGGCTGGCGGCCGTTCGCCCCTCCGGGGCCGGCTGCGCCGTTCGCTGCGCGCTTCGCGCTTGCGTCGAACCTTACGGTTCTCATCCTGGCGCCGCGCTGTGCACTTCGAATACACAATTGTGCACAACGCGGTCCATTTACCTTTGGCTGGGGCGCCAGGATGACTCACGGCCGGTGGCCGTTCGCCCCTCCGGGGCCGGCTGCGCCGTTCGCTGCGCGCTACGCGCTTGCGTCGAACCTCACGGTTCTCATCCTGGCGCCGCGCTGTGCACTTCGAATAAACAGTTGCGCACAACGCGGTCCACTTACCTTTGGCTGGGGCGCCAGGATTACTCACGGCCTGCGGCCGTTCGCCCCTCCGGGGCCGGCTGCGCCGTTCGCTGCGCGCTACGCGCTTGCGTCGAACCTCACGGTTCTCATCCTGGCGCCGCGCTGTGCACTTCGAATAAACAGTTGCGCACAACGCGGTCCACTTACCTTTGGCTGGGGCGCCAGGATTACTCACGGCCTGCGGCCGTTCGCCCCTCCGGGGCCGACTGCGCCGTTCGCTGCGCGCTACGCGCTTGCGTCGA